>Ga0214921_10005295_pt1 | contig 18326 bp, 22 predicted proteins | sample LL1505_MetaG_FD_177992 | JGI IMG/M metagenome (GOLD analysis project Ga0214921, IMG submission 177992) | Freshwater microbial communities from Lake Lanier, Atlanta, Georgia, United States - LL-1505 | ecosystem: Environmental > Aquatic > Freshwater > Lake | place: USA: Georgia | collected... | reverse complement strand
GCCAACCTTTCGGGTTTGGTCTTGGTGCAGCGAAGCGGCTAATGCAAACCCTTCGCTGACTCGTTGGTGATTTTTCATGGGCTAGATCCCCTTTCTGTAGACACTCGCGGCCAAGGAGGTTTTCACCTCACCAATCACTTTGCTAAGTGTTGGGATCTCTCACTCGGACTTACATTCTTAGATTAGGACAGGCCACTGACATTTTTTGGACTTGGTCAGAAGCAATTTGGGCTAACTTATCTCCAAGCAACCAAGAAGCTAAATAGAACTACTCACAGTTGGGCATTGACTTACGTAACCTTTGCTGTGCTCTTTGAAAGCCACCTAGTTGCATTAGTGCCTGCACTTCGTCCGGTTACTGCTAATGCTATGAAGCGTCCCGCTTGTGACTTTGCCAAAGTTAATGTGGGCTTTGTCGCGCGAGATATTTTCGCACAAGTTTTAGGAACTACAGACTTTGCCGCCGTCACCCTATTACTGCATGCATACCATTGATAACCAATTGTCGGGGTTGGAGTTCCGGTCCAAGTTCCTTTTTGGGCAGTTAGCACTTTGGATACTTTGGCTTTGCCAGAAATAGTTGGTTTTCTTGATGCATTTGCCTTAACCAAATTCTCAGTCCACTTGGCATATGCGTCTATTAAAACTGTGGACCCAGTTGGCGAGTAGCTTGATCCCGCATCTCCGATTTTTGAAGTAAATGCCGGATCTGAAAACCAGCCCGCAAATGTGTACCCAGATCGCGTAGGAGTAGGTAACGTGATTGAAATACCAAAAGAGGTAAAACTTCCTGTGGCTTGCAAATTTCCTCCGGTGGCCGAGTTGTAGTTATAGGTCGCGGTGTAGGTGAATATTCGAGCCACCGTTAGACCATGCCATGTATCCTCTACACCAAAGCCCGTTGCCGCACCAAGGACATAAGCCTTTGCACCTGTGGCTACCAGGTTGAATGTACTTGCGGTTACAGTAGGTGCGTTGCCAAGGAAGTAAAGACTGGCAAGTCCGCTTGAGAAAGCATTATCACCAATACTTGTAACACCAGCTGGAATGATTATCGAAGTTAGTGCGGTGGTAGTGAGACCGACCTCTCCAGAACTTGCAAATGCAGATTTCCCGATAGTTGTTAACTGGCTCCCGTTTTCAAATGTTATCGAGGCCAGATTGCGGGTGTTATAAAAAGCAGCAATTCCAATACTTGTGACACTTGCAGGGATGGAGATGCAACTAAGTGAAGTTGTCCGCTCAAAAGCGTAGTTATCAATGCTCGTTAAGGTAGAAGGAAGCGTGACGCTAACAAGCGATTGTGCATCATAGAACGCGTATGTACCAATGCTCGTTACACCTTCAGGTATGACCGCCAGACCTTCACAAGACGATCCACTGGTCACGACGTTTCTATCAATCGTGATAGAGCCCTTGCCAGCAACAGAGCCAGAAGTTTCACAGTCAACACTTCCACTCGTTCCGTTATAGGACCCGCCAGCAAATGCAGTTTGGGTCGTAGCGGCTGCAAGCAACAAGCTGCTAACGATTGAAACCAGAAGCAAAACCGCACTCTTCTTAACGATGGACAGCTTTACTGCAGTCATGACAACCCCTTAGAACAAAAATCCTTACTCAACACTATGCGTATTCGAACTATTTCTGTTGTCTATTACAGAGGAATTTGCAAAAGCTGTGCGTGCACAGCAAAGAATAAGCTTGAAAACTGTTTTGGCCAGAACAATTTCGTCAGTCAAGGTTTCGCGCCTAAGGCGATGTGTCGCGAGGCAGCTTACGGCTTCTTGGCCAGAACAACTACATCGATTGCGGTGCGTTCAGTACCGTCTACCTGCACAATGCGGTTTTTAATCTCAATCAAGGGCTCTTCCAACCCTGCTTCAAGACATGCCAAGCGCAACTCAGACTGAGTAGGCAGCACAGCTGGATCTTGTGGACCACCAAAACCGCCGTCAAGATTCTCACGGGCGTGCCAAACTCCAAATAGAGTTCCCTTTGATTTGATGGCTTTAGCCAACGAAAGTATCGCTTTATTCAACCCATCAGCATCGATCTGTAGGTAAATAATCATGCCCAAGTCAACTGGTGCCAAGCCAAAACTAGGCTCGGACGCAGTGGCATCAATGTTGGTTGCAAGGCAACGATCCTCAAGACCCTCATGCTTGGCGCGTTCAGAAAACTTATTCAAGGCGACTTCAGAGAAGTCGGCATTCTCCGCTTGCCACCCACGACTAGCGAACCACAAAGCGTTTCGCCCTTCTCCACCAGCGAGGTCAATTACAGAACCTGCTGGCAAATCAGAAAGATACTCAACAACAAATTGGTTCGGAGTTAATGACCAGATGCTCTCCGCTGCTTCGTATCGCTTATCCCAATCATTACTATCCATAACTTTGAGTGTAGTGACCAGCAGTCTTGAACTACCTTTTGCAGTGAGTACATTAACTCGCGGTAAATCAAATCCAGGTTAAGAATTCCGAACTGTCTACGGCAACTGCCCAGCATGGGCGAGCGCCAGCCGGATCAGGCGATCCTGACCACCAGTCATTTCCGCTCTGACTTGTTCTGAAACGGCTTCTTCTGGAGTCAACCAAACTAAATCCAATGCATCCTGATTAGGTGCGCAATCCCCTGCTACTGGAACTAAGAACACAAGCGACACAGCATGCTGACGCGGGTCGTGAAAACCAGTAACTTCGGCGTCAGGAAAGTATTCAGCAACTGTAAATGGCGATGGATGCGGCGGAATGTGTGGAAGTGCCATAGGGCCTAAATCTTTTTCTACATGCCGCAAGAGCGCATCACGAACCCGTTCGCCATAAAGTACTCGACCCGAGACAACTGCTCTGCTTATTGAACCATCAGGGCGACCGCGCAGAAGTAAACCAACACTAATTACTTGCCCTCGTTCATCAACGCGTACTGGAATTGCTTCCACATAAACAATCGGCAGTCGCGCCCTGGCACTATCCAATTCGTCGGAACTGAGCCACGCAGGCGTTACATCGGTAATCTCAGTCATTGATTCATCTCCCTGAATCAGGCTGAGGTTTTGCGGAACTTGGAAACAATCCAAGTCCAGACATCGCGGCCGAAGAACGCCCCGAGCAAGAAAGTAACGAGCAACACTAACCAAGTTGGCCAAGTGAACTCAAAAATCAAAAATTGCCAGGTTGTTGGCTCCATGTTTTTCAATTGAATGAAGAATACGAGAATTAAACCAAAAACCAAAAGCTTGGCAATCAAGCTCCAGTTGATTTCAGATTTCTTTGCTGGTGATTGTTCGATCATCTGCAGACCTTCCTAGGTATGTGATTCAAGCGTAAGGGCTAATGGTCCCGATGTTGGGTATTTAGTCGCCCCGACCGCGCTTGCCCTTGCTTGGCATTCGGCCACGGGCGTACCAACGATCGTCCACAAACTCCACCGTTAAGGGTGCGCCAAATGCCCTGGACATTGGTGTACTCGAAATAATCTCTGTCACAGGGCCAATGGCCGAAAGCTTGCCCTTGGAAAGCAACAAGGCATCGGTGAAGTTCGGTGGTATCTCTTCAACATGATGAGTAACCAAAACTATTACCGGTGCTTGTGGGTCGGCGGCTAAGCGAGCCAACCTGGCAACTAAATCTTCACGGCCTGCAACGTCCAACCCTGCTGCCGGCTCATCCAGTAATAACAATTCCGGATCGGCCATAAGCGCCCGTGCAATTTGCACACGCTTTCGTTCACCTTCGGAGAGTGTGCCAATGAGTCGGCTTGCCATGTTTTCCAAACCCCAGGCGCGCAACATTGCGTGCGCACGGGCAACATCCATGTCCTCGTATTGTTCGCGCCAACGGCCCACAACACCATGTGCGGCGGTTAACACAGTGTTAAGTACTGTCTCTGCTGGCGGCATCAAAGCGGAAATCGCAGCGCTGCTGATACCTATGCGGGTGCGCAATTCACGAACATCTGTGCTGCCAAGTTCGGTATCTAAAATTGTGGCCGAACCGAGTGTGGGGTGCAGGTAACCAGAACAGATCTGCATAAGCGTGGTTTTACCAGCGCCATTGGCGCCCATTACCACCCAGCGTTGGCCTTCGCTTACCTGCCAAGTTAGGTTATTCAAGATTGGATTATTTCCGCGCATAACTGTCACATCGCGTAAGGAAATAACATGTGTCACAGTAGTAATCTATCTCCCAGAGCTCCCGGAAAGGCACGGCGCACTCATGAATTCGCAGGTTGATGCCGCAACAAGTGCTCGATTAGCGCTCTGGCTCGGGGCATGGGCTGCAAACGACATCAGCATCGCTGACGCCGCCAATGCATGCGAAAGCATTTCACATAGCCTAGACATCACATGGCACGAACAACGCATGCCGTGGTTTAACTTCCTAGCCGAAATCCAGGCACACCCGACCTCAACTGCTGCGATCTTTCCGAGCCCAGGAAATCCAGACGGTATCTCAGTAAAAGCGTTAAGCGAACTAGATACTTCAATCGGGCTTGTGGCACTGTGGCCTGACATCCTTATCGGCAAAACTTCCGATGACACCTGGCTGGCTACAAATAGCCCCATCACAAAAATTCCTGTTGATTTGAACTTTGCTCGCCAACAGATGCTTGAATCTTTGGCTACGGCGCAATCCGCTTTAGCCAACTTAGATTTAACCGGCACTCGGGCAACTGCAGATGCGGCTCTTGAGTCAATGGATTTCGGGCCCATGCCACCAACCACACCTAAACGAGTGATAGATGCTGTTGAACAGGGCTACCGAATTGCCACTCTTGCTCGCATAGCAAAAGACGATGCAATTGCTGTTGCATCCAGAAGTCAGAATGCCATTAAGGCCGAAATTCTCACCGACTTGGAACGATGCGCGCGTGAACTACTGCAAGCCGCGGTGAGTTCGGGATACGGCGCAATTTAGCCTAGGCTTAAGCCTTATGACAGATGTTTTGATCCTCACGATCAGTGGCAAAGACCAGCCCGGTGTAACCGCAGGCTTGACCACAACTTTGTCTCAGCTTCCTGTCTACATTCGCCAACTCGAGCAGATTGTGCTCCAAGGCCATCTAATCCTGGGTATTTCAGTAATGACCAAGGATGCGCCAAACGACGAAACATTCGCCAAGGCAACAGAGTTAGCCGAAGAGTTTGCTACCACCCGCAATCTGCATGTCGATGCGCGCGCAATTCATACTGCAGAACTTTCAAATTGGCGCGAACACCTAATCGTTACTGTTTTGGGCGCTCCACTTTTGCCATCATCTGTGGCGTCTATCACTTCTACAATTGCTGATGCAGGTGGCAACATAGATCGCATCCGCCAAGTAGCTTCTTACCCAGTGACAGCCGTTGAGTTTGAAGTTGGCGGAGTCAGCAAGGCAATGCTGCGCGATCAACTATCAGCAGTTGCCCGCGAAAATCAGATTGATATTGCTGTCCAGGATTCAGGCCTCGATCGTCTCGGAATTCACTTGATCGTGATGGACGTTGACTCAACATTTATCCAAGATGAAGTAATTGAACTGCTTGCAGCTCGCAATGGAGTTGAAGCACAAGTTGCCGAAATTACTGCACGTGCCATGAATGGCGAAATTGATTTCGAACAGTCATTACGCCAGCGAGTAGCCATGCTGAAAGGCTTGTCAGCTAACGCGCTAACCGAAGTGCTCGGCGACATCACTTTCACACCTGGTGCAAAAACACTTACCCGCACTTTGAATCGCATCGGGTTTCAGGTTGCCCTAGTCAGCGGGGGGTTCATTGAGGTTGTTAAGCCACTTGCCGATTCACTAGGTGTTACCAACGTTCGGGCTAACAAACTCGCAGTTGTCGATGGCGTTCTAACAGGCGAACTCGATGGCCCAATCATCGATCGCCAAGCCAAAGCAACTGCGCTTCGCGAATTTGCTGCGCACTATGGCATCCCAATGTCTCGCACAATCGCAATCGGCGATGGTGCAAATGATTTAGACATGCTTAACGAAGCAGCGCTTGGTATCGCCTTCAATGCCAAGCCATTCGTTCGAGATGCTGCCCACGCATCTGTTAATACCCCGTATTTGGACACAGTGCTATATGTATTAGGTATTACGCGCGAACAAATTGAACGCTCAGATGCTGCTGAAGGAATTGAAACACCCGCTCCAGCAATCCTTCAGTAGATCTCTCTCCACGAGAAACAGTTTGACTCAGGTAGTTAAACATCTCCTGTGGCGGGCAACCTGATTGATGTTTTATGTCCACCCAGTTCACTACGTTCCAGATAAATCTGTCCACTGTGACTGTCAACTATTGCATTGATAATGCTAAGGCCCAAGCCCGAGCCACCTGTACTTCGCGCTCGTGATGAATCAAAACGCATAAACGGATTCACTTCTTGCTGATCATAGAATTTATCTGCTAGGCCAGGGCCAGAATCGGCCACGATTAAGATCGCTTCTTGCCCATCAAGAATCAGACTTACCTTCACTAAATCTGTCTGGGCCGTATGGCGACGTATGTTGCTAAAAATGTTGCTCAGTAAGCGAATAAATAATTCGCTCGAGCCCTGCACACAAACATTTGAATCCGCAGAAAATTCGATAGGTCGTGCTGGCTGAAGTTCACTAAGATCTGCAACTTGCAGATTAAGCATCTCGGTCAGATTAACCGACTCACTAATTAATGGCTTTGCTTCTCCAAGCTCAGCGAGCAGCAACAGGTCTGAAATCAAAGTGTCCATCCTGGCAATCTCGCTTGCGATGCGACTAAAGGCTCGGGCTTGCTGTTCACTCGGTTCACTAACAGTTCCGGCCAAAATCTCGGTGTAACCCCTGATCGATGTTAAGGGTGTACGAAGTTCGTGCGATGCATCGCCTAGAAAATCTTGCATCGACTCATGAATTCGCCGTTCTCTTTCAATTGAAGAGCGCAAATTTTCAACCATCAATCCAAGTGAATTACTTAACTCGTCAATCTCGGAATTACCTTGACCTGCAGGCAGCTTTACTGCGGTATCCCCCGCGGCAATTAATGTTGATTGGGCAGCGAGGTGTTCAATCTGGCGAATGTCACGGCGAATCAATCTATTTACGGCAAAGACACCCATTGCTATTGCCAGTATCAATAGGAAAAACAGCCAGCGCAGCTGCCCATTTCGTTGATCTATAACCTGTTTACTGCTGCTGGCAAAAATAACATAGTCACCGTCGCCGATTGGAACGCTTCGCCACCTGGCCGCAGGAGTACCAGGGCCGGGGCCCGAATTATCTGTTGTTCGTTGAAGAAACAGCAGACCAGGAGATCTAGTAATCGCATAACTGGATTCAACAAGCACAGTCAGTTCACCTGTGCGGGTTACATAAGCCACGGTTACAGGGATGTCCGTTTGACTACCGAGTAACAACGCCGTGGCAAGTGCACTTTCCGATGCTTTACTGAGTATGACTGAGTTAGCATTTAGCCTTTGGTCTATGCGCGAGATTTCTTGCAGATAATTATTAAACACACTCGCATAGCCCACCGAGATTCCGACCACTGCAATCACAGCAGCGGCAGCGAGGGTAACGCGTCTTTGCAACTTCACGCGGGGGCTTCAATCTGAAAGCCGATTCCACGAATGGTGCGAATACCCTCAAAACCATCTTTATGTAGTTTCTTTCTCAGGTAAGAAATGTATGTGTCAACAACATTTGTGGATGTTGCAAAATCGATGTCCCAAACATCTGCCAGGAGATCAGCTTTACGTACGACTTTGCCTTGATTCGTCATCAACAAATCGAGCAACTTGAATTCAGTCGGCGAAAGTACTACCACCTGCGAGTTAAAGGTCACGACGTACGTGTCACGATTCAGTACTATTGGGCCACAAGAGATAACTCTTGAGTCGGGTAGAACACTCTGCGTGCGGCGTAACACTGCTTGGATTCGTAAGATGAGTTCCTCTAGTCCAAAAGGCTTTTTGATGTAGTCGTCAGCGCCCGACTTCAACCCACTGGTTACATCATGTCGATCAGTTTGCGCAGTAAGTAAAATTACGGGAGTTTGGTCATAGTTCTCGCGCATGCGTGCCAAGAGCTCTAAACCCGAAACATTCGGCATGTTTATATCGGCAACCACTAGGTCTATCCGACTTTCACGTAACTTGATTAAGGCCTCGGCACCGTCAACTGCCAGAACTGGTTCGTATTGCGCAATAGTTAGTGCATCCGAGAGCATTTCACGAAGAGGATCTTCATCTTCGACAACAAGAATTTTGCCTAATGCCATGTCAATCCCCTCCCTTTCACAATGCTAATGCTCGACTTATGATTCCAATGAAACACAACAAGCGTTCACACAGTTTTCACAGATTCGGTTTGCGATACTAACAAACAAGGACATCAAGTAACGGAAGGAGTCCGAAATGAAATTCCAAAAAATCTTTACCATTACAGTTGCAGTCTTAGCATTGTTGGTGGGATCAACTTCTGCAGCTACTGCTAATTCTCATTCTCATTCACACAGCGCCAAAGTTAATATCGGCAAGAAGGCACCAAAGACTTCGCAAGAGGCAATCGCTGCTTACCAGACTGCGGTGGCTGCGGCAGTTAGTGCTGACGAGGCCGCTAAGGCTGACCCGACAAATAAGGCATTAAAGAAAGACGCCAAGAAAGCAAACTTGAAAGCCAAGAAAGCTTTCCGTGCCGCAAAAGGTGCAATTGCGCACAACTTCCACAAGGCTGTTAACGATGCAAAGAAGACATACCGCGCAGCGGTAAAGGGCAAGAAAAACCAGCCTGATGTTATCTCTGCAGCTCAGGCAGCCCGCGCTCTGGCGATCGCCAACGCAACTAGCGCTCGTGACACTGACTCGGCCCTACTCGAATCCTTGAAGCCTAAGAAATAACGCTAGTCAACCCCCTCCATAGAAAAGACCCGATGCGAATGCATCGGGTCTTTTCTTCAAGTTCGTTTAAGGACCACCCTGGCTATGTACGCCACCATCTACGTGAATGATCTCGCCAGTGGTTGCTGGGAACCAATCTGAGAACAATGCCACGCAGGCTTTAGCTGTTGGCACAGTGTCGCTGGTATCCCAACCAAGTGGTGCGCGCTTTTGCCATAGTGCTTCAAAGTCTTCAAAACCTGGAATGCCATTTGCTGCAGTTGTTTGTAGCGGACCCGCAGCTACCAAATTAACCCGATGACCCTTCGGGCCTAATTCTCGGGCCAAGTAGCGCGTGGTTGCCTCTAGCGCCGCCTTTGAGACGCCCATCCAGTCGTAGTAGGGCCAAGTCACTGTTGCATCGAAGTCCAAGCCCAAAATCTGACCTGACCGGCCTTCCATCATCGGCAAACAAGCAACAGCAAGAGACTTGAACGAGAAGGCTGAAACTTCCAAAGCCACCTGCACGTCTTCCCAAGGAGTATTAAGAAAGTTGCCACCCAAAGCAGATGTGGGTGCGAAAGCAATCGAGTGCAGTACGCCATCAAGATGTGGCATGTGCTCAGCAAGCGCGGCTGGCAAATTTGCTAGATCGTCATTGTTTGTCACATCTAGCTCAACAAGTGCTGGCTCGAATGGCAGCTTTGATGCCACCCGCTTTGTGATGTTAGCTACGCGACCATAAGACGAAAGCACAACATTAGCGCCTTGCTCTTGCGCGATTTTTGCCACATTGAACGCGATAGACGACTCTTTAAGTACGCCAGTTACCAATAAATTTTTGCCGTCAAGGATTCCCATAGTTGTATTAGTGTCCCATACCTAGTCCGCCATCTACGGGAATGACAGCACCCGTGATGTATCCAGCTGCTTTTGATGCCAAGAAAACTGCCACATCGGCAACCTCTTCTGGCGTTGCATAACGTCCCAGCGGAACGTTTCCAACTATTTCATTCTTGCGATCTTCAGATAACTCTGCAGTCATGTCGGTATCAACAAAACCTGGGGCGATCACATTACTGGTGATACCGCGTGAACCCAGTTCGCGCGCAAGTGAACGTGCCGCACCAACCAATCCTGCTTTTGATGCCGAGTAATTAACTTGGCCAGCCGAGCCCATTAGGGCTACAACGCTAGACATAAAGATGAGTCGACCGCTGCGAGCTTTCATCATTGATCTCGAGGCCCGCCGCGCTATGCGAATCGCGCCCACCAAGTTGGTATTGAGAACATCATTGATATCGTCATCGCTCATTCGCATAATCAGGCCATCACGAGTGATGCCAGCGTTTGCTACCGCAACCTCCACTGGGCCCCAAGTAGCTTCAATTTCATCGAATGCTGCGTCTACACTTGCGGTGTCCGATACATCACACTTGACCACGTGCAGACCCTCGATTGCCTCACCAGTGCGACTGGTTACAACAACGGTGTCGCCATTCGCTAAGAACTTTTCAGCGACAGATCGACCAATTCCACGATTACCGCCGGTTACTAAAACTATGCGACTCATACTCACAAGATTAGTGGAATGCGTACCTAAATCCCCTATTGGCTAAGGTTTAGGCATCTTCAAGGCGGAAACCTATTTTCATTCTCACTTGAAAGTGAGCAATGTCACCTTCAGTGATGTTGCCGCGAATTTCAGTTACTTCAAACCAGTCTAGGTGACGCAACGTTTCTGAAGCTCGCTTTATCCCGTTACGAATGGCTTTATCCACGCTTTCTGGCGAAGTGCCCACGATTTCAGTTATGCGATATGTGCGATCAGCCATTGTTACTCCCAGATGCTAAATAGTGTTTATGAAAGTAGCCTAGAGGTAGAAAAACTATTACGTAGGTGACTCATGGCAACTGAACCTGAAGTGTACGCAATTACTGACGTGCAATCGGGTACTTCTAACGAACAGAAGTCGCGCCAGCGTAGTTACCTGTTTGGCATGGGTCTTCGAACACTCTGTTTCGTCAGCGCAATTGTCACACACGGAGCGCTGCGGTGGGTTCTGGTAGCTGGCGCAATCTTATTGCCGTATTTCTCTGTGGTTATTGCAAATGCAGGTCGTGAGCGCGGACTAGTTTCCATGCCCACAATGTTTGCCAAATCTTCGCGCAAGGCTATCGACGGCTCAAACGATTCCGCGCAGTAACCTTAGGTCGTGCTGAAATTTTTGCTCACTCCTAAGTGGATCGCGCTTACAGTGGTAGCACTCTTACTCCAGCCCGCTTTTTGGGAATTATCACAGTGGCAGTGGCGGCGCCTGCATCAGCGAGAAACCTACAACTCCGTGATTGTTAGGAATCAAGCCTTAGAACCAGTCATGATTGATGAGGCTGTTTCCTCCAACCCAACCAAAATCACAATCGATGGAAATTTCGAATGGCGTCGCATTGATGTTATTGGCTCATGGTTAACCAGCAAGCAAGTTCTTGTTCGTAAGCGAACTTATGAATCAAACTTAGGGTTTTGGGTTATCACACCATTCAAGGCAACTAGTGGGTTGACCATTTTGGTGAACCGAGGCTGGATTGCCGCTAGTGACTCAGCGCTTAGTACTCCAGCGGTTCAGAATCCTCCTGCTGGCACTGTTGAAATTCTGGGCCGGACCCGAATTGTTAGTGTGCGCACAAAACCACGGCCCACGGATCTACCCACAGGGCAAGTCGACGGAGTTCATCCTGATGAGGTTCTGCCAGCTACCAGACATGTTTCCAATGCGTACCTAGAACTCACCGCAAGCTCTCCGGAATCCCGCACCTCTGATCTGCAGTCCATTCCAGCCCCAGAAGTCACCGAAGGACCACATCGCTCGTACGCCTTGCAATGGATTTTCTTCGCAATCATGACCATCATCGGCTGGGGTGTATTAGTTCGTAAAGAATTACAAAATCGTGATGAAAATACCACCCCTACAGATGTTAAATAACGAATTTCTCTGGGTATAGTCTGGGAAACGTCCCCTACCTTTCAAGGAGCAACATAGATGAGTTCACGAAACCCTGTCTTACGAAACATCAAAGCACCGGTGGTATCAGATGAGGAACTCGCTCGAATCGTAAACGGCGGCCAATTGGCTGGCCAGGCAACGCTCGCAGATGTAATTACCAACACCGCCAAGATTTTCGGTTTAGTCACAATTGGCGCTGCTTATGGCTGGATTACTGCGGAAACCAACCCAACTTTGGCGCTAATCGCTTTTGGCGTTGCATTCGTACTCTCGTTAGTTAACGCTTTTAAGAAGCAAGTCTCCCCAGCGCTCGTTTTACTATACGGAGCTGCTGAAGGTGTGGCGCTCGGCGCAATCAGTCGCTATGTCGATCAGGCTTACGGTCCGGGTATCGCGCAGCAAGCACTCGTAGGCACTATGGCGGTATTCGCCATCATGTTGGTGTTGTACCAGTCGAAGATTATCAAGGTAAACGGCCGCTTCATGAAGATGTTCACCATTGCGATGTTCTCCTACCTCGCAATTGCAATCGGGTCCTTGATAGCAGCAATGTTTGGCGTTGGCCAAGGTTGGGGCTTCTATGGAGTTGGCCAGCTCGGACTACTTCTTTGTCTATTTGGCGTAGGGCTTGCTGCTTTCTCGCTAGTAATGGATTTTGAAGTAATCACGCAGGCAGTGGCGCAAGGTATTCCACAGCGTGAATCTTGGCGCTTGGCTTTTGGCCTTACAGTTTCGTTGGTTTGGCTATACACCGAACTACTTCGCTTGTTGGCAATTTTGAATCGAGACTAACAGCACCGAAGTAAACGCTTTAGGCAATAACTCTCTATCTAGAAAACTTGCAAGTAGTAATAGAAATGCCCGAGATCTGCTTCTCGGGCATTTTTTATGCCAGCGAATTCAAATTTTTATGCCAGCGAAATTAGATCTAGGTAATCCTGGTTCCACAAATCTTCAACACCGTCGGGTAAAAGCAGCACACGCTCTGGCTCCAGCGCGGTAACCGCACCTTCATCGTGGGTAACCAAAACTACCGCGCCTTCAAACGTGCGCAGTGCGTCCAGAATCTCGGCGCGACTTGCTGGGTCGAGGTTGTTGGTTGGTTCATCTAGCAACAGCACATTGGCCGAACCAACAACCAGCATGGCTAGACTCAAGCGCGTTTTCTCGCCACCCGAAAGCACTCCCGCAGGCTTACTTACTGCATCTCCAGAAAACAGGAACGAGCCCAACACACTTCTAATCTGAGCATCGTTTAGATTGCCCGAAGCAGATGCCATATTTTCAAGTACTGTGCGCTCTTCATCCAGAGTTTCATGTTCCTGTGCGTAATAGCCAATTTTTAGTCCGTGCCCGGGTTCCAGCTGACCCGTATCGGGTTGATCCACGCCAGCCAAAATACGAAGCAAAGTTGTCTTACCCGCGCCGTTCAGTCCCAAAATTACGACTTTAGAGCCACGATCAATCGCTAGATCGACATCCGTGAAAATTTCAAGCGAGCCATACGAACGACTAAGTCCTGTGGCCATTAGCGGAGTTTTACCGCAGGCAGCTGGAGTTGGGAATCGAAGTTTGGCCACTTTATCTGAAGCACGCTCGGCTTCAAGACCCTCCATCAATTTGGCGGCGCGCTTTTGCATACTTTGCGCAGCTTTGGCTTTACTGGCCTTGGCCCGCATCTTGTCGGCTTGGAACTGCAGCGCACTTGCGGTGCGCTCGGCGTTAGCGCGTTCGCGTTTCCGGCGACGCTCGTCGAGTTCGCGCGATTCTAAATATTTCTTCCAGCCAACGTTATAGATATCAATCACCTGGCGGTTGGCATCCAGGTGGAATACCCGATTTACCGTGGCTTCAAGTAATTCCACATCGTGGCTAATCACAATCAAACCACCCGAATGGTTTGCTAAGAATGTGCGAAGCCAGGCAATTGAGTCTGCATCAAGGTGGTTTGTTGGCTCATCGAGTAGCAATGTGTCGGCGCCACTAAAAAGAATGCGAGCGAGTTCAATCCGTCTGCGCTGACCACCCGAGAGAGTATTCAATGGCTGCCCCAAAACTGTTGGCGATAAGCCAAGCGCTCCAGCTAATGACGAAGCTTCACTCTCGGCGGCGTATCCACCTGCAGTCTGAAACTCGGCTTCTGCGGTGCTGTATTTGCGCATGGCCTTTTCTTGCACAGCCGCATCTGTACTCGCCATATCCAGTTCCAACTGCCGCATACGGGTAATGATGGTGTCGAGTCCACGCGCACTCAAAATACGATCACGCGCCAGCACATCTAAATCACCAGTGCGCGGATCTTGGGGCAGGTAGCCAACAGTGCCACCCGATGCAACTTGGCCAGCGGCTGGCAGAGTCTGCCCCGCCAAAACTTTTGTCAGTGTCGTCTTACCCGCACCGTTTCGCCCAACCAGACCAACCTTGTCGCCTGAATCAATTCGAAACGTAGCGCCACCTAGTAACAACTCGGCGCCAGCACGCAGTTCAACATCTGTAACTTGAATCATAAAAAAGCCTCTGTAAATGGGAACGAAAAATTACTAATGCAACAGCATTAGCGCAACAGAGGAAAGAAAAGTTTATACATCTAGCTAGATGTTAAACCCAAGAGCACGCAACATTTCGCGCCCATCGTCCGTGATTTTGTCTGGACCCCACGGCGGCATCCAGACCCAGTTCAATTTGAAATCAGACAAGTGTCCATCGAGTGCCGCGCGAGTCTGATCTTCAATCACATCAGTCAGCGGGCAGGCAGCAGAAGTTAGAGTCATGTTGATGGTGGCAACATTGGCCTCATCAACTTCGACATCGTAAACCAAACCAAGATCAACTACGTTGATTCCCAATTCAGGGTCGACAACATCGCGCATTAGTTCCATTACATCTTCGGAAAGCATTGGTTCCATGGTCATTTTTCACCTTCTGTTGAAACTTCGTTACCTAGGGCCTGAATAGCCGCATCTTTCCAGGCCATCCACGCCAACAGCGCACATTTAACCCTAGCGGGATATTGAGCAACTCCTACCAACGCAATGCCATCGCCTAAAACATCTTCATTTGGCTCCTCCACGCGCTGCAACATCGCTACCAAGTGATCTACTGCCTGCTCGCCTATTTGCAGAGTCTGATCATTCAATTGGTCGAACAAAATTGATGCCGAAGCCTGGCTAATAGAGCATCCCTGGTTTTCATAACTAATCAGCAGTTTCTGATCGTCGGCTGGGTCACGAGTTACTCGGAGCGTGATTTCATCGCCGCAAGTTGGATTCACATGATTCACTTCGGCATTAAAACTCTCGGCTAACCCTTTGCCATGTGGGCGTTTGTAATGATCCAGGATAATTTCCTGATACATCTGTTCTAGCTGCATCAATTACTCCCGAAGAATTCTTGCGCCTGTTTAATACCGGCAGCTAAAGCCTGTACATCACTTAAGTCGTTGTAAATGTAAAAGGTTGCGCGAGTTGTTGCTGGCACCTTGTACCTGCGACAAACTGGCCATGCACAATGATGCCCAACCCGCACGGCAATACCCAAACTATCTAGCACCTGGCCAACGTCGTGCGGATGAATCCCATCCACTACAAACGAAACCGCCGAACCACGATCGTTTGCGTCTGTTGGGCCGATTATCCGCACACCATCAATCTCACGCAGAGCCGCAATTGTGGCCATAGTCAACTCGTGTTCGTGTGCTTCAACTTTGTCAATACCGATGTTCTGCAAGTAATCCACTGCGGCCGAAAGCGCTACAGCCTGAGCAGCCATAGGCACACCGGCTTCAAAGCGCTGTGGCGCGGCGGCATAAGTTGAAGTTTCCATCGTTACGGTTTCAATCATGGAGCCACCTGAGATAAATGGCGGCATACTGGCGAGCAACTCTTTACGTCCCCACAAGCAACCAATACCCATCGGGCCTAACATTTTGTGGCCGCTCCAAGCAATGAAGTCGACATCGAGTTCGGTAACCGAAACGCTCATGTGCGGAATACTCTGGCACGCATCCAAAACAACGATTGCGCCCACCGCGCGGGCAGCATCTCGTACTCTGGCCACTTCGTTGATTGTGCCGAGCAAATTTGACTGATGGGTGAAGCTCACAACCTTAGTTCGCGCTGTGATTACTGTGGCCAAATCGGCATAGTTAAGCCGACCGTCGTCCGTGAGTCCGATCCACTTAAGCACCGCTCCAGTTTTTGCACATAGCTCTTGCCATGGCACCAAGTTTGAATGATGTTCCATCTCGGTAACTACAATTTCGTCGCCATCTTTTAGCACAAAGCGCTCGGCACCAGCAGGTAGCGGCGCTCCCCTTAGTGATTTTAGAGTTGCATTCAAGAAACTGTAGGCAACTAAGTTCAGCGATTCAGTTGCATTTTTAGTGAACACAACATCATTGGTTTGTGCGCCTATGAATCCGGCAATGTTTGCCCGAGCGTTTTCAAACGCTACAGTTGCCTCTTCAGCGAGTTGATGTGCACCGCGATGAACTGCAGCATTGTGGGTTTCATAGAAGTTTCGTTCAGCATCTAGAACTGAAGCAGGCTTCTGCGATGTCGCGCCACTATCCAAATAAATCAGTTTTTTGCCGTCGCGAACAGTCCGCGCCAAGATTGGGAAATCTTTGCGGATAGCTACAACATCAAGTACCGACATATTTAGGCAGTTACGTACTGCGCGTAACCGTTCTCTTCAATCTCAGCAGCCAACTCAGGTCCGCCCTGGCGAACAATGCGGCCCTCGAAGAACACATGAACAAAATCTGGCTTTACGTAGCTCAGAATGCGGGTGAAGTGGGTAATCAAAAGCACGCCAGTGTTACCTGTTTCAATAACTCGGTTGATGCCTGCTGAGACAACACGAAGCGCATCAACATCTAGACCTGAATCCGTCTCGTCCAAGATTGCAAGCTTTGGCTGCAATAGTTCAAGCTGCAAAATTTCCGCACGCTTGCGCTCGCCACCCGAGAAGCCTTCGTTAACGCTACGCTCTGCGAACACTTCGTCAATCTGCAAGTCGCCCATAGCGCTTTTCACTTCTTTGATCCAGTTACGCAGGTTTGGTGCTTCGCCACGAATCGCAGTTACTGCTGTGCGCAGGAAGTTAGACATTGACACGCCTGGAACTTCAACTGGGTACTGCATAGCGAGGAACATGCCGGCACGTGCGCGTTCGTCAACGCTCATTTCCAATACATCTGCGCCATCAAGAGTTACGGTGCCACCAACGATGTCGTACTTTGGATGCCCGGCGATTGCGTAGGCAAGTGTTGATTTACCGGAACCGTTAGGTCCCATAAGTGCGTGAGTTTCGCCCGAGCGAACCGTTAAGTCGACACCGCGAAGGATATCTTTCGGACCATCATCTGTGCTGACCTGCACCTGAAGATTTTTGATTTCTAATACTGACATTGCTATCTCCTAGCTTCGTTGAGGGTAATTTGAACTTCTGGGTTGTCACCTTCGGAAAGAGTGACAGTGTGCACTTGCACTGGGCCGGTTGCTGGCGGACCCAAGGGCTCGCCAGTCTTTAGATCGAATGTCGCACCATGCATCCAGCATTCGATCGTGCAATTGATAACTTCACCTTCACTTAGCGAAACTTCAGCATGCGAGCACAAGTCGTCGATGGCATGAAGTTCGCCGTCAACCTGCACAACGCATACGTCATGATCATCAACTGTTACTTTGTGTGGCTTGCCATCAGCGAAATCCGACTTGAGGCCAACCGTTGCAGTGTGTGCCATTAAGCACCACCGGCCAACTTGGTCTCCAGACGCTCGCGCACTGTGTCATTGATTTCTGGAACTGCGATCTGATTCAACAGATCTTCAAAGAAGCCACGAAGCACTAACCGACGAGCTTCTTCGGCCGGAATGCCTCGTGATTCCAAGTAGAACAGTTGCTCGTCATCAAAACGACCTGTTGTGCTTGCGTGACCCGCGCCAGTGATCTCACCAGTTTCGATTTCTAGGTTTGGCACAGAATCTGCGCGGCCACCTTCACTGAGTACTAAGTTGCGGTTGATTTCGTAGGTATCTGTGCCAATTGCGTTTGACCGAATAAGAACATCGCCCACCCAAACTGTGTGGGCATCCTTGCCATTGAGTGCGCCCTTGTACATAACATTACTGCGGCAATTTTCAACACTGTGATCAACAAATAGACGCTGTTCAGCATGCTGTCCGGCGCCAGCAAAGTACAAGCCGATTAGGTCAACAGATCCGCCTGGCGCTGTGTAATGCACGCTAGGCAAAATGCGAACTAAGTCGCCACCAAGTGTTACCAGCACATGCTTAACCGAACTATCGCGACCAACTGTGATGCGATGCTGTCCAACATGTGTTGCATCGTCAGCCCAATCCTGAAGCGAGACAACTGTTAATGAAGCACCATCGCCAGCATTGATATCCAAGTTGATTGCACTAGTTCCTGAACCAACATGATTCACAATTACTACTGCCTTTGAATGCGCACCCGCT
>Ga0214921_10005294_pt1 | contig 18327 bp, 17 predicted proteins | sample LL1505_MetaG_FD_177992 | JGI IMG/M metagenome (GOLD analysis project Ga0214921, IMG submission 177992) | Freshwater microbial communities from Lake Lanier, Atlanta, Georgia, United States - LL-1505 | ecosystem: Environmental > Aquatic > Freshwater > Lake | place: USA: Georgia | collected... | reverse complement strand
GCAAGGATCAACTCTTGCCGGAGTAATGGATGCATTCTCAATCGCAGTATCTATCGGACTTCAATACGGAGTACCACTAGAGACATTCGTTGAGAAGTTCACCAACCTACGTTTCGAACCAGCAGGCATGACAGATGATGCTGATATTCGTATGGCACAGTCAATGATGGATTACATCTTCCGTCGCTTGGCACTTGATTACTTGCCATTCGAACAACGTTCAGCAATGGGCCTCTACACATCTGCAGAGCGCACAGCTGCACTTGATAACGGTGGCGAATATGTTGCGCTTGCAAAGGAAACCGATACCCCGCCAGCCCCAAAAGCACTAGCCACGGCACCTGCAGCTGTGGCGGCTCCTGCGGTTGCTCCAAGTAAGCCAGTAGCGGTAAAAATTGAGCCAGCACCATTGGCATCAACAATCGGTTCATCATCTGATCTCTTAGAGTCAATGGGAATCAAATCTGATGCACCACTATGTATGACATGTGGAGTAAAGATGCGTATGTCAGGTGCATGCTTTGTATGCGAAGGATGTGGAAACACATCTGGTTGTTCATAATCTAAAGCACATTAAGTAACAATCAGGCCCTCTGTGAGAAATCGCAGGGGGCCTGATTGTTTATACAAAGTTGTCGGACAACTTCTCATTTACCACGAGAGCAATATGAACTAGGATGTCCTTAGTTTTACATAGTAAATACACGGTGCTAGAGAGGCGATCATGGCTAACGTTTCGCAGGTAAAAGCAGTGCTAGACCGACTAAAGATTGAAACACCATCGTGGGCATATGGAAATTCAGGAACTCGCTTTAAAGTCTTTGCGCAAGCTGGAGTTCCACGCGATCCCTTTGAGAAAATTGCTGATGCCGCCCAGGTAAATAAATACACCGGCTCTGCGCCCAGCGTTGCTCTTCATATTCCATGGGATAAGGTCGAGGATTACGCAAAACTCGCCGCACATGCCAAGGAACAAGGCGTAGTTCTGGGAACAATAAATTCAAATACTTTTCAAGATGATGATTACAAACTAGGTTCAGTCTGTAATCCTGATCCGAAGATTCGCGATAAGGCAGTTGCACACCTTTTGGATTGCATCGAGATTATGAATATCACCGGCTCGCAGGATTTGAAGCTGTGGTTCGCAGATGGCACAAATTATCCAGGCCAAGACAGTATCGTCGAACGCCAAGATCGTTTAGCGCAATCACTTTCTCGCACCTATAAAGCCCTTGGTCCAAATCAACGGATGCTTCTGGAATACAAATTTTTCGAGCCAGCTTTTTATCATACTGACGTTCCCGATTGGGGCACCTCTCTAGTCCACTGCTTAGCACTGGGAGATAAAGCTTGGGTCTGTGTTGATACTGGCCACCATGCACCGGGGACAAATATTGAATTTATTGTTGCAAGCCTGCTTCGTGCAAAGCGATTAGGAGCTTTTGACTTTAACTCCCGTTTCTATGCCGATGATGATCTGATAGTTGGAGCTGCAGACCCATTCCAGTTATTTAGAATTATGCATGAAGTCAATGTCGGTGGCGGTTTTGATGTTGGCACTCCAGTCTCTTTCGTTTTAGATCAATGTCATAACATCGAAGCGAAGATTCCTGGTCAAATTAGATCCATCATGAATGTGCAAGAGGCTGTTGCGAAAGCAGTTTCCGTTGATCAAGATGCGCTCAAGGCTGCGCAGAAAAGTGGCGATGTGCTAGCTGCCCATGAAGTGTTGATGGATGCCTACAATAATGATGTGCGACCAATGATTCGCCAATGGCGTGAAGATAAGGGAATCGATGGCGAACCAATGAAGGCATATGCCCGAAGTGGTTATGCTGAGAAAATTGCGGCAGAACGTGTTGGTGGAAACCAAGCTGGTTGGGGTGCTTAACTTTGACAGATAAAGTCGTTAAAGAGTTACTTGAACGCAGTAATCGTTTAGGTTCAAATCCAAAATATACAAATTATGCCGGTGGTAATACTTCAGCCAAGGGCAGTGCAACTGATCCATTAACTGGCACCCAAGTTGAGGTGCTCTATGTCAAGGGATCAGGTGGAGATCTTGGAACGTTGACCGAGAAAGGTCTAGCAACTCTCTATTTGGATCGCCTCCGTGGGATGACATCGGTTTATCGTGGGTTAGAACATGAAGATGAAATGGTTGGCCTCTTTGATTTTTGCGCCTTTGGTAAAGGTGGAGCTGCACCCAGCATTGATACCGCAATGCATGCTTTGGTTGAAGAAGCTCATGTTGACCACTTACACCCTGATTCCATTATTGCCTTGGCAACTTCAAAAGATGGTCGCGAATTAACTAAGAAGTGTTTCGGTGGTGAAATTCTCTGGGTGGATTGGCGACGTCCTGGATTTGAACTTGGTTTAGATATTTCTAAGCTTGCAAAAGAGAATCCAAGCGCGCATGGGTGCGTCTTGGGTGGTCATGGCTTAACTACATGGGGTGCCACAAGTAAAGAGTGCGAAGAGCGCTCAGTTGCAGCGATATTAAAGGCAGAGAAATTTATTGCCGATACAGGTAAAGCTGATCCATTTGGAAAGATAGTGGCAGCTCGTAGGCCACTTGATAAGGTCGAACGCATCGCAAAGGCTGCCAAGCTTGCGCCAACTCTTCGAGGGATTGCCTCTCAGGATAATCGAATGATCGGCCATTTTGAGGATTCAGATGTGGTTCTAGATTTTATGAATCGCGAGAAGCTGGCAGATTTAGCTGCAAAAGGAACGTCGTGCCCAGATCACTTCCTGCGTACAAAGATTTCACCACTCGTCATTGATCTCGATTCGGATGCAGATATCGAAAAAATCATTGCTAGAGCTTATGAATTGCATACTGAATACCGAGCTAAATACACTGCTTATTACAACAAATATGCCACCAAAGAATCACCAGCTATTCGAGGAGCAGACCCTTTAATTATTCTTGTTCCAGGTGTCGGCATGTTCAGTTACGGCAAGGATAAGCAAACTGCTCGAGTTGCGGGTGAATTTTATATTAATGCCATCAACGTAATGCGTGGGGCTGAAGCGATTTCAACGTATTCACCTATCTCTGAGGTAGAGAAATTTAATATTGAATATTGGGAGCTTGAAGAGGCAAAGCTACGTCGCATGCCCAAAGCAAAACCATTACAAGGTCGTATTGCACTTGTCACAGGTGGAGGTTCTGGAATTGGAAAGGCAACAGCACTTCGCTTAAGTGCCGAAGGTGCCTGCGTAATCATTGCTGATCGAGATTTAGCATCGGCGCAAGGTGTGGCAACTGAACTTGGTGGTGCAGATAAAGCAGTTGCTGTTGCAGTAGATGTCACTGATGAGGCTCAAGTAAGTGCCGCCATTGATGCCGGAGTCCTTGCATTCGGTAGCATTGATTTGGTTGTTAATAACGCGGGTCTTTCAATTAGTAAGCCGTTGGTAGAAACGACTGCTCAAGATTGGGATACCCAGCACAATGTCATGGCACGTGGCTCCTTCTTAGTCTCTCGAGAAAGCGCAAAAGCGATGATTGCAGCCCACATGGGTGGAGACATCATCTATATATCTTCGAAGAATTCAGTTTTTGCTGGACCAAATAACGTTGCTTATGGATCGACAAAAGCCGATCAAGCTCACCAAGTGCGACTACTTGCTGCAGAACTTGGTGCATATGGAATTCGAGTCAATGGTGTGAACCCAGATGGCGTTGTGAAAGGTTCTGGAATATTTGCAAGTGGATGGGGCGCCCAGCGCGCTGCAGTGTATGGAGTTGAAGAGGAGAAACTTGGAGAGTATTACGCTCAGCGCACAATTTTGAAGAAGGAAGTTCTTCCTGATCATATTGCTGCAGCGGTATTTGTTCTCTGTGCATCTGATCTGCCACTGACTACTGGTTTACATATTCCAGTCGATGGTGGAGTTGCCGCCGCTTTCTTGAGGTAATCGTGGCTAACTTCATCGCAGTTGATCTCGGTGCTACGAGCGGCCGTGTAGCAATAGGTCGTGTGACATCTGAAAAGATTGAGTTAGAAATCGCCCATCGCTTCTCTCATGAAATCTTTGAAGATAAAGATGGGGCCATTTTGTGGGATTGGAAAGAGATTACGGCGCAGGTCTTACTTGGTATTCAAAAGTGTTTAGCGCAGGGAACGCCAATTTCACTCGCTATTGACTCTTGGGCTGTTGATTATGGACTGTTGGACACTCAGCACAATTTGATTTCTAAGGTGCACTCTTATCGAGACCCTAGAACATTCGCTGCCTTTGACGAGCTGGTTTCGCAGTTAGGCCAGGAACGGATTTATCGCGATACAGGAATTCAATTCCTGAATTTTAATACTTTATATCAGTTATTCGCTGCCAAAAATGATGCCTCATATAAGGCTGCAAGTACTTTTTTGATGATTCCAGATCTGCTCAACGCCGAGCTCACAGGTGTGATTTCAACTGAAGTAACTAATGCTTCTACGACTCAACTCTTAGATGTAAAGAGCCGAAAATGGGATTACCCATTAATTGAACTTGCCGGGCTGCGCAAAGATATCTTTACACAGCTGCATGAACCGGGTGCTGAAATTGGTTTCATAAAGGGATTTGGCGCCCTTGATGGAATTAAAGTTGTGGCAACTGCATCGCATGACACTGCAAGTGCAGTGGCTGGAATCCCATTTGGAGATAGAAATACTGAGGCCTATATTTCAAGTGGCACTTGGTCACTTGTTGGAATTGAAAGCGAATTACCGGTTACATCTCAAGAAGCGTTGGCAGCAAACCTCACCAATGAACTTGGAGCAGCTAACACAGTTCGAATCCTAAAAAATGTTACTGGTATGTGGCTTTTGGAAGAGTGCCGTAGAACGTGGCGAAGCGAGAAGGAAGAATGGTCGATTCCGCAATTAGTAGATGAAGCCAGCAGAAATCTAGAGTTCGACTCTCTTATCGATCCTAATGATCCTCGATTTAGATCAGCCGGTGAGATGCCAGAAAGAATTGATGCATATTGCGTGGAAAAGGGGATAACGCCGCCGCGCACAAAAGGCGAATTTACTATCTGTATTTTGCGAAGCTTGGCTGCGGCATATAAAAAAACTATTGCTGAAATTGAAGGTGTAACGAATAAGAAAATATCCACGATTCATATCCTTGGTGGGGGATCGCAAATTTCACTTCTCAATCAATTAACTGCAGATGCGTGTGGCGTCAGAGTTAAGACAGGTCCAGTGGAATCAACGCTCTTTGGAAATATTGCAGTGCAAGCACTAAGCGCCGGAGCGGTTCCTAGCCTAGAAGCAGCGAGAGCGCTCATTGGCAAGAGTTTTATTAGTGAAGAATTTACGCCCAATTAATATAGGCAGCGACATCAGGGCTCTTGCCGGCAGCAATATTGGCAAATAGTTTTTCAATATCTGCCTCAGAAGCTGGGTAAGCAGTTGCAATCTTTTCTAAACTAAGTCCACCCGATTTCATTAACTCTAAAGTTTGTACAATTCGATGAGCTACCCAGCCAGAAACAAAGTGCACTGTAAGTTCCTGCTTTTGCAGGTGGGCCATATCAGCCCAGGTATTTGCACCATCTGGAGTGTGTCCACTAAAAATGATTTGGCCGATGCCCGTGCGAGAGTTGCCAAAAGTTTCTGCAGCCCATGTTGCTGGTAGTGCTCTGTAGTAGAGCTCAAATGCTTCTGGACTTTGGACTGTATCTATCACCGCAATAGGTGCAAAGTCAGATAATTCTTTCTGAGTCACAGTATTTGAATTAGCAGTTGCAATTCCTAGTGAATGAATCTTCGTTAACCGCGAATCGTGTCTTCCCAATAGCAAAGGTTTAAAGCCCCGAGCTTTCGCACATAGTGCGCCACTTGCCCCGATGACACCATCACCAATTACCAATACTGGATCTCCAGGATTCGCGATGATGCGCGATGCGGCGTTAAAACCAACTTGTGCAACCACCCCAAAGGCAGAACGTTCTGGGGGGATGCCAGTTGCATCAAAGACTTCAAAATCTTCACATATTCCATAGCTTGTGTGTGCACCCCAACCAGCAGTTGCATCTGAGTAATTAGCGCTGGCTGTTGCGAAAACTTGCTGTCCAACTTTTACATGTGAAACGCTCGAACCGATTGCCTCCACGATTCCACTGCGTTGATAGCCAGGAACTAGCGGAAATGCGAAATTTCCCCATTCAAATCTTCCAGATATGACCCACTTATCAGTTCCTGTACTTACTCCTGAGGAGATAGTCCTAATTGCCACTTGCTTCTCGCCCAATTCAGCAATGGAAACATTGGCTAGTGCGCTCTTATTTGCAGAAGTAGTTACTACTGCTTTAGAACTTGGCAAGAATTCCACCATCTGGAATCAAAGAAGATCCAGTAATGAAACTTGCGCCGCGTGAGAGTGCAAAGGCGATAACGTCGGCAACTTCTTCTGGTTGAGCAATGCGGCCAATAGCATTTTCACTTGTTGGAAAACCTAATTCAGCAAGAGTTTTTCCTTCACGCTCTGCATGCTGGCGCAACATAGGAGTATCGGTTGCACCAGGAAGAATGCAGACGACTCGAATGTTATCTGGCGCCAGATCTAACGCCATGGTCTTTGTGAGAGCAAGAACTCCACCCTTAGCAGCGGCATAGGGAGCAACGCCTGTAGATGTTGCTTGGGCATGGATTGATGAGATATTTACGATCGCACCTCCGCCTGCACTACGGATAAGAGGAAGCGCATATTTAGCAACCAAATAGAGGCTCGTAAGATTTATCGAAATAATACGTTGCCATTCATCGAAGCTACAGTTTTCTACACTCATATTGAAAGCACCTACTGCAGCATTATTGACTAGTCCTTTGAGGCGAATTCCTTTTTTCTTCACCGCTTCACCAAGCGCCTGGCACTCCTTCTCACTTGTGACATCTGCTGTGATTGCCGAGGTGAGTCCTCCTTCAGGGTCAATTCCAGCCAGAATCTTTGCAAGCGCTTCTGAATTCTTATCAACTGCAAAAACGAATATTCCTTGGTTGACTAGATTTTCAACTGTTGCTGCTCCTATGCCACCGGCTGCACCAGTGACAATGACGGCATCTCCTTTTGTAGCGAAAGATTTCTCTCTCATGCCACGACACCATTTTTGAAGCGATCAAAGTTCTTAGGATCATAGAGTGGAATGACAATCGGAGATTTGAGTGCCCGGGCATGTGCTGCCATGCATTCATACATATTTTCGGTAATTCCAATTGGATGATTGTTTACAACATTTTCCATAACAAAGAAGGAATCACTGAGAACTGCAGTGCCAGCTTTGGTATCAACTTCTACAGCGATGGAAGCGCGGTGATGTCCGCCAGACCACCAGGTACGAAGTCCCGGTGCGATGGTCTCTTCATCTTCCAGTAAAACAACGCGATCCCATGATTTGCCAACTAATTCGGCCAAAATATGTGGCGGAAGACTTGTATCGCGGCCATCGTGTGGATGTTGGTGAGTGGTGTGGAAATGAATCCATCCACGCTTTGAAATGTGAATCTTCGCATTTGGAAATTCAAGGACATTGCTTACTGAATATAGCTGTAGGGGAGTCAAGAAGATGTGTGTTACATCTTCTGGCTTAACGTTTTGTTTCGCAAGTTGATCAAGGATGAATTCTCCTTCTTCACGAGCAAATTTAACGCGCTCACCAAGGAATGCAACCCATCCTTCATTCATTGGCCCTAAATCTTTCGCTGGACCAGTATTTACCAGAGCAGTAATCCCATTACCTTGAATCAGACCAACCTGAAATTGCAGACGGAACCACTTATCCCACTGACCCATCCAGAATAGCTCTGGGCCAGGTACTTCACTTCCGCCCATTGAAAGTAGCGTTAACTTGTATTCCATGTACTTACTCCTGGTCTCTATGTGAGTTTGTTAAGTTGTTTGGAGTGCAATTTCAAGATCGGCGCGGACTTGATTCATATGCATGCGCATTGCAGCTTTTGCTAATTCAGAGTCACGGCTTACCACAGCACGCATAATTTCTTCATGCCAGTAAGTTGCATGGTCAACTGCATCTGGACATTTTGCATTTTCAATTCTCACTTTAATACCTAAATTAGCGATTGAATTGTGCAATTGATTGAGTATCGGATTCTGGGTCGCACGCGAGAGCGCGGCATGCCAGGCGATATCAATATTTGCTAAGTCATTTTCATCGCCGATGCAGAGTCTCTGCTCATCCAGTATCTCTTGAAGTTCCATTAAATTTTCCGGAGTAGCGTTTCTAGCCGCAAGGGCAGCAATTTCTGGCTCGAACATTTCACGAGTTGTCTGTAGGTCATCAAAATATGAGCTATCAGAGTTCAAGGCTACCCAAATAGGGTCTAACACATTCCATTCGTGCATTGGAGCAATTGTTGTTCCCATGCCTTGGCTTACTTTGATAAAGCCTTTTGCGTCCAAACTCCTAAGCGCTTCACGGACTACTCCGCGTGTGACGTTATAAGTAGCGCACAGTGTCATCTCAGATGAAACGGTAGACCCTTCACCAAGTTGGCCTGAGCCAAGCTGGGAGAGAATATCTTCAACGATTTGATCGCTGAGTTTTCTAAGTGACACTGTGCGCTGCTCCTTTACTTTTTAGAAGTGGAAGTTATCGATGTTCTTTGCATTGAATTCTTGCGGTGGTCCCGCAATGATCACTGCATCTTTGCCCAACTTCCATGTACCTGGTCCAACACCCTTGTAAGCAATGGTGAGTCCAGCTTTTGGCTTAACGTTCTTAGCCTTGATAGAAACGATGAGGTTTGCAGCAATTTCACCCTCTAGACCTGGATCCCAGAGTGAGAATGCCTTGACTGTGCCGTCTTTAACATACTGACGCATTTGGTCAGGAGTTCCAAGACCAGTTACTTGAACTTTGCCCTTAAGAGGTGAAGTTGAAAGTACTTGTGCAGCAGCAGCGATACCAACAGTTGTTGGTGCGTTGATTGCCTTGAGGTTTGGATACTTAGCAAGAAGAGCTTGTGCTTCAGTAGCACTCTTCTCTGGAGCGTCATCACCGTAAACGGTTGCAACTAGCTTGAGGCCAGGTTGTCCGCCACCATCGATGTATGTCTTAGCTCCCGCTAACCATGCATTCTGATCTGGTGCAGTTGATGTCGCAGATAGGAATGCCCATTCGCCCTTGCCATCAATTACGCTGGCAGTTTGGTCAACTAGGTACTTTCCTAGAACGCTGAAATCAACTGGTGTGATTGATGCATGACGGCATGCCGCTGTTGTGTCACCGTTAACGGTAAGAACAACAATTCCAGCCTTCATTGCACGCTTTAATGTTGGACATAGAGCGTTTGCATCATTTGGAGAAATTGCAATTGCATCAACTTTTTGCTGAATTGCAGCTTCGATAAATGGGATTTGATCTGTGGCGCCAGCTTGTGCAGGTGCTACAACCTTGACGGTCATGTTCAATCCCTTAGCGGCCTTATTGAAGCCGTTAACGATTGCATCGAAGTATGGGTTACCTAGGTTCTTTGGAATATAGGTGACCTTGTACTTTGTAGCTGCTGTTGCTGATGTTGCCATGAATGAAGCGCTTACTCCAGTCAGGATGAGTGACATACCCAAGACTGGAACTAGCGCTTTATGCTTTTTATTCATTCCTTTAGCCTCATTCCGTGTTCCAATAGCGATGTATTTCATCACTACTGATTAATGACTCACAATTAAAATGCGATTAGGCATTTCTTTGCGCTTCATTAAATCTCTTTTTCCTATTTCTTTTCTCAATATAATACGAACGAATTCGCGGTACCAATACAGTCAGGATAAGAAGTAATCCGATTACGGCATCCTGAACTTGACCATTGATATCTTGAATAACCAGGGCTTCACGAACAGCCATGATTGCGAAAAGTGAAACCACTGTGCCAGATATTGCACCGCGGCCACCAAAAATATCTGTTCCTCCAAGGACAACAACTGTTATTGCCAGAAGTTCAAGGCCGAGACCCACGTTCGAAATTGTTGAACCTAATCGAGATGTGATCATCACTGCGCAAAGTCCACATACAGTTCCACTCAATGCAAATGCAGTTAAGCGCACACTATTGACATCAATCCCCGAGAATTTACTGGAAGAGGGGTTACTTCCGGACATAATGTTCTTGATTCCGTAGTTTGATCGATGCAGGATGAAATAAAAGATCAATGAAGCCGCGATAAATAGAGCAAGCGGAGCCGGTAGACCCGGATTACCACCGATAACCAAGCGTTGATCAAAACCCACAAAATTTTCGGGATAATTCGCTACAACTCCATCACCCAGCATTACTTGGGTAATTCCACGATATAGGGCAAGAGTTGCAAGAGTTACCACGAGACTTGGAAGTCCAAGCTTGATAACAATCAAGCCATTGATCAGACCAAGGATAAAACCGGTAAAGATTGCTGCGATACAGCACCAGAATATTGGAACTCCAGCTGCCCACATTTTGGCTAGAACGCCAGCACTTGCAGCCAAAGTAGATGCAACTGAAAGGTCAATATCACCATTGATAATGACAAAGGTGAGAGCAAGTGCAAGTAAGCCAATCTCTATATATCTACCTGTATTGAAGATAATTGAAGATGGCTGAAGGAAATATTCTGAACCAAGAGACCCATAAATCATGGCAATTACAAGGATTAAAATTGGACCAATGAGATAAGAAGGAACCTTGAATCGAGAAGGTGCTTTAATTAATGATGACATTATTTAACCACTCTCTGATTTCTAATCGCCAGCAAGAAATTCTCTTCCTGCTTCTTTCTCACTAAGTTATCGATTGCAACTGCGGCGAGAATAAGGAAACCAGTTGCACATGCCTTCCAGAATGGTGAGACGCCCACAACAGTTAAGCCATTAGATAAGATGCCGATTAGTATGCAACCAAGTGCAGTTCCAAGTGCCGTTCCTGACCCACCGAAGATATTTGTTCCACCAATTACAACAGCGGAAATAACATCGAATTCAAGTCCGCGGCCAACATCTGCTGGATTGATAGTCGCGTAACGGGCGGTATAGAGAACTCCACCAAGTCCAGCCAGTACTCCAACGAATATGAAGACCATGATTGTGATTTTGTTGAATGAAAGTCCACGAGAGACAGCAGCTTCAGGGTTACTGCCTACGGCATAAACGCGCTTACCAAGGAGAGTCTGAGATGAGACATACCAAACAAGAACTATTGCAAGGAAGGCAAAGATTAATAGCCAAGGAATTCCGATGGGAGATGTTGTTGAGAGTGCAATGATGCCCTTGGGAACATCGTTAGGATCAATTTGAACATTATTTGATACCACAAAGACTGCGCCTCGGATTATTGCAAGGGTTCCCAAGGTGGCAATGATTGAAGGAATTTTTCCGTAACTTACTAGTAGGCCATTGAGCACTCCGCAGATACCGCCCACAACCATCGCGATAATAATGAGCCCAATAATGGGAAAATCAGGTTTAGAACGTGCCACCATTCCCATGACCATTGCCGCTAAGCCCAATGTGCTGCCAACGCTCAGGTCGATATTTCGAGTTACGATGACAAGGGTCTGACCGGCACCAACAACCATCAAGATTCCAACGGATGAAAGAATTGCGCTCAAGTTATCGGAACGGAAGAAGCGAGGCTCAATCGCTCCGAAGACCGCCAACAAAATCAGAATGAATAGAAAGATTCCAAATTCTCGCTTTTTGAAAATATAGGAAACTTTCGAATTCACATTCACGGCCACGATTAGTTACCTCTTCCGGTAGATAAAAGCCCAGATGCGAGACGAAGGACAGCCTCCTCTGAGATTTCCGAGCCTGAAAGCTCGCCTGCGATTCGACCATTTCTCATCACAATAATTCGATGTGAAAGTTCTATGAGTTCACGCATATCGCTACTTACCATCACCACAGCCATGCCATCTTTAGCTGAAGCATTGAGGAACTGGTGAATTTCAGCTTTTGATCCAACGTCAACGCCACGTGATGGCTCATCAATGAGCAAAATTTCAACTTCTTGTTTTAGCCACTTAGCCAAACTGACCTTCTGCTGATTTCCACCACTGAGCTCACGAACGAGCTGGGACGCACTAGAGAGTTTCACGCGGAATTTTTCAATCAACTCTTGGCCGATTACTTTTTCGCGTGCAAAGTTACGCTTGCCACCTTTAGAGGTGAGATTGAGATTGGTTATTACCAAATTCTCAGTTATCGAACGATTGAGGAATAGGCCATTATGTGCTCGATCCTCGGGAACCAGAGCTACCCTGGAAGCGATTGCTTGCTTGACAGTTTTTAGGCTTCCGTGACTAGGTGAGACGACTTCGCCCGAAGTTCGCTTGCGCAGACCGAAGATGGTTTCTAGCAATTCACTGCGACCTGCGCCCACAAGACCGCCGATACCGAGGATCTCACCCTTCTTCACTTCAAATGAAACGTCGGCAACGAAGCCTGGGCTAACAAGATTCGATACTTTTAGGGAAACTTGATTACTCGAACTCTTTAAATTGTTGGCCGAAGTGTCGATATTTCGACCCACCATGAGCCTGATGAGCTCATCTTCGTTGGTTTCTGAAGTCTTTTTGACTGCGACCACTTCGCCATCTTTCAATACTGTGATGCGGTTAGAGATAGCCAAAACTTCTTCAAGTCGGTGGCCGATGAAGATGATGGATACCCCGCTGGCATTTAATTTGTGAATCGTTGCAAAGAGTCTTTCAACCTCAGAAGGTGTGAGGGAGGCAGTTGGCTCGTCGACAATGAGGAGTTTCAACTTCTTGCGTAGCGCAGAAACCATATCGACCATCTGCTGATCTGCTACCGAGAGAGCTTTCACGGGGGAATGGACACTGAAGGAACATCCCAATTGGGCGAGTAGCTCTTTAGTTTCTTCCTCCGCTTTTTTCCAGTTAAAGCGTTTGCTCTTGCCGTCACGGATTTGATAGTCAACGCAGACATTTTCTAAAACTGATAAATCAGGGAAGAGTCTTGGCTCCTGGTGAATGAGTGCAACACCGGAGTTTTGAATTTCACGGATGTGGGCAAATGTTCGGTCACTGCCTTCAAATTTAATTGTTCCTACATCAACAGGAACAAGTCCAGAAATAATTTTCACTAACGTGCTCTTGCCGGCTCCATTTTCGCCAACGATTGCATGTATCTCATTTTCGGCAAGATCAAAGTTAACATTCTTAAGAACAGCAGCTTCGCCGTACCACTTGGATACGGACTTACATTCCAAAACGTTAATTGCATTTCCTCGCTTTTCGCATTCGCTAGCCAATTTTTTTATTGAACTTACTACCCTAGAAAACTCACTTGTATGACAGTTGTCAAGGATTAAGAAGAAATATCTTTCATTTCGTGGGAAAAGTGCTAAGTTTATTTTGCGCAAAACAGCTACTTGTCAGAGGAGTTATTTCATGAAGAATCTTTTTCTCGATATTGATTTGGGTAATGGCGCGCTTAAAATAAAATTATTGAAAGAATATATGAATGCAGAAGTTCTATTTACGCAGCGCAAAAACGAAGATGACGTTATCAAATCGTTATCTGAATTTAATCCCGTTGCCGCGATTGTGCAATGGCCTCCGTTTAAAACTATGGCCAGTTTTCTAGGGCTTTCGCTATGGCGCACATATCTGCAACGTGATGCCGAGGTGCGATCTGGCAAGTGGGCTCGAGCTTCGAATGTGACAGGGTGGTGATTACTGAAGATGCGTGAAATTGGAGGCGTGCTACCCGTCCTCACTGTGCCATTTAATAGTGACGGAAGTATCGATCTGGATTCAATTCCAAGGCTTATTGAACATTGCATCACAAATAAAGCCGATGGCGTTGTAATTTTTGGACTTGCTAGTGAACTCTATAAACTCAATGACAGCGAACGCTTAGTCATACTTAAGAAAGTCATAGCTTCTGTGAATTCTAGGGTTCCAGTGATAGTTGGAACCGAGCACAGTGGTACCCAGGCCGCAGTCGCAAGAAGTGTTGAAGCAGAAAAACTTGGAGCAAGTGCGTTGATGCTCTATCCACCAACCTTTGTTAAGCCTGATGAAGCAAATGTATTCTCTTATTTCAAGGCAGTTGGTTCTGCAGTAAGTATTCCGGTGATAATTCAAGATGCTCCAGCTTGGACAGGAGTTCCCCTTCCAGTCTCACTTCTTTCACGAATTATCAAATCACAACCAAATGTAAATCACATCAAACTTGAATCCCCTCCCATTGGTGATAAAGCAAAGTTACTCAGAGCTGTGGGTTTCCAGATTATTTCAGGATTCGGCGGAATCCACCTTATGGAAGAGTTAACTTCTGGAATTGATGGCTTAATGCCTGGGTGCAGTCTCCCAGGTCTATTTGTAGAGATACATAGTTTATTTCAAGCTGGTGAGGTCAGAAACGCAAGGACTTTGTATGAGTTGATTCTGCCTCTGCTCACATTTCAATTGACCAGCCTGGATACATTTATTGAAATTCAAAAGCTACTCTTGAAACAGATCAAGATTTTCTCAACCGCATATTGCCGCGAACCACATACCCCTATCAGCGCTGATCGGATCGCCTATCTCAATCTCCTCCTCTCTGAAATCGGACTCAAGGAGCTGGAAGGAGTGAAAATTTGATGTCTGCAAAGCCAAAAATTGCAGTTGTTGGCACAGGTTGGTGGTCAACTGAATTTCACATCCCATCTCTTAAAAAATATGCAGATTGTGAGTTGGCGGCACTCGTTGATCCAAATGTTGAAAAACGTAGAAAAGCCGAAGAGATGTTTGAGATCCCAGCGGGATTTGCCACAGTGTCAGAGGCCCTGGCCGAGATGCAGATTGATGGAGCAATTGTTGCAACCCCATCTGCCCTTCATCATCCAGTAGCAAAAGAGTTAATCGAAAATGGCGTTCATGTAATGGTAGAAAAGCCATTTACGACCATCGCAGCTGATGCCCACGAGTTAGTGAAATTAGCGCAAGAGAAATCAATTCACCTGACGGTTGGCTATACCTTTCAACATACCAACGCCGCCAAAGCCCTGAAGCGTGCCTTAGATAATGATGAGATTGGTGAAATTCTTCTTATCAATGGATTATTTGCAAGCATGGCTGAGGCTTATTACCGTGGCGTGCCAGAGTTGTATAAAGGAATATTTAAGTGGGCAATTACCGGTCCGGATCCACTCACCTTTTCTGATCCAAAACTTTCAGGTGGAGGCCAGGGCCAAACACAAGTCTCGCATGCAATCGGAATGATTCTTCATGCGATTAACCAACGTGCCACCCAGGTGGCAGCATTTATGGAAAATCGAGATTTAAAAGTTGATTTAATCGATGCCATGGCATTTACATGCGAAGCAAACACAATTGGCAATATGGGTTCAACTGGCAATCTACGTGATGGTGATAAGCATCAACAGGAATTTAGGTATTACGGAACTAAGGGTTACATCTTGCATGACATGCGAGATGGTCAGCTACTGGTTCGAAACGATAACGGTCATCAATATGAGATTACAGGTAGTGATATCGGGGATACCTATCCGGCTCTTGAACCATCACGCCATCTCGTTGATTTAATCTCTGGTAAAGCGCACATCAATTTAGCACCCGGACTGCAAGCTGCGTGGGCAGTTGAATTCATTGAGGCGGCATATGAATCTGCTGCAACAAATAGCATTGTGAAAGTCAATAACCAATGAAGAGATCGGGGAAATCACATGAGTAAAATCACGAGAATTAGAACGAGAGTCATTGGTTATTCGCAGGCACCTTCGACACTCCGCCGGAATATGGTTACAAATGTTTCAAACCTTGAAGACTTTCAGACAAAGGACGGTGGCTGGTTTGGACCAGCCTTTTGCACAGTTGTAGAGATTGAAACTGAAAAAGGTGTCATTGGTACCGCAACTGCGGGCGCATTTAATGGCGCTGCAAAAAGCATCATTGATATGTACATTGCAGATCTCTTAAAGGGTCAAGACATTGAAAATCATGAAGGCAATTGGCAGCGTATTTATCGAACTCTTATTCGATTTGGGAGAAGTGGACCCGCTGTGGCGGCGCTATCGGCCCTTGATATTGCGATGTGGGATGCACACGCAAAGGAAGCTGGTGTCCCTGTCACAGAACTTCTTGGGGGTACCGTCCAAACCAGAGTTCCTTGTTATGTAAGCCGGCTTTATGCCATGGAAGATTTAGACGAACTAGCTGATGAAGCTCGTGGTTATATGGCGCAAGGCTTCACTCGGCTGAAGCAACGCTTTGGTTTTGGACCAAAAGATGGTTATGAAGGAATGCGTCGCAATGTTGAATTGATTCGAACTGTAAGAAATGCGGTGGGTCCAGATGTTGAAATCGCAGCCGATGCGTATATGGGCTGGGATTATGGGTATGCAATAGAGATGTCTAAGCGCCTTCGTGAATTTAATCTCTCGTGGATTGAAGAGGCGCTCATGCCACAGCTAGTAGATCGATATGCCGAATTACGTAAGGCAACTCCTGGACAACGCTGGAGCCATGGTGAACATAGTTATACAAAGTGGGATTTTGAAGAGTTAATTAAGAAATCTGCCGCAGATATCCTGCAACCCGACTTCAATCGTGCAGGTGGCTTAACTGAAGCTCGCAAGATTTGCGCGCTGGCAGAAACAGCCGGACTTCCAGTATTCCCACACTCAAACGAGGCGCATAACACTGCAATCATTTTCTCCCAGAGTTCTGCAGTTTGCCCGGTTGTTGAATATTTCCCGAATGTTTTGCCTGATACCGGAAACGAACTCTTCTGGAATCTCTTTACTGGATACCCAGAAGCCAAAGATGGTTATCTCTCAATTTCAAAGAAACCGGGGCTGGGCGTGGAATTGAATCAAGAAGTAGCTTCTCAATTAGTCGTAGTCGATGACAGCTGGAAAGAAATTTAAATTTACTGCCAAAAGGAATTGTGAAACAGATGGAACTAGCACTCGTTACTGGCGCATCAAGGGGAATAGGCCGTGAAATAGCGCTGGCACTTGCAGCTGCGGGCCACACAGTAATTGCTGTTTCTAGAACTCCTACGGCGCTCTCTGAAAATATTGTGAATATTTGCGGTGATGTCAGTGATATTGAATTCGTAAATTCACTACAGCAGCAAGTGTCAGCAGATCACGGAAATGTTCAAATCTTGGTGAACGCAGCAGGAATATTTGGTCCCATTGGTTCCATTAAAGATGCTGACCCCAAACTGTGGGTTGAAACCATGATGATTGACGCACTTGCCCCCTATTTCACATCGCGTGCTTTCTTACCCGCAATGTTGGATGCCAAATGGGGTCGCATCATTAATGTGAGTTCGGCCGCCGCCCTGCATACTCCTGGAAAGTTCAATAGCGCTTATGCCACAGCGAAAGTTGCCTTAAATCAATTCACTAGACATTTAGCTGCTGAAATTAGTGGAAGTGGTGTTACCGCGAATGTAATTCATCCAGGTGATGTGCGCAGCGATATGTGGGCCGATATCAGTGCAAAGGCAGATGCACTTGGTGAAGCCGGTGCAGAATACAAATCTTGGGTTGATTGGGTTGAAAAAACTGGAGGAGATGATCCAAAGAAAGCTGGCCAATTAATTCTGAAATTGGTAAGTGCTGAGAGTGCGGGAGTGAATGGTCGCTTCTGTTGGATTGATAACCCATTACAAGAGCCAATTCCAAGTTGGGATGATCCAACCGATGAACGACCCTGGATTTAGCAAGGAAATTTAAGACTCAACTATCAAAAGAAATGGGGAATAAAATGGAACGAGTTGTATTTATGCAGTGGATTAAGGAAGGTTGCCAAGAGGCATATGAGAAAGCGCATAGCCCTGGAAATCTCTGGCCGTCGATAATCGCAGAGTGCCAAGCAGCTGGAATGCACAACTACACCGGTTATATCGGTGGTCCAGGTAATCGCATGGTTGTTGGGTATTTTGAGGTAGAGAGCGTTGAAAAAATGAACGCTTATCTTTCAAAGAGTGAAGTCAACACAGAGTGGTCAAAAATCATCACGCCACTTATGGAAACAGGTGGCGATGTGGCAAATGGCTCAATGGAATTTATGCGCCCAATATGGAGAATTGAATAGCGAGTATGCTTTACTTAAGGCACTTGACCACTTGAGTAATTAGATTTGTCCAACCCCGTTCAGAAACCCCGCTCGCAAGGCGGGGTTTCTGCATTCCATCGAGGTGCATTAGACTTAGCTCAGTTGTTATCGGGGTCGATGTAATTTCGAACCGGCGGTTATAGTCCGCGACCCGCACACATCCAGTGGGCGGTTGACTCAGTGAAACTCTGAGACCGACGGTTAAAGTCCGGATGAGAGATAACAGCG
>Ga0214921_10005292_pt1 | contig 18331 bp, 12 predicted proteins | sample LL1505_MetaG_FD_177992 | JGI IMG/M metagenome (GOLD analysis project Ga0214921, IMG submission 177992) | Freshwater microbial communities from Lake Lanier, Atlanta, Georgia, United States - LL-1505 | ecosystem: Environmental > Aquatic > Freshwater > Lake | place: USA: Georgia | collected... | reverse complement strand
CGACACCTCAAGCCCCCGAGAACTCGAATCTACACGGTAACCGCCCTCTCTGATCGGGGCAGAGGAAGTCTTCGATCGTGCGCCGAGGCACGAGGGCCCCGCACCTGCCTCTTCGCGGTAGGTGGAGTCATTCAACTCTCTCGCCCGATAGTGATCACAGCGCCGTTCATCACGATCGCCGGCCAAACAGCGCCATCCCCGGGGATTACCCTCACCAACGCCGGACTCACGATCGCCACTCACAACGTACTTATCCAACATCTTGCCATCCGTCCCGGTGACAGCACGGAAGGGGCGAAACCATCCGAGCGCGATGGAATCTCGATCGGCGCCAAGCCTCCTCGCTCCGCGCACCACGTCGTGATCGACCACGTGTCGTTAACGTGGGCTATCGATGAAAATATTTCGACGGCGTACCCACTCACTCGAGATATCACAATCGCCAACTCAATCATCGCGGAGGGGCTTCACGACTCAATTCACCCCAAGGGCCCCCATAGCAAGGGTATCATGGTCGGCGATGGATCGAAGAACATCACAATTCGGGATAATCTAATCGCCTTCAACGAGGAGCGAAATCCCTACCTCAAACCGGACACCGCGGTGGAGTTCATCAACAATCTCGTGTATGGGTGGGGCTCGAAAGGTGGCTGGTCGTTGTGCAACGTGACCAACAACGAGGATCGGGATGAGCCACTCCTTCTCTCCTTCGTCGGAAACGTGTACCGACCCGCCCCTTTCTCGATCATCCTTCCTCCAATCTACGCAAAAAAGATCGACCCGCGTAGCCAGATATTCATGCAGGATAACATCTCCCCAACATCAAACATGCCGGCGTCGGTCTCCGCATCACACGCGTTGCCGGCAACCCTCGGGGTACGTGCCAGCGCCCCGCTCGCATCACCATTCACAAACGCTCTGCCGGCTAGCCAAACGACCGATCGAGTGCTCACATCCGCTGGCAGCAGACCTCGTATCCGGGATAGTCATGATGCCCGGATCGTTCGAGAGGTCGAGCTTTCCTCTGGCACATTGAAGGACTGCACCGTAGGGTGTCCACGCTCGACCGGCAAACTCTCGCTCTCGAAACGAACAAGCATCTCCCTTACGATCCCTCGCCATCCATTCAAGGACTCAAACGGGGATGGATATACGAACCTTGAGAATTGGCTTCATAAGCAAGCGGCGGCTCTTGAGAGATAGGGCACGTATACCGTGCCCCGAGAGGTACAGCTCAAACTTTGGAAGAACTACACGTTAGCGGCGAACCAATCGTTGAACTCTCGCATGCCCTGCTCGAATGATGTTGACGGTGAATAGCCGAGAAGTGTGCGAGCCTTCGATACATCAGCATTTGTCAGATCGACATCCCCGGGCTGGGGAGGATATTGCTCAATAATAAGCTTCTTCCCGGTCACTCGCTCGATAATGTCGAGAACCTCGTTGAGGGATACCGTCGAGGAATTTCCGAGATTAAAAATCTCGTATCCTAACGGTCTATCGATGGCGCTCACAAAGCCTTGGGTGAAATCACGAATGAAGGTGTAATCTCGTCGGGTCTCCCCCTTTCCGAATTTTTTAATTGGCGTACCGTTCCGAGCAGCAGCCAGGAAAAGCCACGGCGCCATATCGGGTCTGCCACGGGGTCCGTAGACGGTGAAGGGCCGCACCACAGAAAGATTCATTCCGTACAGATGCTGGTAGGTGTATGCCATCACCTCAGTTGCCTTCTTGGTGGCGGCGTAGGGCGAGATCGGCCTGTCTGTAGCAGAATCGTCTTCACGAAATGGAATATTCTTTGAGTTACCGTACACCGAAGAAGAGGAGGTGATGACTGTGTTCTCTACGTTGTAGCGACGGGCTACCTCCAGGAGGTTCAACGTTCCAGCAACATTAGCGCTCGCGTAGATGAAGGGATCCTCAATCGAAGGACGGACGCCCGCTCGCGCGGCGAGGTGCGCCACATGGGAGACCTCATGCTTTTTGAAAAGTTCCTCAAGAAGCTTCGCGTCCTCAAGTTCACCCTGAACAAAGGTAAAATTGAGGTTCTTCTTAAGAACCTCAACGTTACGATTCTTGTATGCGACCGGATAGTAGTCGTTAAGATTATCGAGACCCACGACGGAGTCGCCGCGGGCGAGCAACGCCTCCGCGACATGAGAACCGATAAATCCTGCGGCGCCAGTGATAAGAACTTTTTTCATGGATAAAGGTGTCCCGTATGCTACCCGATCCGCATTGTAGGGAAAACGGCGGGGAACGCAACGTTGACAACGCTATGCACCCTCAAAAAGCTCCTCCTAAGGTGATTTTCCATCTCGGGGAATGACCGCGCACAGCGTCATACAAGTGCACTCTTGTCATATTTGGCTCATGACATCCCCTTTACCTCTGAGCTATCCCATGCACATACGCCGCATGCTGTTGATCCTGGCAACCATCACAATCCTCCAAGGATGTATCAAGTACACCCCCTCCCGAGAGGAGCTTGAGAGGGACCGAGGGGGATCCTCGACGTTGGGCACTAACCTCGGTTCGGAAGAGGAGTTTAACGCATATGAGCGTTCTCTTGCCGACCGGCTTCAGCGATTGATCTCAGATAGGTCCTACCTACTCACCGCAAGCCAGTCGATCAGTGGGTACGCGGTTGGCCCGGGAGATGTCATCTCAGTAGATGTCTACGGATTTGGAGATCTCCGCACCGAAGCTGAGGTATCACCTCAAGGCACACTCTCCCTCCCCCTTGTCGGTTCGGTCGACGTGAAGGGCCGGGACACCATGTCCCTCCAGAAGCACCTCACCACGGTTTACTCCCGATATGTCCGAAACCCACGAATCGATGTCTCAATAAAGAACTACCACTCCAATCGAGTCTCAGTAATCGGCGAGGTCCAACGCCCCGGTATGTATCCGTTGCGTCGCAATGGGCAACTTATCACCGAGCTTATCTCTGAAGCCGGCGGAAAGAATCAGATGGCGAGCAACCGTATCATCCTCCTTCCGGCGCCGAAGTTGGAGTACGTGAGTCAGACAGCTCACCCATCCGGACCGCATGCGCCATCAACAGACACGGGTGTCGGGGTAGAAATAGACATAGAAGCGATCCTCGGTCGGATCGATCAGCGCCCACTGCTGATCCCATTAGTTGCGGGAGATACGGTGGTGGTCCCTGAAGCCGGAAACTACGAAGTTGACGGCGAGGTACAAACCCCTGGATCGTTCAAGCTCACGTCCGGAACATCGGTGATCGGAGCGATCGCGGCAGCAGGTGGATTCACCTACTCGGCAAACGTGAAGCAGGTCGAGGTGATTCGAGACATCGGGGGTGGTCGCAAGGCTCTTGCGACCCTTGATCTCGAGGAGGTGGGGCTTCAAGGTGGACGGGATATACGGCTCCGTGCGGGGGATCTCGTTCGGGTACCGAGCGAACCGGGTCGATTCTTCCAAAGGCAGGTGGTTGAGACCCTCAACAGTCTCTTCAACGGCGTCAGCGTTAATCGAAGAATGCAGTAATCCACGAGGCGACTCGCGCCCGTCGTTGGTCCCATTTTCAGGAGCACAAGAAGCCATATGAATCATACCGGTCTCTCAGATAATAATCCCATTCCGCTCACCGCTCTCCACCCCGCGCACCTTCAGCAGCTCCTTCAGGCGACCTCCCTGAGCATGCCCCCGGCCCAAGAGGAGTCGCCCTCCTTTGCGCACTACTACCGACTGGTCCGAAAGCACCTCTCGCTCATCATCTCAACCGCGTGCGCAACAACCGCCCTCGCGACACTCTACTGCCTCTTCACCCCATCCCTGTATACGGCAGCTACCACGATTGAGATTAAGGGATACGCGCCGATCCTCGCCACCAGTCAAACCGAAACCCTTTTCGGTAACGACACGCGTAAGATTGAGTATCAGAAAACAACGATTGCGAAGCTCAAACTAGAGGGACTCGCCGACCAGGTTCTCGCTAAAGATAGTCTTGCTGAGGACCTTGAGGAGTATTGGGAATCTCGTCGCTCGATGCTCGGCAAGATGATGGGCACGGTCCTTCATCCCTTTCGGGCGACGACAACATCGGCATCACTCCAGAGCTCCGATCCCCTCTTCCTTATGAAGCCATCAGTGGTGGGCAAGTACCTCGGATTGATCGAGATAGCCCCGATCCACGAGACGAACCTCGTCAACATCCAGGCGACGACGGCGCAACCTGAACTCTCTCAACGATTGGCCAACGCGCACGCCCTCGGATTCATCGAGCATCTCCAACGTGAACGACAGGAGGTCATCACCACTAATCTGCAACTCCTCCAACGCCAAGCTCAGGACCTCAAGAACCGAGTAACGGGGGCGGAGCAACAGCTCTCAACCTATGCGGCGAACAATAAGATCTTCGCCGTTGGGGATGCCACCGCTCAGATTACGAACTCACGCCAAATTGAGTCGCTCTCCTCGCTCCTTGCCGACGCGACAGGGCGAAGAATAAAAACCGAGAGTCTCCTCGCTGAGGTGCAAAACAAAAAGGTGGAGGACCTCTCGGTCACCGACGATGAGGGAACACGCCAACTGCGAACATCACTGCAGCAAGCGCAAGCGGAGTACGCGACACTCGGAAGCAAGGTCACCCCAGCGCACCCATCGATGTTGGAGCTCAAGGCCAAGATCGACTCACTAAAACAGTCCATCGCCGATGACAGGAGACGCGCGGTTCGAACGATACAGACCCAGTTTTCGAATGAGAAGAGCGCCGAAGCACGCCTGAAAGCGCAGATCGATGAAGAGAAGGGACTTGCACAGGATATGTCGAAGCAACTTATCCAATACAACGTGCTCGCGAAGGAGGCCTCCTCTTTACGAGACCTCTACCAAGCGGTCCTAAAGCAGGTCAAAGAGATCGAGATCAGCGCATCAAGCGCGGCCTCGAACGTATTCATCACCGACTACGCATCACTCCCTACCTCACCCAGCGCCCCAAAAACTAATCTCATCGTCACACTCTTTGCCATCCTGGGACTAGCGCTCGGACTTATCATAGCGCTCGTATTGGAGGCCTTCGATACAACCCTGAAATCGAGCGAAGACGTGCAGGGAGCGTTGGACCTTCCGCTCTTGGGAGCGGTACCGGAGTTTAACGAGCGATACGACCTCCTTGCACCTGAGCAGCGACCGAGACTTCCCGCGCTCGACCAACCTAAGGAGGGGGCCGCTCACAGGGACTCAACGAACGAGGCTCCCGATGGAGCGGTCACTCACAGTCCGCCAATCGTGTCGGTCTCAGCTCCGAACGACATCGTCTCAGAAGCTCTGAGGACTATTCGAGCGGGGATCCTTCTCTCATCAGCCGACCACCCTCCCCGTGTCATCATGATCACGAGCGCTATGAAGGGAGAGGGAAAAACGACGGTTCTCTACAACCTCGCCGCGACCCTTGCACAGGCTTCCCATAAAACTATCATGATAGACGGGGACCTTCGAGAACGAGGGCTCACCAAGCTCTTCTGTAGAGACCAGACGCCGGGCGGAGTAGGACTCTCCGACTATCTCGCTGGGCAGGCTGAGCTGACACAGGTTATACGTCCAACACCGGTACCCGGCCTCACCATCCTTCCGGCGGGGAATCGAGCTCCGAACCCTGCCGAGCTTTTGAGCTCTGCCGCTATGAGAGATCTGATTGAAGATCTCTCTCAGTCCTATGACTTTGTGCTGGTTGACTCACCCCCAATCCTTCCGGTCGCCGATGGATTAACCCTTTCTCGCGTGGTCGATAGCGTGGTCCTAGTTGTGCGAAGCCGAACTACGGAGCGCGAGCTTGCTCAGGAGTCTCGTCGTCGACTCCTGCGAGTCAACGCTCGGATACTCGGGGTGGTGTTGAATGACCTCGACGTTTCAGCGGATGAGAGGGATAATGTGATGTATGGGGGGTATGTCACGGACGGAGAGAGCGCGTTGACGTAAAAAGAAACCGCATCCACGTGAACGTTCACGTGAGAGCGGTTCAAAGCGGCCCCTATCGCGCCCCCGAGCCACTCATCACTACCCCTACCGTCTTGAGCGCAATCCAGAGATCGAGCACAACGCTCTTCCTCTTGATGTAGAGGATATCGAGTGCAAGCTTCTGTCGATAACCATCGGTGTACTCAGGGTAGCCTTGGATGACCTGGGCGAGTCCGGTCAACCCGGCCTTGACACCGAGTCGTCGATGGAACCCCTTAATCCTCCTCTCAAAGTTTTTCGCAAGCTCCGGTCGCTCCGGTCGAGGCCCGATAAGGCTCATCTCTCCGCGAAGCACGTTCCATAACTGGGGCAATTCATCGAGACGCGATCTTCGGAGAAATCGACCGATACCGGTCACCCGAACATCATGCAGCTGTGCAACGACCGCTCCTGTGTCGCGCTCAGCATCGTGCCGCATCGTACGAAACTTACACAACATGAACTCTCGACCTCCCTCCGTTAACCTCCTCTGTCGAAATATGACCGGACCCGGAGAGCTCGTACGAACCGCGGCGGCGACCCCAACCATCACAGGCATGAGAGTAATCCCGAGTGTAAGGGCTCCGGCGATATCGACCCCTCGCTTGAGAAGATCGTTGCCATTTTTCGTCGTAGGATAGTTTTCCAGAGCAGGCGCATCAGCACCATTGTGACACTGAACAAAGGATCGATCTTCCTTGGGATAGATACGGGCAACTGGTTTCATGGCTCCTCACGTGCACAAACATGTATTAGTCAAACGCCAGTACCTTCACCCTACCAGCTTCTCTCGTCGTGCGGTTTTCGCGCGGCAAAGCGACCTAGCACTGGTCACATCCGACTCCGCAACGATGAGGTATAGGAGGTTCTACTTTTTATTCGCGAGAGAACCTATGCGTGTGGTCATTCTGTATAACACTTCGTGGTATGTGTATCTGTTGCGCCGAAACCTGATCACTACCCTCCGAGAAGCGGGATGCGAGGTGTTCGTTATGGCGCCGCGTGATAACTACACAGAACGCCTTCTCGAACTTGGAGTGAGACACATCTCAATACCTCTTGAGCCTGGAAGTAAAAATCCCGTAACTGAAATCCGCTCGTTCCTCGCAATCCGAAGAACACTCAAGCTCTTGCGCCCGGACGCCGTGCTCTCCTTTACCATAAAATGCAATCTATACGCCGGGCTCTGCAGACGTTCTCTACCTTTTGTTCAAGTCGCGAACATCTCCGGACTCGGAAGCGCCTTTGAGCGAGAGGGTCTCATGAGAACGATCGCTCGGGCCCTCTATAAACGAGCGCTCAAGCGAACTGACCACATCTTCTTTCAAAATTCGGAGGACCTGCGGAGCTGCTCACGCGCCGGACTCGTAGCTGGGGAACGCTCACGGGTGATACCGGGCTCAGGGGTTGATCTCTTCGCGTTTCAGCCCACGATCCGCAAAGCAGGAAGACCCCGGACATTCCTCATGTTCGGCCGTCTTCTTCCTCAGAAAGGATACGACCTCTACCTTGCCGCCGCGCAACGATTGCGAGCAGAACTCGGCGACACCGTAGCATGTTGGGTTCTCGGTTCGGCTGACCAGGAGCGTCGTGAGTCCCTTGATCTTCTTGAGCGAATTAAGACCGCTCACGAACTGGGCACTGTCCGATATCTTTTGAGCAGCGATGACGTTCGACCCTTTCTCGATCAGAGTGACATCGTGGTCCTTCCCTCTACCTATAACGAAGGGGTTCCTCGATCGCTCCTCGAGGCGATGGCCAGTGGAAAGGCGATTATCACAACCGATTGGAAGGGCTGCCGGGAAACGGTGGCGCACGGACGCAACGGATACCTCATCCCTCCCCATGATAAGGATTCACTCTACCGATCAATGCTGCATATGGCGACCTGCTCAGAATCGGAGCTAGCCTCATGCGCTCGTGAGAGTCGTAAGCGTTCCGAGGACCTCTTTGATGAGCGGATCGTACTTGGGGCGTATCACACCGCCCTATCACTCCCCCTTTCACCGGGCAGTGGGCACACTGACATGAGGCCGACCGGGACGGATGCGTAGGATAGAGCGGTACGTTGACATCTGGACCTCAACTAGGATTGAGGGTCGCGAACACCTGATCGAGCATTTCTCGTGACGCGAGTCGATTTCGCTCGGAGAATCCGAAACCGAACTCAAGCTTTCCGGCACCAAGCTCATTCCACACATGGTCAGTGAACTCATCAAGGGGCGCGCCATCATCATGTAAGCCAACCCCTCCAAGGTCCGTTTGAACCTTAGGGGGCACGATCTCAACAACTGAGATTGCGGTATCTCTCACTTGATGTCGCAAGCTTAAGGTAAAGGAGTGAAGCGCAGCCTTTGTCGCGCAATAGGTCGGCATAAAGCTGATCGGAGCGAACGCGAGACCTGAGGTGATATTCATAATTGCCGCCTCGGGCTTGCGCGCAAGGTGTTGAAGAAACAACATGGAGAGGTGAATGGGGGCCGCCAGATTGGTCGAGATCTCCCGCTCGTATACCTTCCAATCCTGCGTCTCCGTGAGCGGTGGTGGGCGGTTCTGGATCCCCGCGTTATTCACCAGAACATCCACCTCGGGGAACTCGCCGAGTACCCGCTCCGCAAGGCGAATCCGCTCCTTTTCGTGCGCGACATCACACGGGATCGCCAGCAGGCCAGGGAGATCTCGTTGCGCGGCCGTAAGTCTTTCCTCTCGACGACCACAGATAATTACCTTGCTACCTGCCGACCAAAAACGTTTCGCGAGCGCGAGTCCGATCCCTGTTCCCCCTCCCGTTATAAGAACACATCTTCCTTCACGCTTCATGCCGCACTCCCAGTTTCATTCAGTTTGGAATGATTGTGCGATGAAGCGTTAGATCTGTCTAGCGCGGCATTTCAGGACGGCACCGTGCGATGCCGCCGCACGTAAGTGGAGATAACAGCTCGCGCATAGGACTTCGTCGTCAAAGGGCCACTCATCATCCACGAGGCGCACCCAACGCCGGCAGCGCAGATGGTGGCGATTGCCAATGTTTGCCACGGGGCGAGTTCGTGCGCACGAAGAAATGGAAGGACCCAGGCAAGAGCAACTCCGATCCAAACCGCTACCCAGATACCCGGTATATGAACTCTCACGAGATCTTTTGTGGATACCTCGGCGAGCCTTCCCGCCAAACGGGTCATCAAGAGGTAGTTCACCATAACACCACCGACCACGGCATAGGCGACCCCCTGGGTTCCATTGATCCGAGCTCCTATCAAGGAACCGAGCACAATAACGGCGGTGTACACACCCTGTCGAGCGGCATATGCGTACACATCTCCCTTCGAACGGATAAGTACGTCGCTACACTTGTACGCGGCGCGAAAAAAGACACCACACGAGAGCACCGTAAGAACCGGAACGATCGGTCGCCACAGCTCCCCAAAGAGCACGAGCACGATCTCCTCTGAGAGAAAAAACATTCCAACACTCACCGGAAGCGCAACGAGGGCTGAGATCTCAAGGGTACTCAGGAGCCCCTTACGAAGAGTAGGAATATCATCCTGCTTCTGAGAGAGGGCTGGGAAGAGAACCCGCTCAAAAGCCTGTCCCACATACATCGCCGGCAGGGTCATCGCCTGATACGCTCTGGTATACATGCCAAGCGCCTCAGCACCCAGGAGACGCCCCACGACGAAGTTATCACCTTGGAGCGATAAAAAGTTAAGGACCTTACCCAGGCTAAATCCGAAGCCGGTGGAGAGGAGCCTCCTCGCTCGAACGATGGAGAACCTCCCCTCTAGGGATACCGGTCTGGCCCACACGAAGAGCGCGGCTCTGCTCGCCCGCATCGCGAGATTACCACCAACAAGCGCCCACACTCCGAACCCTACGAGACCGAGCGTAAGACCCACGATAACGAGCCCGAAGATGAAGGAGACCGTCTCAACTTTGACGATCTCCCTAAAGCGAAGCTCTCTTTGCAAGAGTCCATCAGAGACCACTCCGACACCATCCATTATAAAGCCAAGTGAGAGGAACGCGATAATGAGTCGCAGGTCACCTTCGTGGAAAAAGGTAGCGGCACTCGGCGAGATACCACACAGCACCGCTGCGATAACAATCCCCGATCCAAGCGACAGCACAAAAGCGGTCTTGAGATCGTCGGCATCAACCTCTGCTCTTTGGACAAACGCGGCTCCTACCCCCACCTGACCAAGACGCTCGGCGAAGCTCGTAAAGATCAGCGCGATGGCGAACAATCCAAAATCCCGGGGAGGCACTAAACGCGCCATAATCGCGAGGACGCCGATACGGAGCCCTACCTGTGCGACGATACCGAGACCGACCCACTGTACACCACTCATAACGGAGGAGAGAAGCGAAGGATAAGGAGCAACCATGAGGCGGCTACCCTAGCATCTATCCGCACTCCTCGATCTAGCGCCCATCATCATTCGACCCCGCGCGCGATCGTCATCATACCGCGGTTCAGCTTCATCAATCGCGCGTTGATAAAGCTTTTTTCGACCATTACCATCGCCACGCTATGCGCGCGCTCTCGAAACTTATCTCACTTCTCGTCGGACTTTATATTCTTCTCGTATTAACACTGTTCCTCAGCATCGCTGACCAACCCCTTGGGCGCCTCGGATATCTCCCGATCAATCCAACGGTGTGCGCCCTAGCACTGCTCGCCCCGTTCGGGGTCGTCGCGCTGGCGCGGGATCTCGCAAAAGGCTCCAACACCCGACTTCTTGCTCCACTGGTAGCGAATCGGTGGCCATATGCGGCATTTTTCTTTATCGCGGCGTGCTCTCTCCTCTACAGCATTCTGCCGGGGGCGTTTTGGAACGAGGGGGGGAAGTGGATCTTTTTGATAGCGTACGGCTTCTCGATATCGGTGCTCGCTCTGTACATCCCTCAAGCGGCGTGGTTCGCAAAGCTCTTTCCGTACTGCGGCCTGAGCGCGCTGCTCCTCCTTGGATGGTCGATCTACCTCGATATCACCTATCCAGGAACCTTCGCCGTCCTTGGTCAACGCGCCGCGGGATTTCCCGGCAACGCCAATTTCGCAGCACTCGTCGCAGTGATGATCTGCGCCGCCACCCTGGAGTACCGGAAACACCAACGACAGTGGTTGAATGTTACGCTCATGTTGGTAACGGGATTAATAGTCGTTACAACGATGTCCCGAAGCGGTGGTTTGAACTTTCTGTTGTTGATAGGGATATTCTCCTACGCGCGAATGGCAGAGAGCGGATGGCGTCCTCGCGAGATCCTTCGAGTACTCTCCGTCACCGGACTGCTTGGAAGCGTCTGCTCAGGTGTTGCGATAGCGGCCATCATCACCGGAACGATCTCCGAACACTCACGCCTCGGACGCCTCATGAGCAATAAGCAGGTCGACGACGGCTCCGCCGCAAGTCGCCTCTTCGCGGTACACGAATCGTTACGACTTATTAACCAATCACCCCTCGTCGGACACGGAACGGGGCACGCTCGAGCGATGCGAGAGCTTCCACACAACCTTTACCTTCAACAGTGGGTCAACAATGGAGTTTTGGGTATCGTCGGGCTGATCGCTTTTTTTGGGATGAGCCTCTTTACCTTTGTGAAACGGAGGTATCGTCCTGGCCAAGCGTTGATCTTAGTGGCTATCCTCGGCGGAGCTTTCAGCCACAACATCTTAGACCAGAGGTGCTTCCTACTCCTCTTCGGCATACTCCTGGGGCTCTCGTATCAAGCAACGAGGCCGGCCATGGCGAGGTACTCATGGGCAGCGTTTCGAGCGCCGTATACCGAGCGGGCGTGAGCCATCGCCTCAAGGTGTCGAGGTTGACCGAGCGCCTCTCCAAGTCCACGAGCGAGCGCCTGCACATCGCCCACAGGAACTAGAGTTCCGTATCGTCCACCACACAGTATCTCAGCGGGACCACTCTTACAGTCGGTCGCCACTATCGGTGTACCGAACGCCATCGCTTGCACCAGCACATTTGGCAGCCCTTCAAATTCAGAGGCCAGCACAAACACATCAGCCTTACTCATGTAGGCGAAGGGATTGTGGGCAAAGCCGAGAAGGGTCGCGTGTTCTTTGAGCCCCAACCGTTCAATCTCAGCTTCGAGCTGCTCACGCATCGAGCCTTGGCCGAGGATCGCGAGACGAACGTCGTGTGTCGCTCGGAGTTCGGAAAAAGCCTGCAGCAGGGGGAGGAATCCTTTATGTCGCTCAAGACGGGCAGCGCTCAAGATAATCGGTTTATCCCGCTGCGCAAACCAGGGATGTTCGACAGGGAGGGCCCCCTGAGCGATGACATCATCGGAAATAATCGGCGTTGGAATCACTCGAATCCTCTCTTTTATCCTGGGGGCCATCTCGCTCAATTCATCCGCTACCCCTTGCGAAACCGCGATGACCCCGTTTGCAAATTGGTAGAGAAACGGAGCCACCTTGTGGGTAATCCAACGTGAAACGGAATTTTTAGGACTAGAGAGGGGTGCATTTGATTCCCGAACTACCGTGGGAATTCGGGATCCCGAGAGTAGCCGCGCCAGCGCGGCCACTACATTTGCATTTATGATCGTCGAGAAGAGCGCCGCTGGTTCGGTCTCTTTCAGATATGAAATGAGTTTCGGAAGCGCCAGCGTGGCTCGCCGACTCTTGAGATCGATAACGGAGACCCCTGTCGGAATCAATTGCTGAAGAGGCCCCTCAAGCCGAACGGTGATGAGATCAACCGATAGACCAAGTTCCACGAGTTCACGACAGAACACGAGCATCGCTCGTTCTGCGCCCCCTCCATGCAAACTTGGAATGAATACAGCGACACGTCGTTTATGAGCGCCCATACGCCTCCCCGATCGCCACCGAGTTCGCACCTATCGAACGTACGGCCCTAGGTACCCTTCGTACCGTACCATGCAACGGTTTGTTGAAGCCCCTGCTGGAAATCGACCTTCGGAGTCCATGACAAATTTGCCTTCGCCGCGGAATTATCGATGCAACTTCGCATCTGCTCACCGGGCTTCGCCTCTGAATAGTGGATCTCCGCCGTAGGTGTCGTGAGCGCTCGAAGCTGCTCCGCCAAGTGAGTGACTGAGGTCTCTTTAGAGGTTCCGATATTAAATTCACCGATACACCTTGTATCGACAGCTCGACCCACCGCTTCTGCCACGTCCTCGACGTAGACAAAATCGCGGGTCTGCTTGCCGGTCCCATTTACCGTAATAGACTTACCGGCTAGCAGGCGTTCACAGAAGATCGCAATAACCCCAGCCTCACCGTGAGGATTTTGGCGAGGACCGTAGACGTTCGAGAGTCGCAATGAAGTGCTTGTAACACCCCATACACGCGACCAGAACTCAAGGTACTCCTCACCAACCCTCTTCGAGAGACCATACACGCTCTCCGGTTTAATGGGATGATCCTCCTTGGCCGGGAAAGCCACCTGCTCACCGTAGACAGCCCCCCCCGATGAGAGGAAAACCACGTGGGTTCCCTTTCGCTCTTTGAGAGCCGAGAGGATATTCACAAGGCCCGTCACATTCAGATCGGTATCCAATGCTGGTTGATCCATGCTTATCCGCACTGAAACTTGCGCGGCTGCATGTACCACGAAATCGGGAGCGAGACGCTCGACGGTCTCCTTTGCTTCCTTTGATCGGATATCCGCGACGTGCAACGTTACGCTTGGAGCATGAGCCAAGTTCTCTCGCGAACCACTGGAGAGATCATCGATGACGTGCACCTCGTGGTTTCGAGCGAGCAGCTTATCGACGATGTGAGAACCAATAAATCCCGCGCCACCTGTAACGACCACCTTTGCCATCTTATCTCTTCCTTTAGGTTTCGCGCATCGAGAGGACTATTCTTCGTCGCGGGTGATACCTTTGCCTTATATTACAGGAGCCTACCCCGACTATGCGCGGGATGCTAGACCGCGTTACGTACTAGAAAATCAGAGACAGGTACCGTCCGGAGACACAGACAGGTACTGTCCTGAAATACAGACAGGTACTGTCCTGAAATTACAGACAGGTACTGTCCTGAAATACAGCCGGGTATTACAGCCGGGTATTGTCCTAAAACGGTGAGTACTAGGGGAAAAAATAAGGATTGCGCCCTGAGGGATTCGAACCCCCGACCCTCTGGTTCGAAGCCAGATGCTCTATCCAGCTGAGCTAAAGGCGCGCACTGGTACTAGGGGCGAGAGGCTACACCATCAGACATCTTTTCGTAAAGTCGTTCAGGTAGCAAATCCGACCGATTCCTCTCCCAAAAGCTCCCAACGGGAGGCCCTCTCAGCACCCCTCCTAACCCCTCCGTTACATTAAGGATTGAACCGTTCCCCCGGAACGAGTAGCGTAATCTCCTGGTAAGGGCGTCAGGTCGAAAGGCCCCAGCAGGAGCCTCGCTCCCTTACGCGCGACAGGGTGCTCGGAATCATTCTCGTAGACGTATGCTATCAACACTCACCAAAGCCCTCCTCTCACTCCGCTACGACGTTACCGTCACGGGCTTGGAAAACATTACCCAGCGCAAAGGTGTGCTGATCATCCCGAACCACCCCGCGGAGATCGATCCGATCATCCTCTCCACCTACCTCTGGGATCTGCTGAAGCCGCAGCCGGTCGTTCTTGAAACTATGCACGAGCTTCCCTTTCTGAAACCTCTCATGAAGTGGGTGCGCGCCATCCCGATGCCGGATATGGAGTTCGACTCCGGTCCCCACAAACGACGGCGCATTGAGCGTGCTCTCGATGACGTGAGCGAGCGACTCCGACATGGCGAGAACATTCTCATCTATCCATCCGGCAGACTCTCCGTCTCAGGAGAGGAGCGCTTGGGAGCAGCGTCAGGCGTTCAAACCATCATACGAAACTATCCGGATGTGTTCGTTGCGATGGTTCGCATCAAGGGACTCTACGGAAGTATCTTTTCCAAGGCGCTAACCGGTGGAGAGACACCCGACGTAGCTCTAACCCTCAAAGAGGCCCTCACGCTCCTACTAAAGAACTTTTTTTTCTTAGCGCCAAAACGGAAGGTTACGATCGAGATAGTAGCGAATCCATCGGAACTTCCTCGGTACAGCGATCCCCTCACCCTCAACCGTTTCCTCGAAGGCTACTACAACTACCCCGCGCCCGAGACTGCGCGGCTCGTTCCTCACCTCTTCTGGAGCAAGGATGTTCCCCTGTTACCGAAGAAGCCTGAGGTAACCCACTCCTATGACGAGATACCTCTCACGGTAAAGGAGAAGGTCTTCAACCACATCGCTCACGTTGGAGCGACCGATGCCTCCGCGTTAACAACGGAGACCCAGCTCGCGGATGATCTCGGACTCGACTCGCTGACGGTCGCCGAACTTCTACTCTGGCTCGATCGGGAGTTCGAGGCGCACGATATCGAGCTGAGCGAACTGGTCACGGTCGGATCCGTTATCCGAGCCGCAGCGGGACAGCTTGGCTCAAAAACACCAAAAAAAGAGTACCGCGTACCCGAGGGATGGTTCACCTCAGGGGACAAACGCCCAACACCAACCCTTCAATCATCTCCAACGATCGGGGAGGCGTTCGTTCTCGCCGCCAACGTGATGGGAGATCTCCCCGCGATGGGAGACGCTCGTTCCGGAGTGGTCTCTTGGAGCGAAGCGAAGCTCCGCATCATTATCCTAGCTCGCTACTTTGCGACCCTACCGGACAAGCACGTAGGGCTTCTCTTTCCCGCCTCGGTGGGCGGCTCACTCACGGCTATGGCCGCCATACTGGCTGGCAAGGTTCCGGTATTCCTGAACTGGACCTCCGGAAAACGTGCCCTCCTTCACGCATGCGAAACAACCGAGTTACGAACCATCGTATCCTCTCAGTCCTTCCTCGATATCGTGCAAACCGATCTTGAGTTCCTTGAGGACAAATTCGTGTTCCTCGAAACTCTTCGAGAGAACCTGACGATGAAGGACAAGATCGCCGGAAAGCGGCTGACCAATGAATCTCTTCCTCAGATCTGCGAGGCGTTCAACGTCAAACAACGCGCCGCAAAAGACCCCGCGGTGGTGCTCTTCACGAGCGGCTCCGAGGCGCTCCCGAAAGGGGTCGTGCTCACGCATGAGAACATCCTCTCGAACATACGAGGGATACTCGGAGCGTTTCCACTTCGACAAGAGGATGTTTTGCTCGGCTTCTTGCCAACCTTCCACTCCTTCGGCTTGACGGTGTGCACACTCCTTCCCCTCGTTACGGGGCTACGGGTCGCCTACCATCCGAACCCGAACGAGAGTAGGAAGATCGCCAAGAACGTCAACCTTTGGGGGGCCTCGATCATGGCAGGCACTCCGACCTTCCTGCGATCCATCCTGCAAGCGGGACAACCAGAGCAGTTCGCCACCCTGAGAACCCTTATTTCCGGTGCCGAACGCGCGCCCGCTGATCTCTTCGAAAAAGTGAAGAACCTTCCGCACCCCGTCGAGGTCGTTGAGGGATATGGCATCACCGAATGTTCCCCCGTTGTGAGCATGAACCGACCGGGAGAGCCTCGCGTTGGTGTCGGACGACCACTGGAGGGAACGACCATCAAGATCGTGAACCCTACGACCTATGAGACCCTTCCGCCGGGCACCGATGGCCTCATCCTCATTAAGAGCCCGAGCGTGTTTCCGGGATACCTTGAGACGAAGCTCAACCCATTCCTCGATCTGCACGGAATCCGCTACTACAACTCCGGTGACATCGGTCGACTTGAGAACGGTTCGCTCGTTATTACGGGCCGCTTGAAGCGCTTCATCAAGATCGCCGGAGAGATGGTGAGCCTTACAGCCGTTGAAGAGGCGCTGCAAAAGCATATCCCTTCGTACGATGACGCTCCATCTATCGCCGTACTCGCGCGAGGAGCCGAGGGAGATGGTCGCCCTACCCTCACCCTCTTTACCAGCTCACAAACCACCGCAGAGGCAGCTAACAAGGTCCTGAAAGAATCAGGGTTCCCCCACCTCGTCGCAATCTTGGACGTCATCAAGTTGAAAGATCTTCCGCTCTTGGGAAGTGGAAAGACCGATTACCAGGCGCTGAAGGGGATGATGTAGCCCCCCAGCACTGTAGCCGGGCTACTTTTCTCGCTGGCTGAACGGTGTAGCCGTGCTACCTTTCCTGCTTATGTCCTGCCGTCTCCCGCTGCATCGAACACTAGGAGCACCGTAGCCGGGCTACTTAGGAGCACTGTAGCCGGGCTACTTACTCCCGCTTTGGCCGAACTACTTTTTCCGCCCCAACTCGCAACTTTTCATTCGGCTCCTCGAATAGCCCCCCATGAGTAAGAGAATGAAATATCACCCGCACGGGAGTGTGCTCTTCTGTACCTTAAGCCTCGAGGAAGGTCTGCTATTATTAGCTAACCCCCTCTGTAAGGCGATCGTTAAGAGCTGCCTTGCTCGCGCGCGCGAGAAGTATCCCGTCAAGGTCTGCCACATCCTCGTAGAGGCAACCCATATCCACCTCGTAATTGTGGTGATAGACCCTGATGATGTGCAGCAATTCTTTCGCCACTTCAAAACCGAATCAGCGCACATGATTAACGGCCTCCTCGGAAGAGACAAGCGAACCCTTTGGTGCGAGGGATACGATAGTCCGATCGTTCTAACCCCTAAAAGGGCCTTGATTGCAATTGCGTATCTGTACGGAAATCCCGCCAAGGACAACTTAGAAAAATCTATCGATAGATACCCAGGGTTCTCCTCCTGGAAGATATTCCTGTCAGGTAATCTAACCCGTCAGTGGAAACGTTTGAGGCGCCCCCAATTCACCCCAATTCCACGAGACGCAAACAATCTAAGGGGATATACAAAGCGGGCAGAGGAGATCTTAGATGCCTCGGACGAGCTGCAGACCTTTACCCTTGAGCCAGACGCCTGGATGGAGGCTTTTGGCTATCACTCACCAGAACAGAAACAGAAACTTAATCGGATTTTGGTTGCACGTGTCAGAACGCTTGAGGAGCGCGCTGAAAAGAAGAGAACGCGGGAGAAAAAGCGCGTTATGGGAAGAGACCGTCTAATCGCGCAGGCATTCGACACTACTTACCGCCCCACGCGAAGTGGGCGTCGCATGTGGTGCCTGTCAGAGAAGCGCAGCGTACGGGTTGAGTTCATTCGAGTTTTCAAAGCGCTCATGCAGAGGGCGAGAGCGGTTCGGGAGAAGTGGAAGCTTGGGGATGTCACGGTTCCTTATCCCCCAGGGTTATATCCACCATCCATGCCGAAGCTCGCAAACGTGCTCGGACGCTAGTTTCTCCATCCTCCAGACTTTTGCGTTCTCCGATTCGCAGGGCAGTCGTGTATCTAGCGGGCCATTTCTATGGCTGTAGCGGTGATTTTACTCATCGGTGGCGCGTTGCTGG
>Ga0214921_10005291_pt1 | contig 18331 bp, 21 predicted proteins | sample LL1505_MetaG_FD_177992 | JGI IMG/M metagenome (GOLD analysis project Ga0214921, IMG submission 177992) | Freshwater microbial communities from Lake Lanier, Atlanta, Georgia, United States - LL-1505 | ecosystem: Environmental > Aquatic > Freshwater > Lake | place: USA: Georgia | collected... | reverse complement strand
ATTCGTTGCTTCGATGATGGGAGGTCTCGGAGGAAGAGGCGGTCCAATTATTTTTCCGGGCGATGGCGGTGGGGGGGGATTTGGCACTAGGGGTGGTTTTAGTGGTGGCGGTGGCGGCTTTGGTGGAGGAGGAGGCGGCTTTGGTGGTGGCGGCGCTTCAGGAGGATGGTAATGAACTATTTTTCAAGACTTTTACAACATTTGTTTGCTAGTAGTGATTTTACCAAAAAGCATTTTAGTCAAGATGTATTGATGCGTATTGAGCAAGCCATTGCTAAGAGCGAGATATCGCATAGTGGTCAAATCCGATTTATTGTTGAAACATCTCTTTCCCCTATGGCGCTCTATCATCGCCAATCTTCTCGCGAAAGGGCTATAGAAATCTTTTCTTTATTTCAAGTATGGGACACTGCAGAAAATAATGGAGTTTTAATATACCTTCTTATGGCAGACCATGATTTTGAAATTATTGCCGACAGAAATATTCACGAGAAAGCTGGGCAAGAATACTGGGTTACAGTTTGTAAAGAAATGGAAGTTTTGCTTAAAAATCAACAATTCGAAGAAGGTGTTTTATTAGGTATTCAACGGATTCATGAAGTTTTACGTCAACATTACCCTGCTGAGGTCATTACTCCAAATGAATTACCAGATCAGCCAATTATCATTTAACTGTATCGCGGTGGCATTTCGTATAATCTAGGTATGCCTACTTTTTGCCTTTTATCCGGATCTCCCGCTCTTTCTCAATTTCGTCAGCAAGGACTAATTGATACTTTTCAAAAGCATCATCTTCCTATTCTATCCATTGAGGCTCGTGAACAATATTTATTATGGACTGAGACTGTCTTAAGCTCAGACCAGCTATCCCAGTTACAACGATTACTCAACCTATCAAGTGTTCAAGCTACCTTTTTTGAGAAGGCAAAGCGCTACTTTGTGATTCCTCGGGTAGGTACGATTTCACCATGGGCAAGTAAAGCTACTGAAATAGCAAAATTATGTAATTTTCAATTACTTCGCCTAGAAAAAGGCATCGAGTTTAGTTACGCTCCAAAATCGACTTTATCCAAAGAGCAAGAACAGCTTTTATATCAACTGACTCACGATCGTATGACGGAGTCAGTGGTTCTTGATGCATCAGTTCTTGAACATCAGTATCAAGTATTAACTGATCAGGAATTTAATTTGATTGATTTGATGAGTAAGGGTAGGGTAGCACTTGATCAAGCAAATTTAGAGCTAGGTTTAGCGCTGTCTGATGATGAAATTATTTATTTGGTAGATAGTTTTACAACTCTAAATCGCAATCCAACGGATGTCGAACTTATCATGTTTGCACAAGCAAATAGTGAGCATTGTAGACACAAAATTTTTAATGCTTCTTGGACAATTGATGAACAAAACATGGGGCAAACCTTATTTGGGATGATTCGTAATACGCATCGCTTACAACCTAAAGGAACTGTTGTTGCTTATTCAGATAATGCCGCCATCATGGAGGGGTGTAAATCCGGTGTCTGGGGTCCGTCTGCGCAGTCCAATTTGTATGAAGAGAAACATCAGCTTGTGCACACCTTAATGAAGGTTGAGACGCATAATCATCCAACTGCGATATCGCCCTTTCCAGGTGCATCAACGGGCGCAGGTGGAGAAATTCGTGATGAAGGCGCTACTGGAATTGGCGGTAAGCCAAAAGCTGGCTTAACTGGCTTTTCTGTATCACATTTACATATTCCAAGCATGTTGATGGTTTGGGAACAATCACCTTATGGAAAACCCAATACTATCGCCTCTCCTCTAGAGATTATGATTCAGGGTCCTATTGGTGGCGCTGCTTTTAATAATGAGTTTGGTCGTCCAATCCTCGGAGGATACTTTCGTGTTTATGAACAAAGTCTTTTAGGTAAGCGTTGGGGATATCACAAACCGATTATGATAGCGGGCGGTATAGGTACGATTCGTGATGAGCATACCCATAAAAAAGAGATTCAAGAGGGTGATCTGTTAATTCAGCTTGGTGGCCCAGGCATGAAGATTGGTATGGGTGGTGGTGCAGCAAGTTCGATGAATACTGGTGCAAATGCGCAAGACTTAGATTTTAATTCTGTACAGCGTGGTAATCCTGAAATTGAACGTCGAGCGCAAGAGGTCATCAATACCTGTATTCGATATGGAACTGATAATCCTATTGTTTCCATTCATGACGTTGGTGCTGGTGGTTTATCAAATGCTTTTCCTGAGTTAGCGGACAGTGCAAAGCTTGGTGCTATTTTTGATATGAGACGAATTCCTCTTGAAGAGACGGGTATGAGTCCTGCAGAAATTTGGTGTAATGAATCACAAGAGCGCTATGTGTTGGTCATCAAAGAACATGATTTGAGTCGTTTGCAAGCTATCTGTGAAAGAGAGCGTTGTCCCTTTGTCGTTGTTGGTAAGACAACGAAAGATCGTCAATTGGTCTTATTTGACGATCATCATCATGAATCAAATCGTCAGCATTTACCGATCGACATCCCGATGGAGGTACTGCTTGGAAAACCTCCTCTTACGCATCGTAATGTAGAACGAGTAGAGCAGACTTTTTACCGTTCACAATGGTCAGAATTTCCATTACAAGACGCCATATTTCAGGTATTACAGCACCCTACTGTTGCGAGCAAATCTTTTTTAATCACTATTGGAGATCGATCTGTTGGTGGTTTATCTCATCGTGATCAAATGGTCGGCCCATGGCAAGTACCTGTAGCTGATTGCGCTGTTACCTTCATGGATTATTCAGGTTACCGTGGTGAAGCGATGGCAATGGGAGAGAGATCACCAATTGCTGTTTTCAATTCTGCAGCTGCAGCAAGAATGGCAGTAGGTGAAGCCATTACTAATATATTAAGTACTGACGTTAGAGATATATCTCATATTAAATTGTCCGCCAATTGGATGGCAGCTTGTGGCACTTTTGGAGAAGATGCTAAGTTGTATGATGCTGTCAAAGCAGTAGGTTTGGAATTATGCCCAGCACTAGGAATATCTATTCCTGTAGGTAAAGATTCTTTATCTATGCGAACACAATGGCAAGAAGAGGGGGAATCTAAAAATGTAACATCCCCAGTATCACTCATTATTTCTGCATTTGCACCAGTTGAAAATGTAAGGAAAACGATTACTCCGCAATTACAAAATATAGATGACACAGAAATAATTTTAATAGATTTAGGGCAGGGTGAAAATCGTTTAGGGGCAAGTATTCTTGCGCAAATTTTTAATCAAGATGAATCTACATGTCCAGATGTAGCGAATCCTGAACTTTTACTGAATGCCTTTTCAGCACTTACACTTTTAAAAGATGCTGGTTTTGTTCTTGCTTATCATGACCGATCGGATGGCGGATTACTTGCAACAATTTGTGAAATGGCTTTTTGCTCCCATTTAGGAGTTGCTCTTAATGTTGATCTGTTAGTGCTAGAAAAAGGACATGAGTCAGATTATGGCGATGCCAAAAACTGGGCCAAACAAGTCTCTGGTAGAAGAGATGAAAATACTTTAAGAGCTTTATTTAATGAAGAGCTTGGCCTTGTAATCCAAATTAGACGTTATGATCGTGATGCTGTTTTTGATATCTTGCGCCAACATCGATTAAGTAGTTTTTCACACGTAATTGGTAAAGTGAATCGAAAAGATGTGATTGAAATTTGGCGAGATGCTCAGCAAATTTTTCAAGCGACAAGAAAAGATCTTCAGAAACTTTGGGAAATGCCGAGTAGTGCCATCGTCGCACTTCGAGACAATCCGGAGTGTGCTTTAAGTGAGCGTTCATTAGTAAACGACGATAGAGATCCTGGTATTGCTCCGATTTTGAGCTTTGATCCTAAAGAAAAGTCAGTTTCACATTTTGTGAATGCTAATCAAAAGCCCAAAATAGCTATTCTTCGAGAGCAGGGTGTGAATTCTCATCAGGAAATGGCTTATGCATTTTCTTTAGTGGGGTTTGATGCTTATGATGTGCATATGACTGATTTGATTCAGGGGCATCAAAAGTTAAGTTCCTTTAATGGCTTGGTTGCTTGTGGTGGATTTAGTTATGGCGATGTTTTAGGTGCTGGTCAAGGTTGGGCCAAGTCAATTTTATTTAATTCTGGATTAAGAGATAACTTTGAACAATTTTTTCAATCACCTAATACCTTTGCATTAGGTGTATGTAATGGATGTCAAATGTTAAGTCAACTTTCTGAGATTATTCCTGGAACACAGGATTGGCCTTATTTCACGAAAAATATTTCTGAGCAGTATGAATCTAGACTTGTACAAGTAGAGGTTATGCCTTCTAAATCTATCTTTTTTGATGGAATGCAAGGTAGTCAATTGCCGATTATCGTTGCCCATGGCGAAGGTTATGCAAATTTTTCCAAAAAAGGTTCATTATCAAATCTAATGAATCAAAAATTGGTGTCATTACGTTATACAGATCATAGTGGTCAAGCAACCGAAAAGTTCCCCCTTAATCCAAATGGTTCTCCGAGTGGATTGACAAGCGTAACAACTACAGATGGTCGCTTTACTGTGTTGATGCCTCATCCAGAACGTGTATTCCGAGTGGCACAAATGAGTTGGTCACCAGCAGAGTGGTCTCAATGGGAGGATGGTTTAAGTCCTTGGATGAGAATGTTTAAAAATGCACGTTATTGGATCAATTAGTTTTTAAAGATAACTTATATGCCATACGAACCCGTTACCTTTTCTGAAATCCAAGGTGTCCGTTATTTACACTTGGGAACACCCTGGGTGCAAGGAGCCATGCGGATAAAGAAGCCCTATTCAATTGAATTAGAATATGCCCAGCAAATGATGGCCTGGTTATTATTTTTGGAAGCGAGCAATACTAAAGCACTGCAATTAGGCCTAGGCACTGGTGCTTTAACCCAATTTACAAATCGTTTAAATGATACTATTCAAACAATTGGTGTTGAATTAAACCCTGGAATTATTATTGCTGCCCAAACTATGTTCTTCTTGGATGTGAAAAGCCCAAGAATGAAAATTATTCAGGATAATGCGTTAAATTATGTGCAAAACACCAATAATCATCATCAATTTGACAGTATTCAAGTAGATATCTTTAATGGTGAAGCATCAGGTCCAGCCTTAAGCTCTTTGGATTTTTATCAAGGATGTTTTAATGCCTTAAAAGAAGTTGGAGTGATGACGGTTAATTTATTTAGTAGGCACCCCAGTTTTAATACCAATATTAATCACATTTGTGATGTTTTTGACAATCGGGTTCTACTCTTTAATGAAGTTCATGATTGCAATGTTGTGGTGATTGCATTTAAAGGACCGCATCTAGAAATTTCGTGGGATGATTTGGAACATAGAGCCCGATACTTACGAAAAGAATCGGGCCTGCCATCGAAGAAATGGGTTAAAAATCTTAAAAAGTGTAATGTTCAACCCGAAAAATTCTTAAGTATTTAATACTCTATTGAATTTTTGCTTTTGATTTAAAACTTTCCATCATTTCCATAAACTTTGATTTTTGGAAATTTTGATCCTGAGTTAACATTTGAATTAACTGTGGCTTGACTTCATCTAAGGTTGGAACTTTTTGTTCACGGACCTCATCTAATTTAATAATATGCCATCCAAATTGAGATTTAACTGGAGTTTGGCTAATTTGACCTGAGTTCAATGCAACCATTGCATTTGAGAATTCAGGAACAAGAGAAGAAGGAGATACCCAATCCAAACTTCCGCCGTTAACTGCAGATCCTTTATCTAAGGAGTTCTTTTTTGCTAAATCACCAAAATTTGCACCTGCTTTAATCTGAGTTAAAAGGGATTTAGCGAGTTTTTCATTTTCTACTAAGATATGACTTGCTTTGTATTCTTTGCCACCCATTTGCGACTTCATGGAGTCATAGGCAGTTTGAAGATCTTTATCTTTAATACCTTCTTTGCTTATCCAGTCTTCAAATACTGCGGAAACCAAAACGCTTAGCTTAGCTTGTTCGATAGCATCTTGAACTTGAGGGTCTTTGGAAATACCACGCTTATTAGCTTCTTGAGAAATGAGTTCTTTTGTAATTAAAACATCACGGGCTTTATTTCTGATTTCAGGTGTATTTTCTTGCCCTGAATTTTGTACTAATCGATCTAATTTGGATAAGGGAATAGGAGTGCCATTTACAACTACAGCATTTTGGGCATGTGTGTGAGCACTTAAAACAATGGAAGATGAGAGCAAAAGAGTAGTGACTAAGTTAGGTATTTTCATTTTTCTAAGGGTGTTTTAGCGTTTATGACAAGAGCATGTATGTGGGTTTTCATCCAATTACCCAAGACATCATACACTAATCGATGTCTTGCAACACGGGATAACCCGGTGAATTTATCTGAAACCACGTTTACAGTCAGATGACTTGCGCCAGTTGAAGTGTGCCCGGCATGACCTGCGTGCTGATGTGAATCATCGACAATGTCGATACTATAGGGTTGTAGATTTTCCACCAAAATATTTTGGTAGATTTCAATTTGGGGATGTATTTTCGTCATTTTAGGATGCTTCACTCTCATCAGTTTGTATATATTTAGACAACCATAACCCCTGTAAAACGATAAAAACCACAAGTAAACCAATAGTGGAGAGCTTGAAGTTTACCCAAGTTTCTTCTGTAAAGTTGTAAGCCACATATAAATTTAATAATCCTAAGACTGCAAAGTAGATCACCCACGATAAATTAACTTTTGACCAAATAGTTTCGTCAGTATCATCTTTTAATTTAACTTCTTTTCCGAGAACCATTTGAATGAGATTTTTTTTAAAGAGATAAAAACTCATTGCTAAAGCAAGAGCAAAACTCCAATAAAGGATCGTTGGCTTAATCATGATAAAAGTTTTATCATGCAGAAAAATAGTAAGACTACCAAATACCAAGATAATTAAGAAATTAAATATTTGCATTTTGGTAATGGGTTGATTTTTTATTTTCAACCAGACCATTTGCAATACAGTAATCGCAATAGCCACTCCAGTTGCTACATAAATATCGAATGTTTTAAAGGCAATAAAAAAAGTCAATATGGGTAAAAATTCAAAAAGAAATTTCATTGATAGGTTTATTCTTGAGGTTTTAAGATCAGAGACGCAGAATTAATACAATAACGTAGTCCAGTAGGTTTTGGACCATCATCAAAGACATGTCCTAGATGTGCATCACATGATTGACATCTAACTTCAGTGCGAATCATACCATGTGAAAAATCTTTGATTTCATGAATAGGTGCACCCTCAGCAGGTACAAAAAAACTAGGCCAACCACAACCCGCATCAAATTTGCTGTCAGATAAAAATAATACGGCTCCACAGCAGATACATTGGTAACTTCCTTTTGTCCATGTATCCCAATATTTTCCAGTAAAAGGACGTTCAGTGGCAGCTTTTCTAGTAACTTCATACTCAATCGGGCTTAACTCAGCTTGATACTCTTGATCTGTTTTTTTCATTTACTGTCTCTTATGGATGGGGTAGAGCCCTATATTACTCATCAACTTTGATATTATAAATTCAAAGAAGAAATGATGAGTGCTCCTTACTTAAAGTTTACGGATAAGTTAGCTAAAAGGGCTAATTAATTTATTCAAGTAAAATTGGTTGCTGATATTTTTAATGATCTATATATGAATAATCAAAATCAAGCGTTACCCATTGATGTTCCATTTTTGAATCTTTTAGGTGTTCAATTAGTAAAAATGGAAGATGGTTTAGGAGAAATCTCGTTAGTCATTGAAGAAAAGCATACGAATTCATGGTCAGTTGCTCATGGTGGTGTTCTGCTAGCTCTTGTAGATGCGGCAATGGCAATTGCTGCTCGTTCTGCAGATCCTGATGATCGAAGTGTAGTTACCATTGAGCTAAAAAATAGTTTTATGCAAGCCGCAAATGGTCAAGTTCATGTTGTAGGGAAAGTTGTTCATCAATCAACAACAATGGCTTTTTGTGAGGCAAGGGTGTTTGATGAAAACACCAAACTGTGCTGTCTGGCAACGGGAACTTTTAAATACTTTAAAAATTTACCGACACGTGTTCGTAAAGTTAATACAGGCAATTAACGGCCGATTTGTTCGAAACCTTGTAATTGTCCTTCAACAATGCTTGTTTCGTGATAGTTTGAACTATCAAATCTTCTTTCAAGCATTTGAAAATTACCATCTTTTCTAACTCTCAGTAAGGTGCTTGACCTTGTTCCGTAATGTGCTGTTTTAATAAATATTGGAGAAAGAGCCCTTTCCCAATCTAAACTAACTCCTGTTGAGGGTAATTCTGTGTCGGAAAATGTAGTTGTGTTACTCATCAATTTCAGATAGTGCTCAGGGTGATTAAACTTACCTTGATCCATTGCTATAGCTTGTGCAAAATACGCTACCCCCAAACGCACTTTAGGCCAGGGAGTATCAAGCATAGAGTTCGATAATCCATAAATACCAGGATTTACTTTCATTGGACTCACCTTTTTCCTTTGACGAATTTTATCGCCAACCAAGATGCGATTACTAATCCAGCTGAGCTCTTGTTGATCGCCCTTAATTAAATCAGCAGTTAATAAATTAAAGCCATTGTATTGCATAAAGGTTTTTTGATTCGACTGAATAAACTCATCGACGCACAATTTTTGAGATAAAAATTTCGCGGTTAATTCTCCACGTGTTCGAAGGTCTGGATTTTTTTCACTTGGAGCGCGAATATTGGTTACTGCAGCGAACTTTCCATCTATAGAAAGTCCCAAAGCAGTACCTCTAAGCCCTATAACATCTGCATTATCCCTAGCACCTAAAATATTCTGATAATCATCCCACCAAGACATAGATTGAGTTGGTCTTTCATAGAACTCATCACGATTAGCTGCTACTACAAGTGAATAATCAGGATGTGAGTTCCAGGCAAAAAGTATTAAACACATAAGGCTAGATCGTTAATAATGGGTAAGGTGGTTCTTCAATTTGGATAAATGCTGAATTATTGCCTTCATTGGTTTTAAAGTAGAGATTGGACTCTAATTCGGATAACTTGATTTCAATTTGTAAATAATACCGTTCTTTTGAGGAATCTAAACTAGATAAAACCACTACACCGCATGACTGTTCAGGATCGCTTTCAGAATAAACTTCAGTTCCGGGAGTTATATGAACTAAATCAGTCGATTGAGAAATTGATCCTATTTTGAGCCGACGTTTGATATGGCCTAAATATTGGCTCCTAGCTACAATTTCTTGTCCGGGGTAACAGCCTTTTTTAAAGTCAATACCACCGATCGACTCAAAATTAATCATTTGGGGCACAAATAAATCTTTTGTATTTGAAGTAATTCTCGGAATACCACTTCCCACCTCAAGAATTGACCATACATTCGATTCTTGAGTTTGCCCAATAAAATTGTTTTCCTCAGCTATTACTCTGCGGTTATAACTAATACCCTCATAAAGAACAGCCGGTAAGTTACACACGTTTTTTGAAGTTGTTTTGAATGGTTCCTTGCTGACCTCCCCATAAATACGCAAGGTTGGATCCAAAAGTGTAATTTCTACCTTCGATCTCAGTTTGTACATCGACAATTTTTTAACAAAATCTGAGGCAAGATCTTTACTGATCCATAAGTCATAATTTTCATTGCTAGAGTGTCTTACCCAAAAGCTGGCGAGAAGCCGTCCTTTAGGAGAGCAAAATCCAGACAAGTGCTCTGAGCCTAAAGGTAGATTTAAGATATTATTGGTTAATAAGTTTTGTAAAAAAGGTTGTGAATCTGGGCCATTAACATGAATTAATGTCCAGTCATTTAGTGGTGTTATTGAACTTATATTAGTATTATTCATCCTGACTATTATCTAATGTTTTTTTATTTTTAGTTTAAAAATTCACACTGTTAAAATGTTTTAATGAATTACCTGATGAATAACCACAATCAAATGTATCGGGGCATTTTTATCTCCTTTGAAGGTATCGATGGAGCGGGTAAGAGCACGCATATTCGTTTTTTTTCTGACGAAATAGCAAAGCGTTTTCCTGATAAAAAGATTATTCTTACAAGAGAGCCAGGTGGAACGCCTCTTGGTGAAAAGTTACGTGAAACACTTTTGAATGATCCTATGAGTATTCGAACGGAGGCTCTACTGATGTTTGCCAGTCGTCAAGAACACTTAACTCAAGTCATCGAACCAGCTTTGCTTCAAGGTGATATTGTGATCTCAGATCGCTTTACTGATTCTTCTTTTGCTTATCAATGTGGTGGTCGAGGTCTTTTGACTAAGGATTTAGAAGATCTTGAACATTGGGTACAAAATCGTACAGTTGATAACCAAAGTTATTTACTTCAACCTCAAACCACTTTTTTATTTGATTTATCTGCACAAGCTGCTGAGCAAAGACGAAGTGCCACAAGAAATCCTGATAAATTTGAAGAACTTGATCTTGATTTTTTTAATCGAGTCAGAAGAGAATATTTGCGTAGAGCATCGAATCATCCCCAACGATTTGTTTTAATTGATTCAAGTTTATCTATCGGCGCTATACAAGAACAACTCAAAACTCGTATTGCGAGTATGTAATGAGCTCTGATGAGGTTATTGCTTTAAATACTTTTTTATATCCTTGGTTAAGTAAGCCTTTTCTTGAGCTGACCAAAAATAAAATCCCACACTCATTATTGTTATTTGCGCAAAAGGACATCGGAGAGTTACATTTTGGTCTTGAGTTAGCTAACTATTTATTATGTGAATCCAAAGAAAAGAAGCCGTGTGGACAATGTGAGGCCTGTCATTGGGTAAGGCAGGGTAATCATCCTGATTTATTCATCGTTGTTCCTCAGGTTCTCAAACATCAACTTCCTTTTGAAGTTCAAGATGATCTCGTAGGGGAGGATGGTGAGGAAAAAAAGCAAAGTAAGTTTATCCGTATTGAACAAATACGGAATATCATATCAAGTAATGAGTTGGGCTCTTATCGTGGTGGTAAAAGAGTTGTTTTAATTTACCCCATAGAAGCGATGCAGGCTGAGGCAGCAAATTGTTTACTCAAAACTCTGGAGGAGCCATCAAATCAGTTGCATTTCATCTTACTGACTAATCAATTAGAAAAAATCTTACCGACTATCCGATCACGTTGTCATTTATTTCCTATTCCAAGGCCCTCAATCGATTTAGCAGTCAATTGGCTTCAGTCTATGTTTCCAGAGGAATATTCTGACCAAGTCTTAGAGCAAAAGCTATTACTTCACGCAGGATCGCCATTTAAAGTAATTTCTGCAATGCATGAAAAGGCTTTAGATGATTCCATCATCACGCAACAGTTATCTCAATTCAAATTGTTACATTCAGGTGAGATAATAGAGCTGTTAGGACAGTATCCCTTGATAGAGATTTTAAATAGTATTTTAAAATGGTGTTTTGACATGAATTTTGTTTTATTTGGTCAAAAACCTAGATATTTTCCTCAACTAGAGGAGCAAATGAAAACGGCCTGTAGCAACTTAAATAAAAGATCTTTTCAACAATTTTTAGCTAGTTTGAAAGATGATGTTCGATTAGCTAATCATCCTTTATTCCCTAAAGTCCAATTAGACGCCGTTTTAATGCGTTATAAACAACTTTTTTAATTATTTATGTTCATTGACTCTCATTGCCATTTAGATTTTGAAGAATTCACCAATCAATTGGATGAGATCTTATTGAACATGAAAATTGCCAAAGTTGATAAAGCCTTGTGTATTAGTGTGGATGTTGTTGATTATCCAAAGGTTTTAGATTTAGCGACTCGTTATGAGCATTTATATGCAACAGTTGGAGTGCACCCCGATTATGAAGACACCATTGAGCCAACTAAAGAGTGGTTAGTTGAGCAAGCAAAACATCCTAAGGTTGTTGCTATCGGTGAAACAGGCTTAGATTACTACCGCATGAATGATCGTTCCTATGACGAATTAGAGTGGCAAAGAAATCGTTTTCGGATCCATATTTCAGCAGCTATCGAGAGTCAGAAACCTCTGATCATCCATACGCGTTCAGCATCAGAAGACACAATTCGGATTTTAAAAGAAGAGGGCGCTGACCGAGTCGGAGGTGTCATGCATTGTTTTACAGAATCTAAAGAGGTTGCAAAAGCAGCAATAGACCTTGGCTTTTATATCTCTTTTTCAGGTATTGTAACTTTTAAGAATGCGTTAGAAATTAAAGAAACCTGTCAATTTGTACCTTTGGATCGACTATTAATTGAAACAGATGCACCTTATTTAGCACCTGTGCCACATCGTGGTAAGACCAATCAGCCTGCATGGGTTAGTCATGTTGCTGAGTATGTAGCTCAATTAAAAGGAGTTTCAGTTGAACAAATTGGTCAGTTTACAAGTCAAAACTTTCATCAATTATTTAAAATTTAACTCTTTTTATGCATAGACTCCTTTTTATTCTTACTTTGATACTTTTTTTCCCCTGTGTAGGTACTGCTCAAAACTTGGGTGATCAGAATTCTAAGGATGAAATTGTCATACCTGAAATTGATATATTTTTTCGAAGAATTAGTTTTGATGATGTTGAAGGAGTTAAAAAATCATTAAACAATAGAGATTTAAGTCCAAACACATTAAGCAAATATGGTGATGCTCCATTACCTTATGCCGTAAAAGAAAATGCTTATAAAGTTTTTAAATATCTTTTGCAAGTTGCTGATATTAATGTAAATATGGAAAATAAAAGTACTGAAAATGCGCTTATGATGTTGGCATTTAAAGGTAAATTAGATTTAGTAAAGTATATGGTTGAAGAAATTGGTGCAGAACCAGATAAAGATGGTTGGACGCCTCTACATTATGCTGCGACGTCTGGGCATTTAGATGTGGTTGAATATCTCATTTCTAAAGAGGTCGATATTGATGCTCATAGTCCATCCGACACAACGCCATTGATGATGGCTGCAAGGTATGGACACATTAGAGTCGTCAAATACCTGTTAGATAATGATGCTGATCTTTCATTACACAATAAACAGAATCTCACAGCAATTGATTTTGCTTATTTAAATAACCAAATTGAAATTGGTGATGGATTGAGATCGCGCTGGAAGAAGTTATATGGTGAAGAGTATATTTTAAAACCTAGACTACTTTCTTCACAATAATTTGCGTATAATAATTATTATGTTAAACAAGATATATTTGAAAGATTGATAAGAAATGAAGTTTCTCCATACCATGCTCAGAGTCACTAACCTTCAAGAGTCGATTAACTTTTACACAGATGTTCTAGGTATGAATCTTCTCAGAACAACGGACCGTCCAGACCAACAATATTCTTTAGCATTTTTAGCTTATGGCTCTGGAAATAATGAAAATCAAGGGGAACTAGAATTAACCTATAACTACGGAGTACATCAATATGATCATGGTGGTTTTTATGGTCACATCGCTTTAGGTGTCGAAGATGTTGCGCTCACCTGTCAAAAGATTAAAGAAAAAGGTGGAAAAGTGACAAGAGATGCAGGTCCCGTTAAAGGAGGTAATACGATTATTGCCTTTGTTGAAGATCCTAACGGTTACAAAATCGAATTAATCCAATTAGGAACCCATCAATGAGTAATGACTTTAGTGGAAACACACCGGAAAATGTAGATTCTCCATGCATTGGTATATGCTCTACTTTATTTGATGACGTATGTAAGGGGTGTGGAAGAACTATATTAGAGGTCTCAAATTGGGTGGCTATGAGTCCCGCTGAAAAAAAAGGCGTATGGCAGCGTATTACTCATGAAGGCACAGCCATGCGCTTTACGAATCCACAGGACTAAATTAGATTTCAAGCCCTTGACTGACGAGGTATTCTTCATAACTCCCTGAGAAATCATTAACGGTTCCATCCATCTTCACCTCTAAAATGCGGTTGGCCAGTCCTGATACGAATTCACGGTCATGAGAAACAAAAATTAAGGTCCCTTTAAACTTTTCAAGGGCAATCTGCATACTTTCAATCGACTCCATGTCCATATGATTGGTAGGCTCATCAAGTGCTAATACATTATGACGACCCAGCATCAATTTACCCCAAATCATTCGCCCCTTTTCACCCCCAGAAATTACTTTAACTGACTTAGTGATATCCGGCCCTGAAAAGAGTAACCGACCTAAAATGCTTCGAATTGCTTGGTCATCATCACCAGGTTTGGCCCATAAGTTCATCCAATCAGACAGAACCATATCTTTCGGAAAGCACTCATTTGTATCTTGAGGCATTACTCCAAGATTGGCATGCTCCGCCCAGCGTACTTTTCCATGGTCAGAAGAAATGCCGTCAAAACGTTCGCTAAGAATGGTATTTAAAAGAGTTGTCTTCCCTGCCCCATTTTGACCAATAATGGCAATTTTTTCACCTGGCTGAATTGTAATATTCAAGTTTTTAAAAATTGTTCGGTCGTATTCTTTGGTTATGCCCTCGCATTCAACAGCGATATTGTGCAGGACTTTTTCTAGTTCAAAGCGAATAAAAGGGTTTTGACGAGAGGATGGCTTAATGTCAGCGACCTCAATTTTTTCTAGTTGACGCTGCCTAGAGGTAGCTTGTCTAGCTTTGGACTTGTTTGCAGAAAAGCGTCGAACGAAGTCTTGTAACTCAGCAATTTTTTCTTTTGCTTTGGCGTTATCTGACATTTGCTGAGTTCTAGCTTGGGCAGAAGCAAGCATATAGTCATCATAATTACCAGGATAAACCCGTAAAGTTCCGAAGTCCATATCAGCCATATGGGTACAAACGGAATTCAAAAAATGACGATCGTGAGAAATGATGATCATCGTACTATTGCGTTCATTAAGGACATCTTCAAGCCAATGAATTGTATGAATATCTAAGTTATTGGTAGGCTCGTCTAGAAGAAGAACATCCGGATCAGCAAATAGTGCTTGGGCAAGCAAAACTCTTAATTTCCAGCCTGGAGAAACCGCGCTCATAGGACCTTGATGTTGGTCAATTGGAACCCCAACACCTAGTAATAACTCTCCTGCTTTTGCTTCAGCTGTATAACCACCATACTCAGCATACTTAGATTCAAGTTCTGCCGCATGCATGTAATCATCTTCTGTTGCATCGGGATTAGCGTATATGGCATCACGTTCCTGAGCGACTTGCCACATTTCAGCATGTCCCATCATGACGACATCGAGTACGCGTAACTCTTCAAAAGCAAATTGATCCTGTCGCAATTTACCCAAACGAATGTTCGGTTCCAACATGACGTGACCAGAAGATGGTTCTAATTCACCCCCTAAAATTTTCATGAAAGTAGATTTACCGCAGCCATTGGCACCAATTAAACCGTAACGATTTCCACCGCCAAATTTAACTGTAATGTTTTCAAACAAGGGCTTTTGCCCAAACTGCATAGTGATATTGGAGGTTGCTAGCACGTGATAACTCAGGAAAAAAGTGGTGAAATCGAAAAAAGAAGCTTATTTTAACATTGCCTTACACTTCTGAAGCAATTGTTTTTAAATAACTTTTAGATGAAAACCTTCTCTGTTTGCGTTTAATTGACACTTTGCGCCAACTGGCAGCGTTAATTTATCGTGACAATGGCCAAAAGGTAAATTATTCAAGATTTGGGTTTTTGCTCCCAGTTCTTTTAATTGAGATTTAATCACAGAAATACAGGCATTTAGGTCGTAACCATCATCATGCGGGCTAAGTTGATAGCTTGAAAAATCACCAAACAAGATGGCTTGCTGAGTATCAAGTACTCCAGCTTGTAATAGCTGTAAAAGCATTCTTTCTACACGATATGGATGCTCATTGACATCTTCAATAAATAAAATACCGTTTTTAATCAATGATTTATTTGGGAAATATGAAGTGTTTAGTAAGCTTACTAAAATACTTAAATTGCCACCCCAAAGTGTACCTTCATAGTGCAATTGACTTGCGTCAATCCAATTTTGTGGATGTTCTACTTGAATATCAAATCTTTGATGAAGAACAGCTTCTAGAAACTGATGTATGGTAAATGGGGATAGCTGGGATGCTTCACGACCAAAGTCATAACTGAGCATTGGACCAGCATAGCTAATTCTGCCTGTCTTGGCAAATAAGCCAATTTCAAGAGAGCTGATATCACTATGACCAACAATCATCAAACCATCATCGACAGCTTTGGCTAACCGTTCCCACTGAATATGCGGTAAAAGTCTTGAAACTCCAAAACCACCACGCATGGCAAGGGCAATATTAGGGCCAATAGAAGAGGTTATTTCAGGTAAGTCATTAATTTCATTCAGTCTTTCCTGATCAGAGCCAGCAAAACGTTGATAAGCACGATTCGCACATTCGATATTATGAAGTTCAAAACCTTGATCTTTTAGATAGGATTTAGCCCTTTTTATAGACTCCAAATCCGTTATCTTTCCTGAGGGAGCAAAGCAGTAGATAGGTAAATGGGTTGGATTCATAAATCCATTTTACTCTTTTACTAGACGCTTGATTTTAAAGAAGTCTTTTAAGATAGTTGCACACTCATCAGCCAAAATTCCTCCTTCAATGGTGCAATGATGATTCAGTTGTTTATTCTCAAAGGCATTTATTACACTTCCAGCAACTCCTGTCTTTGCATCAGATGCTCCGAAATAGACTTTGGATATCCTTGAATTCATGATTGCTCCAGCGCACATTAAACAAGGCTCTAAAGTGACGTACAAAGAAAGACCAGGTAAACGATAATTCTCAAGAGCTGCTGCGGCTTTTCTTAATACGATAATTTCAGCATGCCCCGTTGGATCATGTGTTCGCAGAGGCATGTTATGCCCACGAGATATTTCTTGATGATTGAGAACCAAAACAGCACCAACAGGCACCTCTTCTTGTAAGGCTGCTAGTCTTGCCTCCTCTAAAGCAATTTTCATCCAATGTTGGTGGTCAGGCTGATTCATCAAAAATATCAGCCCAACAATTAGGTGTTTCATAGAGGCGTAATTGATAAAGGCGTATACGCCCCTGGTATTTTTCTAACAATACTGGAGCTATTCGGTTAAAAGCAATTTTGGCAAGATTCTCCGCAGTTGGTACACCATCGATGATGGTCGTTTTATGATCTGCGATAGTTTTTAAAAAATCAATCAATTGAGTATCAACTTGTGCCACAAAAAATGAATGATCCCAAGGCTCAATAATGAGTTCCTGCATGATGGATTTGATGTGGCCAAAATCCATCATCATGCCCTCCTCTGAACTACCTTGACTTTGATTAAGATCACCGCGTAAGGTCACTTCAATTTGGTAACGGTGTCCGTGAAGGTGACGACATTGACCAAGATGATTTGGTATTCTATGGCCCGCATCAAACTCAAGCCTTCTCGTAATTTGAAATAGTGACATTAGTTTCTCAAGGTAAATTTAGATATTTGTGTTGCTGAATACTTAAACGCCATATGGGACGTTCTTTACACAATTCAATGGCAAATTGGAGATGTTGATCTTTTGCAGAGCTATCCATAGCCTGGAGAAAAAAGTTCTTAAAGTTCATTTGCTCAAAACGCTTGAGTCGTTGAATCACCTTTTCTTTTTGAGGAGTTTCTTGTTTTTGGGGCACAACATACTTAATCTCATCAGCTTGTAATACGACTAAATCACTTCCGTCTTTGGGGCTCACACAAATCCAGTCAATGCCTTTAGGTGGAATCAGTGTGCCATTGGTTTCAATTGCAATCTCAAACTGCTCATCTTTTAATGCTTGAATCAAGGCAAGGTCTAACTGTAAGAGAGGCTCTCCACCTGTAAAAACAACATAACGATAGGTACTAGATAAATTCATCTTGACCCATTCGTGCGTTATAGCTTTTGATAATTCTAGAGCCGAGGAAAACTTACCACCTCCTATGCCATCTGTACCGTTAAAGTCGGTATCACAGAATTGACAAACCGAGCTAAATCGATCCTCTTCACGTCCAGACCATAAATTACAACCCGTAAAACGACAAAACACCGCTACTCTTCCAGCTTGTGCCCCTTCGCCCTGTAGGGTACTAAAGATTTCTTTTACTGTATACATAGATTTCTATTTTAAACTTGAACAAGGCAATTTTTTTTAATTGATAATAGAAACAGGCCTTTCTATTTAAAAAAACTGGAAATTCATGATTCAAACAGTTACTACTTCCCTTATTAAAGTCAGCTTCCATGAGCATATTTTAGAGATAGAAATCGATCGCCGTGAGAAGAAAAATGCTATTACAACATCCATGTACCAGTCTCTTAAGGATGCAATTCTTCAAGGGGAGGCTGATCCTGAGGTACACGTTATATATTTACATGCTCAAGA
>Ga0214921_10005290_pt1 | contig 18336 bp, 15 predicted proteins | sample LL1505_MetaG_FD_177992 | JGI IMG/M metagenome (GOLD analysis project Ga0214921, IMG submission 177992) | Freshwater microbial communities from Lake Lanier, Atlanta, Georgia, United States - LL-1505 | ecosystem: Environmental > Aquatic > Freshwater > Lake | place: USA: Georgia | collected... | reverse complement strand
GGTGGGATGATTTGCCAGCGGTAAAACGGGGCGCTGTCTTCTTCGCTCCCGGCACCGGCATCTATCGGCCCGGACCTCGTTTCTTAAAGGGGATAGCTGCGCTGGTAGCGGCGATGGCGGGACTCGAGAAACCGATCATCTCCGGTCAGGACGAGAGTTATCGCGTCCGACATGTGGAGATGAATCGGCATAAGTTACTTGATCAGCGGTGATGGGGACGGTTGCACTCCCGTTGCGCAACCCGTGACTCGGGGGCGGTCGTCCTCGACCGCCGCGCTACGTGACGCAATAATCGTTTTCACCATGCGAAACACGGCGACCGGGAACGGTCGCCCTCCCATCCCAAGACCCGTGAATTGGGAGGGCGCTCATTCCTGAGCGCCGTGTTGCGTGAGGTACAGGTCGTTCGCGATGCGTGTCTTTTTAGCGACCAGGATCCATCTTCGCTAAAGCTACGGCGGACAAGCTGGTCGCCCTCCCATCACGGTTACCCGTCAGGCCCCCTACTCCCACTCCGTATGGAACGAACCCGCCTTATCGGTTCGCTCATAGGTGTGAGCACCGAAGAAGTCGCGCTGTGCCTGCGTGAGGTTCTGCGGAAGCGCCGCGGTGCGGTAGCTGTCGAAGTATCCGAGGGACGCGGCGAAGCCCAACACAGGAACGCCACGACTCACCGCGGTGCCGACAACCTTTCTCAGGTTAGGCACACACCGGGTCACCTCCGCCTTCATGAAAGAATCAAGCAAGAGATTTGATGGAGCTGGGTTCGACGCGAATGCGCGACGGATCTCATCGAGGAATTTGGCGCGAATGATGCACCCACCCTTCCACATAGCGGCGATCTCGTGGAGCTTAAGGTCCCAATTCCACTGCCTTGAAGCGGCGGCGATGAGGTTCATTCCCTGCGCGTATGACATGATCTTTGAAGCATACAGGGCATCGTGAACCGCGGTGATGAACTCCTCACGGTTACCAGTGAAGTCCTCAACAGATGGCCCCTTGAACTCCTTCGAAGCCTTCACCCGCTCATCCTTCACGCTGCTCAGGGTACGAGCATCAACGGCGGAGGAGATCGTAGGAATCGAGATACCGAGATCGAGCGCAACCTGTGCGGTCCACATTCCGGTCCCCTTTTGGCCTGCCTTGTCGAGGATCCTATCGACGAGAGCACCAGCACCCTCAGGGTCATTCTTCGCGAAGATCTTTGCCGTAATCTCGATCAGGTACGATGAGAGAACGCCACCGTTCCACTTGGTGAAGATCGACGCGAGCTCTTCCGGCTTACATCCGACAACGTTGCGAAGGATGTCATACGCCTCAGCGATAAGCTGCATATCGCCGTACTCAATGCCGTTATGAACCATCTTCACGAAGTGACCAGCGCCGTCTGGACCAACGTAATTGGTGCACGCACCGTCGGCTTGCGCAGCGATATTTTCAAGAAGTGGCGCTACGATCTTCCACGCGTCACGGGGACCACCTGGCATGAGGCTTGGACCCTTGAGCGCCCCCTCCTCTCCACCAGAGATTCCGATGCCGAGAAAGTTGAGCCCCATCGCTTGAAGCTTGTGCTCGCGACGAATGGTGTCCTTGAAGTACGCGTTACCACCGTCGATAACGATATCCCCCTTATCGAGAAGTGGCGCGAGTTGATCGATAACCGCGTCCGTTCCAGCGCCGGCCTTTACCATGATGAAGATCTGCCGAGGAGCCTTCATGCTCTTCACAAAATCTTCCATCGTATAGGAGGCGACAAATCCCGCTGGCTTTCCATTAGGCGCTCCGAACTTCGCCATGAACTCTTTGGTAACTTCGCCAGTTCGATTGTAGACAGCGACAGGGAATCCTCTGCTCTCGATGTTTCGAGCCAAATTAGATCCCATGACTGCCAGACCGATCATTCCAACACTTGGTTGCGACATACTTCTTCCTCAGTAGTAAACCGGCACACCCCCTCAACGAGCACCTATCGTCAGACAGACGCGAGAGCGAAGGACGAATCCTCTCTATGCAACGTTATCGAACCAGCGCGGGCGATAGAAGCCTCACAGGCTAGAGAACAACGCGGCGGGTGGCGTAATTTTCAAGGGGGACAATAGGATAAATGATCAATCAGATCCACTGTTCAAACGGCCTCTCAGAGAGGAAACCGCGACATGATCCCCCCCCCGGTCAACCTGGAAAACGGTCCCCTCCACCAACTCAACGGCTGAAAGAAGGTTTCCGTAGACCAAACCGGTATCGATACCGATCTTAAAGGGCATGTGGAGCATGACATCCGCGAAGGGGGTATGGCCAAAAACCACTGTTTTCCCGACCTTATGCTCAACTGGGATGAAATCCCCCCGAATCCACATCAGATCATGCGATCGCTGCTCCTGCAATTCTCTGCCCGGATTGATGCCAGCGTGGACGAAGAGGAACTCACCGATAGAGACCCCAAGCTCAAGGGAGGTCACAAAGCTCAGATGCTCCTTTGGCAGACTCTTAGAGAGCTCTGAAAGGGGGCCGGTGGGCTCAATCCCATAGCTTCTAAAAAACTCGGATCCACCGTTAACCAGATACACATCCCCGGAGCTCCCCCCCATCCCGAGAAAGGCTAACAACATATCCTCGTGATTGCCCTTCAGGAAAACGGTCTTCGGAAACTCCGCTTTCCAGGCCAGCAGGGTGTCAATGACCCCTTTGGAATCGGGACCCCGGTCGATGTAGTCACCGATAAAAACAAATTGATCATCTTTGGTCGCCTTGTGATCGGAACGAAGGCAGTTGAGCAAAAGGGTCAGCTCGGCGTTGCACCCGTGGATATCACCGAACGCAAAAACCCGAGGTGACGCTTGCGTCACCACCCGAATCTCCGCGACATCGGAGCCCTTTGCTCTCTTATTTTTCATCCCCTAGCTTCAGCACCGCGAGGAAGGCTTCCTGAGGGATCGAAACTTTACCGATCTGTTTCATCCGTTTCTTGCCCTCTTTCTGCTTTTCGAGCAGCTTCCTCTTTCGAGAAATATCACCCCCGTAGCACTTCGCCGTCACGTTCTTGCGCAATGCTTTCACCGTACTACGGGCGATCACCTTAGCACCGATGCAAGCCTGAATAGCTATCTCAAACATCTGACGGTCGATCAGCTCTTTCAACTTTTCCGATAACTCTCGTCCCCGGAAAAAGGCTTTACTCCGATGCACAATGATACCTAAAGCATCGACCGGATCTCCATTCAACTTGATGTCCAGCCGTACAAGGTCCGCCTCAGAGTATCCCACGATCTCGTAGTCGAACGATGCGTAGCCTTTTGTCATGGACTTAAGTCGGTCATGGAAGTCTAACACTATCTCATTTAGGGGAAGCTCGTACTGGATAACAGCCCGCTCCATCCCGTGGAAGGAGATGTCCTTTTGAACCCCTCGACGCTCTTCGCAGAGCTTCAGCACGTTTCCAACATACTCCTTCGGGCAGTGAATCGTCGCCAAGACTATCGGTTCCTCAATTCGCTGAATCTCAACGACCTCGGGCATCTTTGTAGGATTATCGACATCCAGCACCGTGCCGTTGTTGAGCACTATCTTGTACACTACAGATGGAGCCGTCGTAATGAGATTTAACTCGAACTCCCGCTCCAGACGCTCTTGCACGATCTCCATGTGGAGAAGCCCCAGATACCCGCACCGATATCCGAATCCAAGCGCCGCTGAGGTCTCCGGCTCAAAGGTAAAGGCGCTATCGTTCAGGCTGAGCTTCTCAAGCGCGCTCTTCAAGTTGGCGTAATCATCTGCGTCCACTGGGAAGAGGCCACCGAATACCATCGGACGAACCTCTTTGAATCCAGGAAGAGGCTCGACGTCCTCCTCCTTGGCATGGGTTACCGTGTCACCGATTCGCACATCCTTGAGGTTCTTGATTGCGGCCGAGAAGTAGCCCACCTGACCACTCTCAAGTTCCGACACCTCTTGCGCGTGCGGAGTAAACACACCGAGCTTGTACACATCGTACTCGGTGTCAGTTGAGAGGAACTTAATCTTATCGCCAGCCTTCAATCGCCCATCGATGACTCGGGCCTGCACGACAACGCCCACGTACGGATCGAACCACGAATCATACACGAGAGCTCGAAGTGGATTATCGATCGAGCCCCGTTTCGGAGGGGGAACTCGCTTCACGATCGCTTCCAGAAGATCCTGAATACCGATGCCGGTCTTCGCGCTAATAAGGAGCGAGTCCGAGGTATCGAGACCGATAACCGACTCAACCTCCTCTTTAACCCGATCAGGGTTGGCGTTTGGAAGATCGATCTTGTTGATGACGGGAATGATCTCAAGATCGTTCTCAATCGCGAGGTACACGTTCGCGAGCGTTTGCGCCTCAACTCCCTGCGACGCATCAACCACCAGCAATGCACCCTCACACGCGGAGAGGCTCTTGGAGACCTCGTAGTTGAAGTCTACGTGGCCCGGCGTATCGATCAGATTAAGCTGATAGGTCTCCCCGTCTTGCGCCTTGTAGGTCAGACGAACGGTCTGCGCTTTAATCGTGATACCCCGCTCGCGCTCAAGGTCGAGCTTATCAAGGAACTGCGCCTGCATCTCACGCGCCTGGAGCGCTCCCGTGGCCTCAAGGATTCTGTCCGCAAGGGTAGACTTACCGTGATCGATATGAGCGATGATACTGAAGTTTCGGATTTTGTCTCTTGGCGTCACGATTTGTACTACTCTTAAATGCGGCGCCTTTAGCGCGCCTCTTCACCACTACGGAGGCGTTCCTCAAAATCAGCTATCGTCTTCTTAAGTCCGGCATCGAGATCAACCTTGGGCTCCCATCCTAACTCTTTCTTGGCGAGGGAGATGTCCGGCTGGCGACGGGTTGGATCATCCTTAGGAAGAGCCTTGTGAATGATCTTGGAACCAGAACCAGTAAGGGCGATGACCCGTTCAGCAAGGGCTTTGATCGTCATCTCGTTCGGGTTTCCGAGATTGACGGGACCATGGAAATTATCCTTATGCATCATCGCAACGAATGCGGCGACGAGGTCGTCTACGTAACAGAATGAGCGAGTCTGGTCGCCCTCCCCGTAGACGGTGATGTCCTCACCCTTCAGCGCCTGCACTATGAAGTTCGAGACCACACGACCGTCGTTGAAGAGCATGCGGGGTCCGTAGGTGTTAAAGATTCGCACGATTCGGGTATCAACGTGACCTTGGTCCTGGTAACTCATCGTTAAGGTCTCAGCGACTCGCTTCCCTTCATCATAACAGCTACGGGGACCAATCGGATTTACGTTCCCCCAGTACGACTCCTTCTGAGGATGCTCAAGAGGATCTCCGTATACTTCGGAGGTGGAGGCGAGGAAGAAACGGGCCCGGGTACGCTTGGCAACACCGAGCATATGGATCGTTCCCGTCACATTGGTCTTTATCGTTTTGATTGGATTGTATTGGTAGTGCACCGGCGAGGCTGGGCACGCGAGATGGTAGAGCTGGTCGCACTCAAGGAGGATAGGCTCCGTAACATCGTGTCGAATGAACTCGAAGTTCGGATTCGACATCATGTGGCGCATATTTCTCTTGGTGCCGGTGAAGAGGTTGTCGACCGCCATCACCTCATGCCCTTGGCCTAGCAGCACATCACAGAGATGAGACCCTATGAAACCTGCTCCACCACTCACTACCACTCGCGCCATATCTTCCTTTTCCTATCTAGTCTCCCCGAGGTCTACCACGTCACCGCGGGTCGCCCTACGCTGTAGTAGGTAAACCCGTGAGCCCGCATGTCCGCAACCTCGTAAATATTACGGCCATCGAAAATAACTGGAGATACAAGCTCTGACTTGATCTTCTTAAAGTTTGGCTGTCGGAACGCGTTCCACTCGGTGCAGATCACCAAAGCGTCAGCGCCCTTCAAGGCATCGTAGTTACTCTCAAAGTACTCAACGTTGGAATGGTTCCCGAACTTCTCTTTAAACGTTCCGTTAGCCTCAGGGTCGTACGCTTTTACATACGCTCCAAGCTTCACGAGCTCAGAACAGATCGAGAGAGCTGGAGCCTCGCGAACATCATCCGTTTTTGGCTTAAACGCCAATCCCCACAACGCAAAGGTCTTGCCCTTAATCTTATTCTCACCGAAGTGCTCAACGATCTTATGAACCATAAGCTTCTTCTGGTTCTTGTTAACCTCCTCAACCGATCGGGAGATGAGAAGATCCACACCATGGTCCTTGCCGGTGCGGATAAGCGCTTGAACATCTTTCGGGAAGCAAGAACCACCGTAACCGATACCCGGGAAGATAAAGCTCATTCCTATTCGAGAATCGGTTCCGATACCGATACGCACCTTGCTAATGTCAGCGCCCGAACGCTCACAAAGGTTGGCAATCTCGTTCATGAACGACACTCGAAGCGCCAACATCGCGTTCGCCGCGTACTTGGTCATCTCCGCTGATCGGATATCCATCACAAGGATAGGGTTATTTGTTCGCACAAACGGAGCATAAAGTTCACGCATGACATCGGCAGCTTTCTCGCTCGCTACTCCCACAACAACGCGGTCCGGGCGCAGGAAGTCGTCGATAGCCGCGCCCTCTTTGAGGAACTCTGGGTTGCTCACAACCTCAACGGGAAACTTGGAGGTCTTCTCGATCTCAAGTTTGACGAGATCAGCTGTTCCCACCGGCACGGTCGACTTATCGACCACGATCTTCGGCCCGTTCATGTTCTCTCCGATCGCTCGTGCCACCGCGAGAACATGTGTAAGATCGGCGGAGCCGTCCTCGTCCTGCGGCGTTCCGACCGCGATGAAGATGATTTCAGATGCCTGAACTGCGTCCTTGATCGATGTGGTGAAGGTGAGGCGTTTAGCTTTGGTGTTGGACGTAACGAGGTCCTCAAGGCCCGGCTCGAAGATTGGGACATCACCCGCGATGAGCGCGTCTACCTTCTTTTGGTTAATGTCAACGCACACGACGTCGTTGCCGGTCTCCGCAAAACAAGCTCCTGCTACCAACCCAACGTATCCCGTACCGACAACCGCGATGTTCATGTGCAATTCTCCTCGTAAGTTAGTGCGTCAGAGATGGATCTACACAGCGTAGAACGAGCGGCCTTTCCGCTCTCCTCAGCACGATTCGAGAGTGAGAGTAATCACAAACGGCCTCTAGCAGTACGTGACGCGCCTCGCATCTCGCAAACGACCGCTTGGCTAAACTCTCGGATCCAGGGAGGTTATAGCCGAATGCCCTAAAGAGATCAAAGGGTTGAACCCTTTGTGGTTTCAGGTAGCTAGGCGGTGGAGGATCGTTACGCCGATTGCGACAACCCTACCATTGGAGGGCCCGCGTCCACGCGGGCCGTATCGCTCGCCTACCGATGAAGCCTCGATACCTCCAGATATCATACGGCCCGCCAGAGTCGGGCCCTCCATACACAGGGAGGACCCGCGTCCGCAACTTGCCCTACCCTCCCCCAAAAAGTTGTGCTACCAAGCGCCCATGACTAGAAAAACCCTCTCCTCCCTCAAGGGAGTATTCTCCTCTGGTATAGCCGCAAAGATTAAAGCCAACGGCAAGAACGACCTTGCATTCATCTTCGTCCCAAACGCATACGGAAGTGCTGGCGTGTTTACCCGTAGCGCATTTGCGGCCCCTCCCCTGACTTACACTAAACAATCGATGAAGCGCGGAACCGTGAAAGCGCTTATCGTCAACTCCGGCTGCGCTAACGCCGCGACCGGAGCAGCCGGAATGCGCGATGCGAAGAGGACCGCCCAGATAGCTGCGAAACACCTCGGCATCAAACCACACGAGGTAGCGCTCGCCTCGACCGGTATTATTGGAAAGCCACTTCCGATGGATAAGATGGAAGCAGGGCTCGCAACACTCTTGGCGAATCCAAAGGCTCGTAACGGAGACGCCACGGCAAAAGCGATCATGACAACCGACCTCACGCAGAAAGAGGTGTACATCTCCGCAACCATCAACGGACAACGGATAACGGTGGCGGGATGCGCCAAAGGCTCGGGCATGATCGCCCCGAATATGGCCACGATGCTCGGCTTTCTCGTAACGGACGCCAAGGTCGACTCAAAAACCTTACAGACCACTCTGACGAGCGCCGTCAACAACTCCTTCAACATGACCTCGGTTGATACCGATACCTCGACCAACGATACCGTTCTCGTGTTTTCTACCGGTGAAAAGGGTCGCAAGATCTCCTCCGCAGCGGATAAGAAGGCGTTTACGGCGTTGCTCACGTTGGCGTGTCAAAATCTTGCAAAACAGATCGCAGCCGATGGCGAGGGCGCAACCAAGCTCATCGAGGTAGAGGTACTCGGAGCGCGCACCGAGGGCGAGGCCCGCCGCGTGGCGATGAACGTAATCAACTCCCCACTTGTGAAGACCGCCATCCACGGTGCAGATCCGAATTGGGGACGGGTGCTTGCGGCCGCAGGGAAAGATCCCTCTCTCACGGTCGACCCCTCCCGCGTCGACCTGACCTTTGCCGGAGCTCCGGTGATGCGGCGAGGAAAGATTGTGACTCACGACCGCAACAAGATTCGAAAATTAATGTCGGTCAGAGACGTTCCGATTCAGCTCAACCTCAACATTGGAAAGGGACGAGCACGTGCGTGGGGATGCGATCTGACCCACGGGTATGTCGATATCAATGTGAGCTATAACTAAGAATTGTGAGTGAGATAGATTGGCACAAAGTTCACACAGCCCGGCTTGCTGCTTGCTGCCAACGAGCGGCTACGGATCTGAACCTCTCCATCTCGAGCCCCTTCACCCTCAATGAGGGAACAGGTGAAGAACACCACTTCGTCGCCCACTTCCCTCGAATAGGACAACACAACGGGATCGTCGTGTGCCTCTCCTCTGATTGGGAGCGGTTAAGTGAGGTTGCGCAGGCTCACGGCTATACCTGCGTTGGGGTGCTCCCCGAAAGTTGCGCCTCTTATGATCCAGCCCGGTGGGCGGCTTTCGTGAAGGAATGGAATACTCCGCAACCCGACGCCTAAGGGGAAGAGGCAAAACCTTGCGTCAGGGAGGTTTTGCCTTATCTCCCTAAGGAATCCATCTGGCGCCCCTTCTCGAAACTCATTATACCCCTACTGAGGAGTCCGCTTCGTAAGCTCCTCGCCGGCCCGAACAAACCTCAAACCCGGGCTCTTTTAAGAGGACCTCCATGCGCGCATCGTTGCTCACAGCGATCTTTTTAGGCTGTATCACCATCCCTTCACTAACCGGTTGTGGTGGAGGGGGTGGCGATGACTCAAGCGACTTCTCAGGCGCAGCGAACGTAAGCCTGTCCCTTACGCCCTCCAACCTCGACTCAGGAGATAGAACCCTGGTCCGCGTTGAGGTAAGCGATGTGCATGCGAGCGGTATAGCCCTCAAATTTCGATACCCCAAAGGGCTGGCATACGTCCCTAAGTCAGGCGTGATCATTGTGGAGGAGAAGCAGACCACTATTACCCCACGTGTCAACGCCGTGACCGCGGATGAGGGGTCTGTCTATCTGGTCTTTTACCTCTCCCAGAAGATGTTTAGACGCAAGGGACAGATATACTCGGGCGAGCCAGGTACGGTTGAACTTCAGCTCGTGGGCAAATCAGCTATCAGCGACGGGCTGGTCGAGGTAGACGCCGATGTGAACGACCCGAGCGTAGCCGATACTGAGGAATTCAACATTACAAAACCTGAGTTCCTCGCCGAAGATCAGCAGGGTATCACGGTCCAAGTAGCCGAATAACCAAAGATTGCAGCCTTCCGCGGCTTCGACTATTCTCCCCATCAGCACCTCCCAGCATGGGTGGAGCTCAGCCTATTACTATCGAAGAGAGCCTCCGTGGGACAACACCGCCAAATCTTGCTAGAGCACATCAAGCAACCCGACCAACACACCCTCGCCGGGTATGAGAGCCGTGGAGGATACCAAGCGATTAAGAAAGCGCTCCCTATGGACCCCCTCGCGATTATCGAGGAGGTCAAAAAGTCCGGCATCCGTGGTCGTGGTGGCGCGGGCTTCTCAGCGGGCATGAAGTGGAGCTTCGTTCCACGCAACACCGGCAAACCAACCTACATCATCTGCAACGCCGACGAGAGCGAGCCGGGAACGTTCAAAGACCGACTCCTTATGGAGAGGAACCCTCACGCGGTTATCGAGGGGATGATGGTCGCGGCGCTCGCGGTTCAGAGCAACTGGATGTGTGTCTACATCCGTGGGGAGTACGCGTATCCATATACTCAACTAAAGCAAGCGGTAAACGAGTGCTACGCCAAGGGCTATCTCGGCAAGAACATCTTCGGTAGCGGCTATTCCCTCGACCTTGTGGTGCACCGCGGCGCGGGAGCCTACATCTGCGGCGAGGAAACGGGACTGATCGAGTCCTTGGAAGGAAAGAAGGGACAACCCCGACTTAAGCCACCCTACTTCCCCGCGGTGCTCGGTGTATACAACTGCCCCACGATCGTGAACAACGTGGAGACCTATGCAGCCGTTCCTTGGATCATTACCAACGGAGCCGATGCGTACGCAGCCATCGGAACGGAGAAGTCAAAGGGCACGAAGCTCATCTCCGCCTCTGGGCACATCAACAAACCAGGGGTGTACGAGATCGAGATGGGATACCCGTTCAAGCGATTCCTCGAAGAGGAGTGTGGCGGGATGCTCAACGGTCGAAAGCTTAAAGCTGTTATTCCCGGTGGTTCCTCAACACCGATCCTTCGCGCTGAGGATATCGAAGATGCCGTAATGGACTATGAGGGATGGAACAAGCTCGGCACGTTCTTGGGCTCAGGCGGTGTTATCGTTCTCGATGACACCGTCGACATGGTTGATGCGATTCAGAACCTCGCTCACTTCTACGCACATGAATCATGCGGTCAGTGCACGCCGTGTCGAGAGGGTGGACACTGGGTCGAGAAGACCTTCCGCCGGATCAACAACGGCGAGGGCGCTCCAGGGGATGTCGAGATGATTAACTCGATCTGCAACCAGATCATGGGACACACGATCTGCCCGCTCGGGGACGCGCTCGTTATGCCAGTTCGCAGCTTCCTCACGAAGTTCAACGAGGAATTCAAAGGGAAGATTGAGGACGCTCTTGAAGGAAAGAGCACACCGACCAAGAGCCTCAACGCTTCGTTCGGAGACGCGCACTAGGGAAAGAGGAGCTCAACCATGAAAGCTTCACCGGTGGTTGCGTTCCTGAGATCTCGTCTACAGCGCGGTTTACTGCTCACTGCTGTTGCGTATTTGACGTCACTGCCCTGTTTCGCGCAGTCACCCACTGAAGCCCTTGCCTGGGAAAACCTCGGCAGCGGTCTTGAGCAAACGAATTTCAAGATCAACGGCGACTCCATCATCTCATCTTCAATCGCTATCGTTCGCTCGGATATGCGGAGCCATCGAATCGCCACGATTCGAGCCTCAGAGTTCGGATGGAAGCACGCCACGGTGCAAGCGCTCTGCAAGGCGTCGGGAGCGGTAGCGTGCATCAACGCGAACTTCTTTGACGAGCAAGGGAAGCCGCTCGGTCTCGTGATCAGTCGGGGGATCATCCACCAAAAGATCCACAAAGGGGGAGGACTCCTGACGGGCATCCTCTTCGTGAGCCCCAAGTCGGTCGGCGTGGCGCATCGTGATGGATTCTCTTCGGAGGGTGTGGTTGAAGCGGTGCAAGCTGGACCCCGCCTGGTGAACAACGGGGCCGTGGTTGAGGGTCTCAAGGAATCCTCCCGCTCCTCAAACCTCTCGGGGATCTGCATCGACGCACAACAACGGGTTTCGATCTTTCGGGTCACCTCAGGGGTATTCGGCGGCTCACTCCATCAATTGCAAAACGTGCTGACGCAACCTGAGATAGGGTGCGTCGAAGCGCTTAACTTTGATGGCGGAGGCTCGTCGAGTATGTATATCTCCGGTGAGATTCAGGGACACGCTGGGGCTGTTCGCGAAGAGAACTTTCCGGGAACGGATGAGGTGCCGGTGGCCATCGGACTCTTTCCGTTGACGCTCCCCTCCACCAACGCACCGGTACAGCCAACTCCCTAACGATCTACCCCCACCCTGCCACAGTCTAATTCCAACTCCCCCATACATATACAAACTACCGCCATTCCAGTTGCGACGGTTTTTACCAAGCGACCCCTGATTTTTTTCCGAACATTGGCACAAGGCGCTCAACGGTCGCATACTACAGCCGACAGAAAGTCCTTCAGGAGGAAGATATGACGGTAGCAACGGGTGGCGTTCAGGAATCGTATAACTACACGGAGCTGTGCCGTAATCCTTCGCTGGAGGGGGACGCTTTCTGCCACTTATCCTTGTCACGGCTGACCAAAAACATCCAGGACCTCCGGACGTTAGTGCCGGGCCTGCGGAACTATGATACCCCTATTCATCCACGGGATGTCGTGATCGACAGCGACATGTCGCTGTCCGAAGCGTTTAGAAACCTCTCCGCTGCGTGCCCGGACTCTATTCTCGCAAAGCAACAGCTCCTCAGGGTCTTCTACTTCGGACTTGACGGAAAGCTTCATCACGGACAGGTAGTCGTCCACGAGGCGCTCGTGAACGACATCAACGATCTCTTTACGATGCTCGTTGAAACTCGCCTCCCCATCGGCTCAGTGATCCCTATGTCCGCGTCAAAATTCGGCGCACGCGATTATTCGGGGCCCGGACAGTATACTACCAGATGGGATGATGAACTCTCGATGGAGGCGAACAACTCCTCGTCATTTAACTTCCGACGGGCCCTCACCCCAACGGGAGAGCAAAAGATGCTCTCTTTGCATGCTCTCGGACTGGCGTTTGATATCAATCCCTTCCACAATCCGTGCTACGGCGACCCGCTCTTCCACGACAAAGAAAAATTCAGCAAAGAGGCCGCCGCTGGCTATGGAGCATGGCTCCCGTCAAACGGCATGTACGACCCCCGGCACCCCGCATCGATGACGAGTCGTCATCCCATCGTGCAGTTTTTGACCGATCGGGGATGGACGTGGGGAGGCACGTGGGGAGAGCCTCTCGACCTTCATCACTTCCAGAAGGTGCCTGATCACCTAGAGGAGGAGGTGGCAGCGCTTCGACGACCGGCGTAGGGTGTTCAGATGAGATTGCTATCTACTTGGCTCCTCTCCGCATCGCCCCAACCACCGGAGCCGCGAGCAGAGGGACCTCTGCATCCTCGCCGAAGGTTTGATTCATCCAGCCACCGCCAGAGAGCAGTCCCGTCCATCGCTTCGTCTTTTTCACGAACATGATAGGGTCTGCGCGCCCATCTCCATCATAATCGGCGAACGCCGGCAGAGCACCACTCCCCGCAACGGTTGTCGAAAATGAAGATTTTTCACCCTTAGAGCAAAGGACGTTCACGGTGCCGTTGACGCCACGCCACACTGCAAGATCGGTCGTTCCATCTCCATCGAAATCAGCGGGAACCGGTAAATCTTTCAATCCAGGAAGACCGAAAGACACCTGTTTTATCGAATGATCGCGCGATAAAGAGATGCGCCATTCGGCATTCGAGACAATAAAGGTCGCAAGGTCTGTCTGCCCGTCTCCATCAAAATCTCCAGATACGGGGATACCATCCGAAAAGACAAGGTCACGTTTTTCATCTACGCGACGTAGTGAGCTGGTCGCTCGCCTAGCAGCCGGATCAAAGGAGGTGACGTCCGCGAACCCATCCGCGTTAAAATCGCCCGCGAGCCCCCACTTAGACGGAGCAAAACCACCTTGGGAAAAGGTATCAACAAAACGCGTTCGAGGACTTAATGCTCGAATAGTTCCGGTGCGTGTGTTGACCATGGCGATCTCTGCCACGCCGTCACGGTCGAAATCGGTCGCTTGTCGGAATAGACCCCGTCGATACGGTGGCGAGGCATTTTGGCTTGTGGGAAGGGGCTGATGAGTGGCCGGTCGCTCCACGTAAGTCCAGAGATACCCGTAGACACTCGGACTGCCCGGGAAGGATGGCAGACACTGGAGTTTAGCAACGATCGTTTTGCCCTTGGCATCCTTACCATCGTTACAGTAGGCGAATTGATTGGCCTGGAAAGACGCGCAATTATTCAACTCACTACACAACGGAAAATCGGTGGTCGCTTTACTTGAGGTAATGGTAACGCAGTACCGAGCGTTCAAGGCGGGCCGTGCCCCATCGGGATTGTTGGGGCACAATTCCTCTCCACCTATATTGATCGCCTGATCGTGCGGAGCGCCGCAGATCTTAAGAACCCCTGTAAAATCCTCATTCTGCATCCTTTGCGCCACTGCATCTACCTCTTTCTTAACCGCATCAAGGTCCTGAAAAACGGAACAAGCTAAAATTTGAATATCGATGTTGCTGCCGCGTTTCAACGAGAGGCAATACGAGGCACGCTTAAAGAACAGCTCACACATCTGTGGGTTTCCGTGCTGGTAGTAGTACGTGGTTACATCGTCACATTTATTTGTACGCAGCACAGACTCGTATTCCCCTTCACCTCTTGAGCTATCGAGACGAAAGGTCTTATCGCACTCCTTCGGAAACTTGAATGTCAGAGCATTCAAGAACCAACGATTCAGACACTGCCCCTCGGGATTAGAGGCGTCAGGTGGACGATAGACGCAGTCAGGATTCTCAGTTGGCGAGCCCGCAGCAGTAAGAGTGCCGCATACCCTACTCTGAAAACCAGCTATGTTCAGTGCGGTGTAGAAGGCACACACTGGAGAGCCGTTATAAATAATCGAGCAGCAGTGTGGACCTTTCGGTTGAAAAACATCATCCGGAAGGGAAAGAGGGGTCGCCGTGGGAGTGACAGTGGGGGTCGCAGTACTTGTCGGAGCTTTTGGAGCAGTCTCAGTAGGAGGATATGCAGGAGTCTTTGTTGGTTCTGCGGGGGTAACGATGATATTCGAGGGCGCTGTCGTTACGATTGGGGCTATTGGTTGTGGGTCGGCTGGCTTGGCGATCGCCTCCGATATCCCCATAAGGACACAACAACCTAGCGTCAGGAGTTGTTTTGGTCGCATAGCCCCCTCTCAATCCGTACGTAGGGGTCGGCTGTATACTGCCGTAACTTAACTATCTGAAGTTCAAGGAGCTACATTTCAACACGTCACGGCTATCCGCACGCTGGTCTAGCGCTCTAGAAGATAAAGGTATTTAACCAACTACGACAGTACAAACATCCCTATCGCCGCAGCGAACATAAGGAGTGTGGTGAGGCCCACAACACAGATTGAGAGTCGAGAGCTCGGCTGCCCCCGCATGAGGATCTTATCCGTAGCGATGGCAAGGATTCCGATCAATAGAAAGGGCGCGAGTACGCCGTTCATGACAGCGGTCCAGAAGAGCGCTTGCATCGGGTTCACATCAAGAAAGCTGAGCACCATCCCGATGGAGACCGACACCACAATCACGACATAGAATCGTGGCGCCTCGTGGTACCTTCGATCGAGCCCCTCCTTCCATCGAAAGCTCTCCGCCATGGCGTAGGCCGCGGAGCCTGCGAGGGTCGGAATAGCGAGAAACCCGACCCCCAATATGCCGATCGCGTACAAGGTCGACGCGAGGTCTCCCGCGAGGGGGCGGAGCGCAAGAGCGGCATCCTTCGATGAGTCGATGTTGGTGATGCCGGCGCGATGCAGGGTCATCGCGGTCGTGAGGATGATGAAATACATCACAACATTCGAAAAGAGGGTCCCGAGCCCAACATCGATACCGCGCTCGATGATTCGCGAGTGCGAAATCGATCCCTGTGTCGAGTCGGTATCACCGATCACCTTAGCGTCCTCGATCTCCTCACCGGTCTGCCAGAAGAAAAGGTAGGGACTAATCGTGGTTCCGAGGATGGCTACTAACGCGGCCCATGCGTCGGAGCCATGTGGAAGAGATGGAACAAGGGTGGCAAAGAGGACCTCTGACCAATCGATCGGTATCAGAAAAGCTGTAACAACGTAGACCAACAATATCCCAGCAAGCCACTTCAGCACGTTCTCAATCTGCCTAAAGCGCAACGCTATCGTAGCCCACACAATACTGAATCCCATCGGCACCACCCAGATCTCAGCGGGAATACCGGAAAGCACTTCAAGCGCGTCCCCCATGCCGGCGAGGTCGGAGCCAATATTTATTGTGTTCGCTGTAAAGAGCACTACGCTAGCGATCAGCACCAGCCGCCGCGAGAATTTTCGTTCGAGGGCCTGCGCAAGCCCCATGCCCGTTACCATGCCGATCCGAGCGCACATCATCTGCACAAAGGCCATGAGGGGCCACGTAAGGAACGCGGTCCACAAGAGGTGTGTGCCAAGCTGCGCGCCGGCTATCGAATAGGTGGCGATTCCGGATGGATCGTCGTCGGCAGCCCCTGTAACAACACCGGGACCGATCGCCTTGACGAGGCGATTACCAAGCTTTGATGAGATCACCGGTTTTTGATTCATAGTCGTAACGACACTCACTACGTAGGCTACGGTCATATCGTATTGCGAGTTCCACGCATAAGCTGCGATACGCCCCCCAGACAGTACCATGCGCCTACCCCTACAAAGATAGGGATCTTTGGGTGTTAGGGGAGTGGTTTCCCTATCCGACCGTTCGACGAAAGAATCTGAAGCACGTCCTGAGCCCCTCCCGATATGTGGAAAGGAGAAACACATGGCCCGCTCACTAAAACAAGCACTTATCCTTTTGACCAGCGTCATTATCATGCACGCACCTGCGTCTGCTCTAGCGGCGACGAAGAAGTCAGGTGTTACATTTGCTGGTAAGTATACCGTGACGATGCGACCGGTAGCGGTCGAAAGCAGCAATTCAAGATTCGAGTGCAATAAGCAGTGGTCCGAGCAGTGGATGTGGAAGCTCGCGAAGAAAGGCTCACGAGTCACCCTAACAGCTCCACAAACAATAACCCTGCGCGGACAGATCACCGGGGCCAAGACATTTGTAGCAAGCTATTCTCACTCTGAGCTAGCAGATGCATATTATTACCCGGATACTCACTCCAGCAGCGATTACCGTGAACAGGCATTTACCTTTACATCTCCGACATCCGGCACCGTGAGGGAGATACATGTCTTCAACGACACACGAGCCGATTGGGAAGAAAAAAACGGTGATAGGGTAGAGTTCACCTGTACTGAGTATTACACCGGCACCTTTCGCAAGAAATGAGCTGTAGATGGAGATATGCCTCGATGACGCCTCCATCTGCCAGGCCTCAACAACTAAATTCCGCCAAGATACTGAGACCACATCGCGGCCCTCCAGAAACGCCACCGGTCCGAACCTACCTCGATGAAGCCGCGGCCCAGGTGTCGATTCCTGTACGCCCCTGCATTTAGTCAAGTAAAAACAAACAACTACTTTACTTTTACCGGCCCCCTCGTAAGTTTGCAGATTGACACTACGGATGAGCTCACTGTAGGTTAGTTAAAGATGCTTGTAGTAACTTCCCGCTCGTACTCAGTTGTACACGGCTGTTCAGAGGTCTTCGGATGAGTGTTCATATTTTAGATCGTGAGTTCACCGCCAAACAGGTTCAAGAGATCCTTCGAACCTTGACCGGTGGTGACGAGAAGATCGGTCTCGCTCTCCTCAACTACTACGCTCGTACCAATCTCGTTCCGACAACTGGAAAGACCAAGAGCCGTGGACGTCCTAAATACTCCTACCCTGACCTCATCCTTTTATGTTGGCTCTTCCGCATGAAGCGTGAAGGGCTTCCGGTCAACCGGTTCCGACGGGGTATCGATTACCTCCGTAAGAAGCTCCCCAAACTTCACAAGAACCCAAGCGACATGGTGCTCTTAACGGATAGTAAGCAGCTTTTCATCAAGCACCGCATCCAGGACAAAGGCGAGATCGCCGAGGTTCTCACCGGAAAGAAGGCTGGTCAGTACGTGTGGGCATACGCTATCGGGTCGCTCATTGAAGAGGTCGATCGCATCATCCAGGAGCTGAAGGAGCCAGATGATGAGGCTCCAAACGCGGATCAAGTTGCCGCGTAGCAAGAAGAAACGTACGGGGGCCTTTCGAGGCCCTCTTTTCTTATGCTATGAGTCCGGGATAGCTAGAACAACGCCGGAGAGAGCATGAGCAAGGTAGGAACCGTAAAGCAGATCTTCCAACTTATATGGGAACGTAAAGCCTGGTGGCTCGTTCCGATGGTCATAGTATTCCTCCTGGTAGGACTGCTGATAGTAACGACGGCAGGCAACCCACTTTCACCATTCATCTACGCTCTCTTTTAGGGCTAGATCAAACAGCGACGGGACGAACGCCATCCTTGGCATTCGTCCCGTCGCTGTTTCCTTTCTGCGTACTGAACTGCGTGGAGCGTCTAGGTCGACGAC
>Ga0214921_10005288_pt1 | contig 18337 bp, 18 predicted proteins | sample LL1505_MetaG_FD_177992 | JGI IMG/M metagenome (GOLD analysis project Ga0214921, IMG submission 177992) | Freshwater microbial communities from Lake Lanier, Atlanta, Georgia, United States - LL-1505 | ecosystem: Environmental > Aquatic > Freshwater > Lake | place: USA: Georgia | collected... | reverse complement strand
GGGGAAGAGGTATGGAAATTATAGATGCGGTACCAGCTAGAAGGGGAAGAGGTATGGAAATTATAGATGCGGTACTAGCTAGAAGGGGAAGAGGTATGGAAATTATAGATGCGGTACCAGCTAGAAGGGGAAGAGGTATGGAAATTATAGATGCAGTACCAGCTAGAAGGGGAAGAGGTATGGAAATTATAGATGCAGTACCAGCTAGAAGGGGAAGAGGTATGGAAATTATAGATGCAGTACCAGCTAGAAGGGGAAGAGGTATGGAAATTATAGATGCGGTACCAGCTAGAAGGGGAAGAGGTATGGAAATTATAGATGCGGTACCAGCAAAAAGAGCAATTGGTGGTGCTAAACCTAAAAGACCTAATCCTAGAGCTGAAATTGTTCGTAAAGTTATGAAAGAAAAGGGTTTATCTTTAATTGAAGCATCCAAATTTGTTAAAGCAAATCATTTATACTAATTTTATAAATATATAATAAAAATCTATTATATTATATATATATATGTTTAACAATCCTATTTCAACAATCCCACAAGTTGCTGACATGTTAAGAGTAAAAGGAGCACCACCAAAATCTTTACCAGTATTTTATGGAAAAGGATTAGATGAAGAAAAAGTCAATCCAGATAATACTGATTTCTGGGAAAAATGGATGTCAGATGAAAGAAGTGCAGTTTATAATAAGGTTAAAAACTTTAATACAGCACAAAAAAGATTATTATTAGATAAAACTCAACCAACAAAGAGTAATAATAAAGGAGCCGAACCTTTTCCAGTTACTTCTTCTTTTAATAATTTATTTAATAATAGTCCATTAAGTGGAAAAGGATTTGGAACTGCAAATATTTCACAAGTAGCTGGTTTATCTGATATGAAATTAAATGAATGGAGAAATATGTTAATTGAAAATAGAATGAAAGAATATGGACAAATTGGTCAAGCATCATTTAGACCAGTTGATAATACACCAAGAGAACAGCGCCAAGATGAAAAACTAAAAGATGATTTAGCATTAGTAGGAGTTGAAGAAAGAATATTTGCAGAAATTGCTGATAGTTCAACTTATAATGCATTAAATAATGTAATATCTTATTATGCGCAAAATATTTATAAATATGATGATACAAATTATTTTGTAAATTTATTAGCAAGATTAAATGAATTAAGAAATGAAGCTGTTAGATTATTTCAAATATATAAAGAAGAAGAATTTACTGGTTATGGTGAATTATCATCTAATATTGATTATGCTGAAGTAATATTAGAAGCATTAAATAGATTTATACAATTTATTCAAGCTAATATGGAATTTGTTGGAAACACTGAATCTGAAAGATATGCGAGACAACAATCAACTCAAAGAATGTTAACTAAAAAATCTTCAATGGTTGGACCTACATTAGATTTAGAAATAGAAAATTTTATACAAAAATATAATTTAACTCAATATTCATTAGAAGAATTACACGAATTTTTAGATGAAGAACGTATACAATATGATTTTAAACAAACAAGACAAAATATTATGAAAGCTGTAGCAAATCACTTTATAAAAAATCCGGATTTAATAGAAAACTATTTTGAAGTAGGTGAGGATTATCAAGAACCATATCAACCACTATTACCGGAAGATGAAGAATAATAAAAATGTTTAGATTTTTAATTTACTGAAATTAAAAATGTAATCTATTATATATGAATCGTGTTAGTGATTTTATGGTCCAGCTTTCTAAAGAACTCATGGATAAAAAGAAAATAACCGAAAGTTCTATTACACTCTACATCAAACATTTATGGATGCTTAACAACAAACAAATATTTAATAATCTTATGTTCTTAAAAAATACTGAAGCAATTGATAAAATATTATCTGGTTATAAGGATAATTCTAAGAAAACAATGTTATCTGCGGTTGTCTCTGTTTTATCATTATACAAAGATAAAGTAACATATAAAAAAATATATAATCATTATTACGATTTAATGATGGGAAAAGCAAAAGAAATGAAAAGTGAAGATATAAATGAAAAATCAAATACTCAGAATTTAAATTGGATGAGTTGGGATAGTGTATTACATATTAAAACAAATATGAAAGAAAAAATAGATGAATTCAAAGATAATAAAATGATAACTCCGGGACAATTTGAATTATTATTAAGTTATGTTGTATTATCGTTATATACTGATATTCCTCCTAGAAGAAATGATTATCAAATAATGTTTTTTGTTCCTTCTTATAATGAAAAAATGCCCCAAAATCAAAATTATTTAGATTGGGAAAATAAGAAGTTTATATTTATAAATTATAAGACAGCTAAAAAATATGGACAACAAGAAATAGATTTTAAAGATAATAAAGATTTAATAGATATTCTTTCTATATATTTAAAACATCATCCTCTCAATCCTTCACCATCTTTAAAAAAGTTTTCTAAAAGCACAATGTTTAAGTTCTTAGTATATTCTGATGGTTCTCCATTAACAGCAGTTAATGCTATAACCAGAATCTTAAATAAAATCTTTGGTCGTAAGATTGGGTCTTCTATGTTAAGACATATCTATTTATCATCTAAATATAATATAAAAGAAATGAAAAAGGATGCTGAAGCAATGGGTCATAGTATCAATGAACAAAGAGAGTATTTAAAGGAAGATAAAATTGATGAGCCTAATAAAAAGGCATATGAAGCAGAGAGCGAAAATGAAACAACTGACGAGAGACCAAAACCTAAGAAAAAGTTTAAAGTCGTAACTTTATAAAAATATCTAATCTTATTTAATGAAATTGATAAAAGTAGAAAATGCACCAAAAATTAATATAAATAAGAAAGGCGCGAAATCATTTGTTTTATCTTGTATTGACCCTAGATTTACTGAATATTTAGCTCATTTTTTATTAAACCATAAAATGTTAAAAGATAATTATGACTTAGTTTGTTTAGCTGGTTCTGAATTAGGTGCAAATCAAACTCAATTTAAAGGTTGGAAAACAATGTTAAAAAATCATATTGATATTGCTTTAGCATTGCATAATATTGAACAATTCTTAGTCTTCTCTCATATGGATTGCGGTGCTTATAAAGTATTTAAAGGATTAGAAAAAGATAATGATGTACATATACACGCTGATGAAATCCATATATTACATAAATGGATAAAGAAAAATTATCCTCAATTAGAATTCAAAGGATTTATTATGAGCGAAAAAGGCGAAATGTTTCAAGTTACGGAATATTAAAAATCTCTAATTTAATATATGTCAAATATTAAATTAGATATAGTAGCATCACATTTAAAAACTAAAAAATATAATGCTATCTTTACTATTGATTGTGGAAAAATATTAACAGTTCCATTTGGTGCCAGAGGCTATAGTGATTATACAACTATTAAATCAGAAAAGAAAAAGACAATGTATTTAAATCGTCATTATAAGAATGAAGATTGGGATAATCCATTTAGTGCTGGAGCTTTATCTAGGTGGATACTTTGGGGACCGTATACTAATTTAGAAAAGAATATTATAGCATTTAAAAACCGTTTTGGATTTAATTAAAAATAACCCTCCAACCCTCCATCCTCTCCTTTACCTTTCATTTTCTTAGGTTTGGTTATTTTTTGTTGTGCTTTATTTTCTCTTACTATTACTTTTTCTTTTGTTAATTTACCATTCATCATTATATCAGTTTTTCTTGGTACAAAATGAACAAAATATTCATTATCTACTCTGACAAAGTTTTTTAATTGTTGAATTAATGATTCTTTTGATAATCCTCTATAGTAAGGTATTAAAGTATGTAAATAATAATATTTGACTAATCTATTTAATTGAGCTCTATTAAATGTTTCTAACATATATAATACATTATATAATTTTTATTTGTAAATTAAAAATATATAAAAATATATAAAAATGTCTAAAAATATTGTCTTAAAGAAATAATCTCATATATATTAATGACTAGTATAAATAATGATAATACAAAAAATGAAATATTGAAAGAACTAATTAATTCTCAAACTGACTTAATACAAAACTATAGATTATTAAATAATTTTATTAGAAGCTTAGATAATAAAAGAGCTCAAGACCAACAAAGGCAATTCGGATATTTATCTAATGATATAGTAAATAATTTTGATAAATATGAAGATGAACAATATAAAAAATTAATTAAATATAATAATGAAATAGCAGAAAAAATAATTAGATATTCTTTAATATTAGATTATGAAGCTGGTCATAGATATGGAAAATATGGAAAGTATGATTGTATTGTATTCGTTAGTTTATATGATTTATTTTCTAATTATTGTATTAAATGGATGGATTTATATGGCTTTTTAAAGTTAAATAAGTAAAAATGTAATATGTAAATATTTACTTACAAAAAGTAAATATCTATATATGTAAATAAGTTGTTTATTGGTAAAAAAACCGGTTTTTTTACTTGTAATCATCACAAAACACGACATTTTTAATTACCGTAAAATAACTAACTAGTTTTTTACTGAAATTAAGATTTTTTAATAGATTATTCTTCATATATTAGGTCTTCTGGGTTGGCTCTCATACATTGAATTAGGTCTTTTGGGTTGGGTCTCATACATTGTATTAGGTCTTTTGGGTTGGCTCTCATACATTGTATTAGGTCTTCTAGGTTCCCTCATGGCGCTTCCATATATATTAATTGGCTTTCTAACGTATTGATTATATTTTTGTTTATAATCTTGAGGGATTCGTGATTCCATTATTGGTTTCATAGTAGGAGCTAAAGATGTTTCTAAACTTCTTCTTGCTGATAAATCTAGAATATGTTGTCTTAAATTGTTTTCTCTTTTAACTAAAATGTTTAACATTGTATATAATTAAATTAGATTTAAATTTTATTCTAAAAATATTTAATTTTATTTAGAGACATTTTTTCTAAGCTATTATAATGACACTAAATTTAACTGCAGAGGAAAAGATTGCAAGAAGAAAGGAATATAAAAAAATACACGCAAGATTGTATTATCATGAAATCAAAGAAACAGAACCAGAAAAATATAAAGAGATTAAAAAGAAAGCAAATGAAAAAGCTAAGGAAGCTTATAGAAAGAAACATAATATAACTGACGAATCAACTATGAAGAAACAAAAGAGAAGAAACTTTAAAGTTGTATTAGAAGATAAAGAAAAGGTTGTTGAACAAGAAAAAGAAACAACAGATTAATTTTTAATATGTATATTTGGTGGTGTTGTATTTTCAATGTCCAAAGAACTTATAACAATTTCTTTTGAACCGCAACATTTACTTTTAATTCTTTTATGATTTATTACACTTATTATAGTTCCACCAATTGAAAGAACTACAGCTAATATAGAAAGTATTATATTTGTATTATCCATTATATAATTTTATATATAAATTTATATAATGTCTTATGATAGTAAAACTATTCAAGAATATTCTTTGTCAGATGATGATATAAGAAAAATATTAGGAAACGATATTAAAATTATACCTTATAATTTATTAAACGATGTTAATCATGTTAATGAATTATTTGATAATAAAGGACGTTCAATGATTTTATTTTTAACAGAAAATGAAACTACTGGTCATTGGGTTTGTATGATTAAAAGAGGAAATAAAATAGATTTCTTTGACCCATATGGAATAAAAGTTGATAATGAAAGAAATTGGTTAACAAAAGATAAATTAGAAGAATTAGGACAAGAAAAACCATTATTATTAAACTTATTAAAAGGAAGTGGGTATGGAGTTTTTTATAATACTTATAGATTTCAAAAGAAAGAAAATGAATATACAAATAATATTGCTACTTGTGGTCGTCATTGTTGCACACGTTTATTATTTAAAGATTTGCCATTAAATGATTATGCCAAAAAGATTAAACAAAGCAAATTAACTCCAGATGAATTTGTTTCAAATATTACTTTTAAAATATTAAAAAAGTAATCTATTCTATTATATATGAACCGTTTTTACACATCAAATATTGAAAGATATGGAAATTCAAATGACCCAGATATTATATATTATAATGCTGATATTATTGATGGCAAACAAACAAATTCTTTAGCTTACAATGATGACCCATATGTTAGATTTCAAGAACAAAGACAAACACCTATTTTAAATAAAGCTGATGATTATGAATTTAGTATCATTAAATTTTCATTAAATGGACCAAATAAGAATTTACCATTATGGATACCTCAAATTTTAATAGGTCAATCAAATATTAATTTAACAGCCTATACATTAGGGTTTAATGTTTCAATTACTTATCCAGCAATAACAACTAATTTACAAACACAATATACAACATATGTTTCTACACCAATGATTTATGTACCACAAGATAGTATTTATGCAAATAATTCAACTGGTCTTTTATATGGAACATTACCATCAGCCCCATTAAAAACACAAGATTTAGCATCATCTTATTATTATGTATATTCATATGACCATTTTGTAACAATGTTAAATACAACCTTAACAACTGCATATAATGCCATAAATACCGCTTTTAGTGCTTTTTATGCAACCAATGGTTCTACAATTACAATTACAACTTATACTTATGCTGGAACAACTGTAACATTAAATTATAGTGCACTTTCAAACATTCCTTTTATTGTTGGACAAACAATAGTAGTTGCTGGAACAACAATTACTACTGGTTCTTCTATTAATGGAACATTTACTGTTTTGACTTGTTCTACTACTTCTTTAACTTATACTAAATCAAGTGGTGGAACTGGAACTGGTGGAACTATTAAATTATCATCATCTATTACAACGAAAGTTCCTTATTGCACATATGAAGCAAATGGTTTATTTAATATATATTATGATTGTTATGGATTTGGTGGTTCTGATGCAAGAAGTAATGGTGCCGAAGCATTAACATTATATTTTAATAATAACTTAATGGGGTTATTATCTTCATTTGATAGTACTTTCGTTTTACCATCTTCTGTTAGTTCATTAAATACTGATGAATGTAATCAATTAATGGTTTTCAATAAATTAAATACTAATATATGGGTTCCTAATGCATATAATTATGGAACTACTCCAACTTTACCTTATTCTTTTCCAACTCTTGCAGATGCATATTTTAAGATGGCTCAAAATTTTGTTTGTACTTCTACTTTATGGTCACCTATTAGTTCTATTGTTTTTACTTCTTTATTTTTACCAGTTGCAAATGAATATGTAAGTGCGTCTATTCAAGTAGGTCAATCAAATGATATTACTTCATCAACTACTAATAACTTTTCACCAATGATTTCAGATGTTACATTAAACGCTAAATCAGCTTCTGATTATTTAAATATTATATTTTATGAACCAACTGGAGAATATAAAATGAGTAGTTTGAAACATTCATCAGTAGGGGCAATTAGTGATATTGATATTCAAGTATTTTGGAGAAATAGATTAGATAATCAATTATATCCAATAAGAATGTATAATAATAGTTCAGTTTCCATAAAAATATTGTTTAGAAGAAAAAAATAATTAATAAATATATAATCATATAAATATATTAAAATATTAAAAAATATTTTAACACTTTAATATATATATCTATGTCCGAAGAAATTCAAAAAATCGCTGTTTTTGATGATAGAATTATTCAAAAGAAAAATGCATATGCTGTTGAACAAGGTGCCTCGTCTGTTTCCAACGTTCCTTTTACTGCTATATCTCAAACTACTTCTCAACACAGCTACCAAATTCAAGTTCCCTCACTTCAAACATTTCTAGATAAAGGTATTAACTGGACATCTACTTGCTATTTAAAATTTAATGTTGCCTATACATATGGAGCCCAAACTACTGGTGCTTGGACTTCTACCGCTGTAGCTTCCAATATTGTAACATTAGTATATGCTACAACTTTAACATCTGTTCCTTATATAGCTGGTCAAGTAGTAACAATTAGTGGTTTAACTGGTGGTAATGGTTTAACTAATGGTCAATTTCAAATATTAACTGTTACTTTATCTTCTGCAACATCTATTACTCTTACATATTATTCTCAAGGTGCTACTGCTGCTACTGGTGGTACAGTAGTTGTAACACCTAATTCCTTAACTTCTCGCCTTAATGAACCGGTTGTTGAATTTGGAAAAGATATGGCTTTATCTGCTTTCCCTCTCCATTCATTAGTAACTACATTACAAGGTACCATTAACGACACAACAGTAATTACAAATACATCAGATATTTTATATGAAGTATTACGTTTATCTGACAGTGGTTATAATAGAGCACAAAGAGGTTGCCCAACATATTTAGATACATATGCCTCTTATAATAGTGCTGCTTCAACATTAGATAATCCTCTTGCTGGTTTTGAAAATGCTGGTGATAAAGCTTCAGTTCCTAATGGTGCTTTCTGGAATGTTCAATTTACAGATGAAGCTGGTGTTGTATTACCAGCTACTGCAAATACTGCTGGTTCTTATGTAAGTGGTGGTGTAACAGTTCCTTATAATGCTCAAGGTGTACCTCTTTATGCTTCTGCCATGGGTGTAGCAAATATTCCTATTTTCATTAGATTTACTTCAACTGAAAAATTAATGTTATCTCCTTTCTGCTGGAATGATAAACACGAAAACTCTAGCGCTCTTTTTGGAATACAAAATATTAGTGTAATTGCAAATTTACAAAATCCCTCATTTACTGGTATTAGTGGTAGAGTATTAAGAAATACTAGCGCCTATGGTGCCTTTTTAAATACTCTTGCATATAATACAGCTCCTTCTAGTGGTGCTTTCCAAGGTTCAGTATTAAACTGCATTTTCTTAACTCCTTCATTATCTGTTCCTCTTGCGCCTCGCTCAATTGTACCAATGATGAGCTATCCTAGATATAAAAATTCTTATTCCATTAGTTCTGTATCATCCGGTCAAACATCTGCACCAATTACATCGCAAACTTTAACATTATCACAAATCCCAGATTTAATAGTAATTTACTGCAAACCTAAAGCTTCAAATGGTTATGCATCAACTGATGGTGATTGGTATTACCCCATTACCAATATTTCTCTCAACTGGAATAACTACTCTGGTTTGATGTCATCACTTACAAATTTCCAAAATTTCCAAAATTCATCGGATAATGGATTAGAAGGTGTTGACTGGAACCAATGGAATGGTCAAGCTGTATCTAGAAATTCTACTTTCCCTATTGCTAATACTGGTGGTTTATACCAACAATCCGCATCAGTTTCACAAAACGCTCAATTAACTGGTGGTTTCTTAGTAATTAACCCAGCTAAAGAAGGTTTACTTCAATCTGGTGAAGCTTCTGGTTTACTTGGTAACTGGAATTTACAATTTAATGCCCAAATTTACAATCCTACTGCGTCAGCTGTAACAGAAGTTGATATTTATGTATTGACAATTAACTCTGGATTCTTTGAATCAGTTAAAGGCTCATCAAGAATTGTACAAAATATTGTCACACAAGAAAATATCTTAAATGCTGATAAAGAACACTCTGTAGGAATGTCCTCATTAATTAGATATGTAGGAGGTAAAATGTCATCTCATTTAAGTGGAATGAAAAAAATGATACAACATTACGGTGGCGCTAGACATATGTTACCCACTGAACCAGAAAGACCCATTCGCCCCGGTCCCGGTGTTGGCCCTAAACCATACCCCTTGGAAAATGTACACGAAATGGATGGTGGCAGAAGATTACCCCCTCAACATTCTATGCCTCACCGCCCTATTATGAAAGGTATGGGAATGAATAAAAGATTATTTTAAATTTTGACTTTTATAATATAAATATTATATGATATTTATATTATTATTGTTTTAATTCACCATATACAAGGGATATGTTGGAATTTATTTTTTTAGTACGAAAACTTTTTGGAATAAATTTAGTTTTTGGAATATTTCGAACTCTAACTGATGTGTTAGTTTCGCGCATAAAAGGCTTTTTCTTGTTAATAAACTTTTGAGTTTCGGCTAAAATATAATTCATGTCAACTGGTTTTTTGAAGATAATAGCATGTAATTGTCCACTAGAATTAGATTTTACACCACCACTAAATGTATCAATAACATCATTTTGTGGTGGATTATAATATTCTGGTTCTCCATATTCTTTTATAAATTGTTTATTTTTTAACATATGACTTTCATAATAATTATAAAAATAATTACCATAATCCCACAAACTATACCACCAATTCGCCCAATTTCTAGGGTCTAAATTGATTTCTAATAAACTTTTAGTTTTATTGGGTAAAACTTTCTTATGTTTAAAATTATGAGGACTATAATGACCAATACCTAAATTATATAATGGGTCGCCTTCATCATAAACTCTATTAGTAGTTTCATATTCTGGTTTATCAAAATCTATTGGTTGACTTGCTGGATTAAAAATATAAGCATCTAAAATAAAAGGATAATCTCTTTTAAATTGTGTAGCAAGCCCACCACCAAGTGAATGACCAGTAATATAATATTCAAATTGTGATGGGGGATAATATTCAATACATTTTTTAACTGTTGTATTAATTAAATTATAAACTTTTGATTCATTTAATGTATTAAATGGAATATGACCTAAATTAGCTTCCCAATCTTGCGCATCTTTTGACCCTCTACAAGCTATTAAAATTTCTCCATAAATATATTTATTTTTATTTTTTTTATTTGTTGTTACATGTGTTGCTGGGTCAATACCATTACCATAAAGATGAATAAATATTTTAACATTTGGTTCATCATATAATAATTTAAAAGTTCCTCTTCCTTTATTTTTCTCATCAAAATAAATATACCAATCTACTTTAGGGTTTGTTGGATTATGATAAGATACTCTAGATGCTACATAAAACGTTTTTTCTGCGGGCATATCGCCACCTTTCACTTTTTTGCGCGCCCCAATCGTTGGTTTAATTAAACCTTCACTTAAGGAAACCGCCATCATCTGTTTTTTTGCTTGAGCTTTTGTTAAAGGTTTTTTAGATAAATATTTTTCACTTTCTAGTGATTGCACTTTATAACCGTAATCATCAATAGGTTTCAATTTATAAGGCATTCTTATGGTATATACTAATATATATATTATATATTTTTTTTAATTATGGATAGTTAGGATAGTATATAAGAAATAAAATGAATAAGAAGATGGTTGGAGGGTTGGAGGGTTAAATTTAAAAGTATTTTATAATTTGATATTATATATATATATATAGTTTGTATTTTGACCCCCCAATCCCTCCAACCCGCCAAAGTGTATAAAAAAGTCTAGTTTTAGTTTAAAGAAATAAAATCTTTAGTAATATATATACAAAAATGTCCCAAAATAATAAAAACTCTACTGAAGCTCTCTTAGCCGATATTGCAGAATTCTCCCATTTACAATTTGCCGAACTCTATTACAAATTAAACAAAGAAGAATATATTTTTTCAGATAAAACTGGTTGGTATTATTACGATGAATTTAATATTTTAATTAATAATAGAAAAGAACCATCTAATTTATTAAATAATGTCGTTATTTTTTTATCTAAATATATCAAAGAAGAAATGATGAAACTTTCATTTGAACAAGCAAATTATAAAGAAAATCATAATAAACTATTTTTAACATATAAAAAGGTTTCTCAAGCTACTTATTCAAGTGGAATTATTAAGTTTTTACCATCATTATATTTAGATAAAGAAATAGATGATAAGATAGATGCAAAAAAAGAACTATTTGCATTTAGTGATAAAGTTTTCAATATAAAAAAAGGAATTTATAGAGATATAAGAAAAAATGATTATATTTTAAGAAATACAAAATATCCAGCACCACAAATAACAAATAATTATAAACTAATTGATAAACTTTTATTTTCTATTTTTGAAGATAAAGAAATAGTTGATTATTTTTTATTAATAACAGCATTAAGTTTATTTACTAATAAATATGAAAAGTTATATATTCTAACTGGTAGTGGACGTAATGGAAAAGGCGTTTTATCAACTCTTATTAATAAAGCATTAGGTGATTATTATTTAACTGGTTCTAATGATTTATTAACTACCAAAGATGAATTAAAAAATGAAACACTTGCAAAAGCTAAAAATATTAAATATCTTGCTATTTCAGAACCAGCAGAAGATGGTGAAAGAGAACCAAAGTTTAATTTAACAATGGTTAAAAAACTAACTGGTAGAGATAAGATTTCAACAAGAGGAATGTATCAGTCATCATTTGAATATATACCAGATTTTACAATGTTTATTTCATGTAATAATCAACCTAAAGTTCCAGAAACAAATGAAGCTATTAGAAATAGATTCCGTTTTATCCATTTTCCTTTTACATTTGTAGATAAACCAAAATTACCATCAGAAAGAAAAATAGATGTAGATTTAAAAGATAGAATTGATAATGAAACAGAATACAGAGATACTTTAATCTGTTATCTTTTATTTTTAGTTTCTCAAGATTATGATAAAATAAAAATAAGAGAACCTAAAAAGTGCACTGAATTCAAACAATCTTATTTTAATGATAATAATGATGTTGGTAATTTCTTAGAAAAATATTTTGATATAACTAATGATAAAAATGATAGAATTGGTGCAAGTTCAATTTTTGATTTATATACGAGTGATAAAGAATTCAGTAATATGAGTATAACTAAATTTGGTAAAGAATTAACAAATAATAAAATAGCAAAAATTAAAGATGGTAGTATTTATTATGTTGGATTAACAAGAAAAAAAGAAAAAGTTGAATTTGTAGAAGATAGTAAAAAGAGTTCTTTGGATTTATAATTTTTTGTAATTATTTTTTTATCAATTATAATAATAATGGATAAAAAAGACTTAACTATGGATTTTAGTAGTGATATTATTGATATTATGAATAATATGTCATTTACAGATGGGAAAAATGTTATTATTGCTGGAACTGCTTCTTTGACAAGTCAATTATATTCTAGTGATTTTGATTTTATAGAAATTGTTGAAAATTCTAGAGGGGAAACAATACAAGATTATTTGAAGTTTCTAAAAAAGAAGTTTCAAAATATAATCAAACAACTTTTAAATATGGAATTTGTTTTTATTGGAGATATTAAATGTGGTTCTGTTCCAGAATGGCAAGTAATAGATAATGATATTAAAAAATATAGTCAAACCAAATCAATTAAAATATTAGATACTTTATTAAATGAAAAAGTAATTAATCTTAATGAATATGAACAAAAAATGAAACTGTTAAAATCAACAATAACTATTTTAGATTTTATATTATTAAAAGATGAATTCAAATATCATATTATTAGATGGACACCAAAAGAAATATTAAATGGTTATAAAACTTTAAATGATGGTTCAAATTATGATTTAGAAAATGGTTTTAAAACACCCTCATTAACAAAACTAGATGTAATAAGTTGGGTATATGGTAATCGTTTTTGTGATTTTTCAATGATATATCAATTTAATTTTAATTCAAAACCAATAAATGGAATCGAATTAAATTTTATTGAATCATTAAAACTTGATATTATATATTTATTAAATAAAAAAGATTATTTTAAAATGGCTAAAAGAATATTTTCATTAGCTAGAAACACAAAAGACGAAAAGCTTATAAATATATTAACTTATTTATTTAATTCAGAATTAGGTATTATTTATCAAGTAATTAATGATATCAAAACTTTAGAATATTTAATAGAAAATTATAGTATAATTCCTATTGATAGAATTCATTTTGAAGAAGACCATTTTAGAAATAGATTAAGTAATGTTTCAATATTAAATCAAAAAAAGTTAATAAATAATTTAATAAATAAACTAGAAAAAACAAATAAAAAAGACAAAACTACAATGTTAAAAGATTTAGATGAACTTAAATCCATTCTACAAAAAACACTAGATAATTCTACAGAAATTTATCTTAAAAACATAAGATTTTTACCACTTCCAAAAGAACTTTTACTTTAGATTTTATAATAAATAATTTCTAAAATAAAATATATCAGTCAAATGCCGTCTTTAAGTTTTACAGAAACTGAAGGAGCTATCCCTATTTCAATTATTAAGGGTGGAAAATATAATAAAAAAATACTATTTTTAAATGCAGAAGACAATAAAGATGAACCAATTGGTAAAAAAGAAATTAATGCTTTAACATATGAAAAAGAATTTAAAAGTTTAAAAATAAAACCACAAGAGAGGATTAAATTAATTAATAAGTTTAATGAAGCTTTACATAAAAATGCTAATGCTGATGATTTATTAGAAAAGGAAGAAATAAAATCATTATATAATAAAATAGCCAATAAAGAAAAGGCTGACAAATCCATTATTTTACCTTCTGATAGTTCATTTCAATTAATTCCATCTAATGACCCAAATAAAAGACAAGTTTATTATATTGCTGGAGCATCTGGAAGTGGTAAATCATATATTGCTAGAGGATTAGCTGAATATTATAAAAAGTTTTTTCCAGATAGAGAAATATATTTAATTTCTAAATTAGATTATGATGAAACTTTGGATTCCATGAAGATTGGAAAACCAAAAAGGATAAATGTTCAAACTCTTATAGATGACCCAATAGATATGAAAGAATTAACTGATTCATTAATTATATTTGATGATTATGATTGTTTTGAAGGAAATACTGGAAAGATAGTCCAGCAATTAATTGATGACATCGCAATTACTGGAAGACATACAAATACTTCAATGTTATGTTTGACGCACTACATCAGTAATTATAAAAAAACTAGACTCTTACTAAATGAATGCCAATACATGGTTTTATATCCTCAAGCAACTAGTTATCATCAACTTTGTTATTTATTAAAAAATCATATTGGATTATCTAAACAAGATTGTTTAGAATTAAAAAAATTAGGTCGTTGGATTTGTATTGCTAAAAATTATCCGCAATACTTAATAAGTGAACACAGTGCAAAAATATTACATACAGATTAAAATAAAATCTAATAATATATAATAAATGTCTTTATTATTAGATAGTACATCTTTCAATGGTTTAACAATATCCGCAGTAACATCAAGTAGTATCCCTTTAGGTCCTACTGGTCCAACTGGTAATACTGGTTTTACTGGTAATACTGGTTTTACTGGTGATACTGGTAATACTGGTAATACTGGTAATACTGGTAATACTGGTAATACTGGTTTTACTGGTAATACTGGTCCAACTGGAACAAGTGGAAATACAAAATATACATTATTAAATAATTCTACTTATACTTTTGGTGGTTTAGGTTTTACTGGAAATAATTTTATAAATATTACAAGTGGTGTAACTGGTTCAACCATATTAGGAACAGTAGCGCCACCAATGACAAATAACATAAAACTTTATGGAAATTTATATATATCAACTAATGCACCAAGTACAACATCTTTATTAACATTTCCTATAAATTTAATAAGAAATTCATCTGTTGTTTATAATTCTAATAATTATTTAATTGTATCTTCTGGAACTTCCATAGCTAGCACATCTTTTACATTAGTTTTTACTGCTTTAACTTCAAATTCAACTATTACTCCTTTCGCTGTCGGAAGCACTGTTACAACTTTAAATTTATCACCATCAAATTATAATGGAACTTTTACTGTTTCCAGTTGCTTAACAACCCAAGTTACATTAACTTATACTACTGGAAATACTGGTGCTTCTATAACAACTACAACTGGAACTAATTTATTTTCTAATCCTAAATCTATATCAACTGGTATTACTTCTACTGCAACATCTAACACTGTCACTATAAATTTTTCACCATCACCAACAACTTATCCATTTTTAATTGGTCAATCTATTACTATATCTGGACATTCTGTTAGTGCATATAATGGAAATTGGATAGTTAGTGCAACACCAAGTATATCATCACTTCAATTTTTATTATTTGGTGCTCTTACAAGTGGTAGCGGTGGCACTGTATCTGGTTTATCAAATGTTCAATTAACAATTGCACAACATTCCGGAGCTGGCACATATCCACTAAATTTACCTTATAATTTTTCTTTTACAGATATTTCTGGAAGCACAACACAAAATAATTCTTATTTAATATATCCTTATTATTTATCTAATGGAACAACTTCAGTATTTAATCCAAATAATACACCTTATCCAGTATATTTAGCATCTTCAAATATAACTTCAATTACTAATTAAATATAAAAAAAAGTCTAGTTTAATTTTTTTTCTAATATATATTATATATGAGTAAAAAACTTGATATTCAGTTTGGTCTTGATAATGAGACAAAAGTTTTACCAATAATCTCCAAATTTTTAAATACTAATTTAAATAAACTCCATCATTTTTCTCCTATTGATTGGGTTAATGAAACAAAAACTATTTATGTAGAATTAAAATCAAGAAGGATAAGACATAATCAATATGAAACAGCATTATTAGGATTAAATAAAATAAAAAATTGTAAGAATTCAAATGTTAATTATTATTTTGTTTGGAGATATATTGATGGATTATTTTATATAAAATATGATGAAGAATTATTTAAAAATTTTTATATTGAAGAAGGTTTTAAAATTGGATTTCGTAAAGATGTTGGTTATAGTGAATTGTCAACTATTGTTCATGTTCCATATAAGTTATTAAAAAAAGTTTTGTAAGGTATATATATATGGTAAAGAAATATTTATTATTAGAAGATAAAAAAAGTAAAGTTAAAAGGAAAAAGTTAAAAGGTGGTTTTATTGCAGCATTTGGTTCTGCTGCTTATAGAATTGGAGCAAATTTATGGTCAAAAACCAGATTTATAAGAATAATGGGAATAGAAATTGGACAGTATTATGCTTTTGATGAATTAGAAAAATTAGCACATAAAAAATATGATAATCCTAGTCTTGCCAATGTTATAATTTACCCAATGGATATTCAAGAAAGATTATCAGCTGCAATTATGGAAAATTTGAATACTATTTGGAAAACTGAACCATTTGATTCTTTATTTAAAACATGGGGAATAGATATTGATGAAAGATTTGCTGATGCTGTTCACGAGGTAATTACTCCAAAACCGCATCCGCCACAATATCCATTTACAATTGATTTGAGATTTATTGTTTCATTATTTACTATGGGAATATCTGATTTAATTATAGCACCAACACCAGAACCATATAGAGATGAAAGTGAAAAAACAATTTATGATGTATTTGATAAAGCTTATCATTTATGTATTACTAGATTATTAGGTAGTTTTTTTAGAATTAGTAAAATAGTTCAGACTGGTAAAGTTCGTGTAAAAATTGATAAAAAAACAACATATATTTATCCAGCAGAACGTTTTAATTGGCATGGAATAACTGTTTATCGTTCTCCTCAATATGCTTCTTGTCAATGGAATGATTATAAAAATCCTCCAGAATCAGCAAGAAAAAATATAAGAGTAGACCCTCAATTTCACGATTATGCTGGTTGTGTGGGATTTTCTGCAGACCCTCCAGTTTTAAATGATAATTTTGATACTTGGTGCAATATGGATATAAAGGAATTTGATACATCTGTTAATCCACAAAAAAATCCATCATCATCAAAATTAGTAGGATTTTTAAAAGCTACTAAAAAATTCAAAGAAATGTATGGTATAGATTGGCGTGAATTAGAAAAGAAAAATATAGCAGATGCAACTGACCCAGCAAAAATTGCTGCAGATGAAGCTGAAAATTGGAATCAACTTAGATTAAGATGTGAAGAACTATTAAGATTAGGATTTTTTTATAATAAAGGATTTGGTTTTTTTAGTGCTGAAGAAAATCATTCAACAAATAATTTTAATTTTGTTCAATGGACTGAAGAAGAAGAAATTAAAAGATTAAATAATCCAGATAATATTGATATAGCATATGTTGACCCAGTAGCTTTAGTTGCCGAAGTTTTTTTAGATTGGGATACATTTTTATTTAATGCAACTAAATATGAAGATTTAGGAAATTATAAAGATACAAAAACTGGCAATTCTATTGAAGAAAATCATAAGTTAGATACAATTATTGGTAAACTTATTAGTGTAGGAATGTTAAAAGAAAATGTTAGAAATATGGAATTAATAGATAAAATGAAAGCTATAGGAACAAAAGCTTATTATTTTATGAATCCAGATAAAGAACCAGTACCAGCACCAGCACCAGCACCAGCACCAGCACCAGCACCAGCACCAGCACCAGCACCAGCACCTCCACAAGATAATTCTGATTTTATAGATGATACTTTTTTTGGAGGAAAAAGAAAATATAAAAG
>Ga0214921_10005287_pt1 | contig 18337 bp, 19 predicted proteins | sample LL1505_MetaG_FD_177992 | JGI IMG/M metagenome (GOLD analysis project Ga0214921, IMG submission 177992) | Freshwater microbial communities from Lake Lanier, Atlanta, Georgia, United States - LL-1505 | ecosystem: Environmental > Aquatic > Freshwater > Lake | place: USA: Georgia | collected... | reverse complement strand
TTATGAAGCATTAGAAAAAAGATGCAATATCTTTAAAGAAGAATTAATAAAAAAAGCATTACATCCATCAGTAATCAAATGATATTTGAATCATCCTGATTTAAAAGATAAAGATCTTGATTATATTCTTGATAATTGTATATAAAAATAAAATTGAAAAATATTATATAAAGTATATTTTAAATATTTTAATAAATATTTTAATGAGGTTGGGTAGATATAAATAAAATAGATTGGTATTGGTTATCAGAAAATCCAAATGCAATAGATCTTTTAGAAAAAAATATGGATAAAATAGTTTGGAGTGCATTATCTAGGAATCCAAATGCGATACATATTCTGTCTAAGAATTATGATAAAATAGATTGGCATAACTTATCTATGAATCCTGGTGCCATACATCTTTTAGAAAAAAATATGGATAAAATCATATGGTATCACTTATCAAATAATAAAAATGCTGTACATCTTTTAGAAAAAAATATGGATAAAATCAGATGGTATATGTTATCATATAATCCAAATGCTATACATCTGTTAGAAAAAAATATGGATAAAATAGATTGGTTTTGGTTATCAAGAAATCCAAATGCGATACATATTCTGTCTAATAATAATAATAAAATAAATTGGAGTCATTTATCAAGAAATCCAAATGCGATACATCTATTAGAAAAGAATATGGATAAAATAGATTGGTACTGGTTATCATATAATCAAAATGCTATACATATTTTGTCTAATAATCTTGATAAAATAAATTGGTGTGTATTATCTCAAAATCCAAATGCTATACATATTTTAGAAAAAAATAATGATAAAGTAGATTGGGGTGGGTTATCAGGAAATCCAAACGCTTTAGATCTTATATTTAAGAATAGTGATAAAATAGATTGGGATAATTTATCAAGAAATCCATCTATTTTTGAAATTGATTATGAAGCATTAGAAAAAAGATGTAATATCTATAAAGAAGAATTAATGAAAAAAGCATTACATCCATCCATAATCAAACGATATTTGAATCATCCTGATTTAAAAGATAAAGATCTTGATTATATTCTTGATAATTGTATTTAAGTGAGGAAATCTAGATAAAAAATTGAAAAATATATTTATTATAAAAAATATCTATTTAAACTATTTATTGTAAATATCTTACGATGTATAAATTAAGAAGTTGGGTAGATATAAATAAACTAAATTGGCATTCGTTATCAAGAAATCCAAACGCGATACATCTTTTAGAAAAGAATAAGGATAAAATAGATTGGTTAGAGTTATCCGAAAATCTAAATGCGATACATCTTTTAGAAAAGAATAAGGATAAAATAAATTGGAATTGTTTATCTTCTAATCCAAGCGCGATACATCTTTTATCTAAAAATGTAGATAAAATATATTGGTACTATTTATCCGAAAATCCAAATGCAATACACCTTTTATCTCAAAATGTAGATAAAATAAAATGGAGTCATTTATCATTAAATCCAAATGCGATACACCTTTTATCTAAAAATGTAGATAAAATAAATTGGGAATTCTTATCATTTAATCCAAATGCTATGATGCTTTTAGAAAAAAATCATGATAAAATACATTGGAATGGATTATCTTTTAATCCAAATGCGATACATCTTTTAGAAAAGAATAAGGATAAAATAAATTGGTATTGGTTATCAAGAAATCCAAATGCTATAGATCTATTAGAAAAAAATATTGATAAAATAGTTTGGTATGGATTAGCATTAAATCCAAATGCAATACATCTTCTAACTAAGAATTATGATAAAATAGATTGGGGTTATTTATCATTAAATCCAAATGCAATAGATCTTTTAGAAAAAAATATAGATAAAATAAATTGGCATGAATTATCAACAAATCCAAATGCTATACATATTCTTTCTGAGAATTATGATAAAATAGATTGGTATTGGTTATCAGAAAATCCATCTATTTTTGAATTGGATTATGAAGCATTAGAAAAAAGATGTAATATCTATAAAGAAGAATTAATAAAAAAAGCATTACATCCATCGATAATCAAACGATATTTGAATCATCCAGATTTAAAAGATAAAGATCTTGATTATATTCTTGATAATTGTATATAAAAATAAAATTGAAAAATATTATATAAAGTATATTTTAAATATTTTAATGTTATTATAATATAATGTATAAATTAAGAGGTTGGATAGATATAAATAAAATAGATTGGTTTTGGTTATCAAAAAATCCCAATGCGATACAACTTTTAGAAAAGAATAGTGATAAAATAGATTGGTATGGATTATCAGGAAATCTAAATGCGATACATCTTCTAGAAAAGAATAAGGATAAAATAGTTTGGAATGCATTATCTATGAATCCAAATGCGATACATATTCTGACTAAGAATATGGATAAAATAGATTGGATCAAATTATCTGCAAATGAAAATGCGATTCATCTTTTAGAAAAAAATCTTAATAAAATAGATTGGTCAGAATTATCACTAAATCCAAATGCTATACATATATTAGAAAAGAATAAGGATAAAATAAATTGGAGTATGTTATCATGTAATCCAAATGCTATAATGCTTTTAGAAAAAAATATTGATAAAATAGATTGGTATTGGTTATCAAAAAATCCAAATGCTATAATGCTTTTAGAAAAAAATGTTGATAAAATAAATTGGTATTGGTTATCACAAAATCCAAATGCTATACCTCTTTTAGAAAAAAATATAAATAAAATAAATTGGGATTTGTTATCGTTCAATCCAAATGCTATACATCTTTTAGAAAAAAATAATGACAAAATAAATTGGGATAGATTATCAATAATTCCAAATGCTATACATCTTTTCGAAAAGAATATACATAAAATATTTTGGATTTTATTTTCAATAAATCCATCTATTTTTGAATTGGATTATGAAGCATTAGAAAAAAGATGTAATATCTATAAAGAAGAATTAATGAAAAAAGCATTACATCCATCCATAATCAAACGATATTTGAATCATCCAGATTTAAAAGATAAAGATCTTGATTATATTCTTGATAATTGTATATAAAATTAAAAATATTATATAAAGTATATTATAATGTATAAATTAAGAAGTTGGATAGATATTAATAAAATATGTTGGAGTACGTTATCATATAATCAGAATGCTATTCAACTTTTAGAAAAAAATATGGATAAAATAGATTGGTATTATTTATCATGTAATGAAAATGCAATACATCTTTTAGAAAATAATATTGATAAAATATGTTGGCGATTGTTATCAAATAATTCAAATGCTCTATATCTTTTAGAAAAAAATAATGATAAAATAGATTGGTATTCGTTATCATATAATCCAAATGCTATAGTTCTTTTAGAAAAGAATAATGATAAAATAGATTGGAGTATGTTATCAAGTAATCTAAATGCTATCCATATTCTGTCTAAGAATATGGATAAAATAGATTGGTATTTGTTATCAGGTAATCCAAGTGCTATCCATATTCTTACACAGAATATGGACAAAATAAAATGGTCGTGTTTATCAATGAATCCAAATGCTATCCATATTCTTAGACAGAATATGGATAAAATAAATTGGAATAACTTATCATATAATCCAAATGCTATAGATCTTTTAGAAGAGAATAGTGATAAAATTGATTGGAGTTTGTTATCAGAAAATGAAAATCCAAATACAATACATTTATTAGAAAAGAATATAAATAAAATAGATTGGTATTGGTTATCATATAATCCAAATGCGATACATCTATTAGAAAAAAACGTAGATAAAATAAATTGGCATGCTTTATCTAAAAATCCAAATGCGATACATATATTAGAAAATAATTATGATAAAATAAATTGGACAGCATTATCATCTAATCCATCTATTTTTGAACTGGATTATGAAGCATTAGAAAAAAGATGCAATATCTTTAAAGAAGAATTAATAAAAAAAGCATTACATCCATCTATAATCCAACGATTTTTGAATCATCCAGATTTAAAAGATAAAGATCTTGATTATATTCTTGATAATTGTATATAAAATTAAAAATATATATCTTTATCAAAACTTATAAAAATTAAGTTGTTTCATAATTAAATATTGGTATATTTAATAATACTTAATTATAAAACCGCTTAAATGTATATTTTAAATATTTAAATAAAAAAAATGAAAAATAAAGAGTATTAAATATTTAATGTTTACATATTTTTAATATTATTTTACTCTTATGAATCCTTCTTTTATAGCATTAATTATAGTGTTATTCTTCTTTGCAGATATTTTAATAATATGTATAATTACTCCATTAATATTATTATATAATATTACTATGTTTTTTCTTAATTATATTATTAGGCTGTTTTATGTTATCATAATGTTTCCTCTTATCATAAAATATTTGTATCATCCTGATTTAAAAGATAAAGATCTTATTCATTATACATCCAAATTTTAGGATTTTTGGACACCTTTTTATTAAAGAATTTAATGATAAAATATTTTATAATTAAATTATAAATTAATATTTAATTTTATAATCAATTTATAATAAAATTTTAATTGATTATAGTCATATTCTGTCTAAGAGTAATCCAAAATGCAATACATCTATTAGAAAAAAATTAGGATAAAATAAATGGTATTTTTTATCAGTAAATCCATCCATTAGAGAAAAGATGTTATATATAAAGAAGAATTAATGAAAAAAACATTGCATCTTGATTTAAAAGATAAAGATCTTGATTATATTTTTGATAATTGTATATAAAAATAAAATTGAAAAATATTATATAATGTATATTTTTAATATTTTAATGTTATTATAATACAATGTATAAATTAAGAAGTTGGGTAGATATAAATAAACTAAATTGGCATTGGTTATCAAGAAATCCAAATGCAATACATCTTTTAGAAAAGAATAAGGATAAAATAGATTGGTATCACTTATCAAAAAATCCAAATGCGATACAACTTTTAGAAAAAAATTATGATAAAATAGATTGGAGTATGTTATCAAGAAATCCAAATGCTATACATATTTTAGAAAAAAATAGGGATAAAATAGATTGGAGTATGTTATCACTCAATCCAAATGCTATGATGCTTTTAGAAAAGAATATGGACAAAATAAATTGGCGTTGGTTATCCTATAATCCAAATGCTATAAATCTATTAGAAAAAAATATGGATAAAATAGATTGGGATGATTTATCACTCAATCCAAATGCTATGATGCTTTTAGAAAAGAATATGGACAAAATAAATTGGGATTGGTTATCCTATAATCCAAATGCTATAAATCTATTAGAAAAAAATATGGATAAAATAGATTGGGAATGGTTATCCTATAATCCAAATGCAATCCATCTTTTAGAAAAAAATATGGATAAAATATTTTGGTACTGGTTTTCCAATAATCGAAATGCTATACATATTTTGTCTAAGAATATGGATAAAATAAATTGGAATATGTTATCAAGTAATCCAAATGCGATACTTCTTTTAGAAAAGAATATGGATAAAATAGATTGGTATATGTTATCAGATAATCCATCTATTTTTGAATATGATTATGAAGCAATGGAAAAAAGATGTAATATATATAAAGAAGAATTAATGAAAAAAGCGTTGCATCCATCTGTCATTTCACGATATTTGAATCATCCTGATTTAAAAGATAAAGATCTTGATTATATTCTTGATAATTGTTTTTAAGTGAGGAAACCTAGGTTTCCTACATATACCTTTCTATTTTAAGTATTTTTATTTAAAATTTATATTTAAAATAAATATTTAAAATTTATATTTAAAATAAATATTTTAAATATCTTATAATGTATAAATTAAGAAGTTGGATAGATATAAATAAAATATGTTGGTATTCGTTATCCGAAAATCCAAATGCTATAGATCTTTTAGAAAAGAATATAAATAAAATAGTTTGGAACAATTTATGCGAAAATCCAAATGCTATACATCTTTTAGAAAAAAATGATAATGAAATAGATTGGTTTTTGTTATCAGAAAATCCAAATGCTATACATATTTTATCTAAGAATATAGATAATATAGATTGGTATATGTTATCACTAAATCCAAATGCTGTAATGATTTTAGAAAAAAATATGGATAAAATAGATTGGAGTGCATTATCATATAATTTAAATGCTATACATCTTTTAGAAAAAAATCCAGATAAAATAAATTGGCATCATTTATCAGAAAATCAAAATGCAATACATCTTTTAGAAAAGAATAATGATAAAATAAATTGGTATCAGCTATCAAGAAATCCAAATGCTATACCTCTTTTAGAAAAGAATATGGATAAAATAGATTGGGATATGTTATCAAGTAATCCAAATGCTATACCTCTTTTAGAAAAGAATGTAGATAAAATAGATTGGGATGTGTTATCAAGTAATCCAAATGCTATACCTCTTTTAGAAAAGAATATGGATAAAATAGATTGGGATGTGTTATCAAGTAATCCAAATGCTATACCTCTTTTAGAAAAAAATGTAGATAAAATAGATTGGGATGTGTTATCAAGTAATCCAAATGCTATACCTCTTTTAGAAAAGAATGTAGATGAAATAAATTGGTCTGGATTATCAATAAATCCATCTATTTTTGAATATAATTATGAAGCAATGGAAAAAAGATGTAATATATTTAAAGAAGAATTAATAAAAAAAGCGTTGCATCCATCTATCATTTCACGATATTTGAATCATTATGATTTAAAAGATAAAGATCTTGATTATATTCTTGATAATTGTTTTTAAGTGAGGAAACCAAGGTTTCCTATGCATATCTTTCTATTTTAAATATTTTAGCGAGATTGAGAAAACCTAGGTTTCCTGCAAATACCTTTCTATTTTTAAGTATTTTTTATAAAATAGATTGGAGTATTTAATTCAAATACTATACCTTATAAATATCTATTTAAAATAAAAATTGAAAAATATTTTTAGTAGATATTTATAATATCTATCTAAAATAAATCTTTTTATTTTAAATGTATAAATTAAGAAATTGGATAGATATATCTAAAATAGATTGGTTATGGTTTTCACGTAATCCAAATGCAATACATTTTTTAGAAAAAAACCATGATAAAATCAATTGGGATGGATTATCACAAAATCCAAATGCTATACATATTTTATCTAAGAATAGTGACAAAATAGTTTGGTGTAGTTTATCTGAAAATCCAAATGCTATACATATTTTATCTAAGAATATTGATAAAATAAATTGGTGTTTGTTATCATTAAATCCTAATGCTATAATGCTTTTAGAAAAGAATATGAATAAAATTCATTGGCATGGATTATCAGAAAATCCAAATGCTATACATCTTTTAGAAAAAAATAGTGATAAAATAAATTGGAGTTCATTATGTTCTAATCCAAATGGTATACCTCTTTTAGAAAAAAATATAGATAAAATAGATTGGGATTGGTTTTCAATAAATCCAAACGCTATAGATATTCTGTCTAAGAATAATGATAAAATAAATTGGCAATGGTTATCATCTAACCCAAATGCGATTGATCTTTTATATAAGAATAAAGATAAAATAGATTGGATTTCATTATCTTCTAATATAAATGCAATAGATCTTTTAGAAAAAAATGTCAATAAAATAAATTGGAAATTATTATCAATGAATCCAAATGCTATACATCTTTTAGAAAAAAATAATGATAAAATAGATTGGTATATGCTATCATCAAATCCAAATGCTATACATTTGATATCTAAGAATCATGATAAAATAGATTGGAGTGTATTATCAAGTAATCCATCTATTTTTGAACTTGATTATGAAGCATTGGAAAAAAGATGTAATATATATAAAGAAGAATTAATAAAAAAAACATTGCATCCATCTGTCATTACAAAATACTTAAATCATCCTGATTTAAAAGATAAAGATCTTGATTATATTCTAGATTATTGTTTTTAAGTGATGAAACCTAGGTTTTATAAACATACCTTCCTATTTTAAATAGATTTTTTTATAAAAAAAAATGAAAAATATTTTAAATAGATATTTAAAATATCTTACAATGTAAAAAATCGTACAATGTATAAATTAAGAGATTGGATAGACATAAATGAAATAGATAAATATGTCTTATCGACGCATCCAAATGCTATAGATTTTTTAGAAAAAAATCATGATAAAATAAATTGGAAAGGATTATCAAAAAATCCAAATGCTATACACCTTTTACAGAAGAATATTGATAAAATAGATTGGCGTGAATTATCAAAAAATCCAAATGCTATAGTTCTTTTAGAAAAAAAATATAGAGAAAAATCTATTTTATCTTTATTTTTGAAAATTTGGTGGAGATTATCACGTAGTTCAACTGCATTGATGCTTTTAGAAAGAAATAATATAAATTGGTACTGGTTTTCAGAAAATCCGAATGCTATACATCTTTTAGAAAAAAATGTTGATAAAATAGATTGGTACCCCTTATCAGGTAATCCAAATGCTATACATCTTTTAGAAAAAAATCTTGATAAACTTAATTATGTAGATATGTATACATTATCAAGAAATCCAAATGCTATAGATATTTTAGAAAAAAATATGAATATAATAAATTGGTATGGATTATCAAGTAATCCAAATGCTATACATATTTTAGAAAAGAATTTAGATAAAATAGATTGGCTTGAATTATCAAAAAATCCAAATGCTATAGGTATTTTAGAAAAAAATATGGATAAAATAAATTGGTATTATTTTTCATGTAATGAAAATGCTATACATATTTTAGAAAAAAATGTTGATAAAATAAATTGGTCGATGTTATCAAGCAATCCAAATGCTATACCTCTTTTAGAAAAAAATTTAGATAAAATACATTACCGTGCATTATCATTCAATTCATCTATTTTTGAACTTGATTATGAAGCATTGGAAAAAAGATGTAATATATATAAAGAAGAATTAATAAAAAAAGCATTGCATCCATCTGTCATTGCAAAATACTTAAATCATCCTGATTTAAAAGATAAAGATCTTGATTATATTTTTGATAATTGTTTTTAAGTGATGAAACCTAGATTTTATAAAAAAAAATGAAAAATATTTTAAATAGATATTTAAAATATCTTACAATGTAAAAAATCGTACAATGTATAAATTAAGAGATTGGATAGATATAAATAGAATAGATAAATATGTCTTATCAACGCATCCAAATGCTATTGATTTTTTAGAAAAAAATCATGATAAAATAAATTGGAAAGGATTATCACTAAATCCAAATGCTATACACCTTTTACAGAAGAATATTGATAAAATAGATTGGAGAATGTTATCAAGTAATCGAAATGCTATAGTTCTTTTAGAAAAAAAAGTTCTTTTAGAAAAAAAGATAGAGGAAAGTTGGTGGAAATTATCACGTAGTTCAACAGCAATGATGCTTATAGAAAAAAATAATAATAAAATATATTGGTTTGGATTATCAGGTAATCCAAATGCTATAGATCTTTTAGAAAAAAATAATGATAAAATAGATTGGTACACCTTATCAGGTAATCCAAATGCTATACATCTTTTAGAAAAAAATGTTGATAAAATAGATTGGTACCCCTTATCAGGTAATCCAAATGCTATACATCTTTTAGAAAAAAATGTTGATAAAATATGTTGGCAACTGTTATCGTGTAATAAAAATGCTATAGATCTTTTAGAAAAAAATATGGATAAAATAAATTGGCGTGGATTATCGGGAAATCCAAATGCTATAGACCTTTTAGAAAAGAATGTAGATAAAATAGATTGGCACGAATTATCAAGAAATCCAAATGCGATACCTCTTTTAGAAAATAATATTGATAAAATAAATTGGGCTTATTTATCAGTGAATCCAAATGCTATACAACTTTTAGAAAAACATTATGATAATATAGATTGGACGCAATTATCATGTAATAAAAATGCTATGCATATTTTATCTAAGAATATAGATAAAATACATTACGGAGCATTATCATTAAATTCATCTATTTTTGAACTTGATTATGAAGCAATGGAAAAAAGATGTAATATATTTAAAGAAGAATTAATAAAAAAAACATTGCATCCATCTGTCATTACAAGATACTTAAATCATCCTGATTTAAAAGATAAAGATCTTGATTATATTCTAGATAATTGTTTTTAAGGGAGGAAACCTAGGTTTTATAAACATATCTTCCTATAAAAAAAATGAAAAATATTTTTATCTAAAACAGATATTTAAAATAACTATTTTAAATATCTTACAATGTATAAATTAAGAGATTGGATAGATATAAATAAAATACATTGGAATTTTTTATCATTAAATCCAAATGCTATAGATTTACTAGAAAAGAATAATGATAAAATAGATTGGACTAAATTATCATATAATCCAAATGCTATATATATTCTGTCTAAAAATATTAATAAAATAAATTGGAATGCATTATCATATAATCCAAATGCTATCTATCTTTTAGAAAAAAAAATAGATAAATTAAGTAATCAATCTATATTATCATTATTTTTTTCTAAAAATAATAAAATAAATTGGTCTGGATTAACATCTAATCCAAATGCAATACATCTTTTAGAAAAAAATATGGATAAAATAAAGTGGTATGAATTATCAAATGAATTATCAAGAAATCCAAATGCTATAGATCTTTTAGAAAAGAATTATGATAAAATAAATTGGTCTTTATTATCTGAAAATCCAAATGCTATAGATTTAATATCTAAGAATATAGATAAAATACATTGGGATGCATTATCAAGAAATCCGAATGCTATAGATATTTTAGAAAAGAATATGGATAAGATAGATTGGTATTGGTTATCATCTAACCCAAATGCAATAGATCTTTTGTCTAAAAATATGGATAAAATAAATTGGAGAATGTTATCATCTAATCCAAATGCTATACCTCTTTTAGAAAAAAATAGTGATAAAATATGTTGGTATACCTTATCATCTAATCCAAATGCTATACATATTATGTCTGAGAATAATGATAAAATAGATTGGAGATTATTATCAAGAAATCCAAATGCTATACATATTATATCTAAAAATATTGATAAAATAAACAATAGATATTGGATTATTTTATCATCAAATCCGTCTATTTTTGAAATAGATTATGAAGCATTGGAAAAAAGATGTAATATATATAAAGAAGAATTAATAAAAAAAGCATTACATCCATCAATAATCAAACGATATTTAAATCATCCTGATTTAAAAGATAAAGATCTTGATTATATTCTGGATAATTGTTTTTGAGAATGGAAACCTAAGTTTCCTATACATACCTTCCTATTTTTAAAGCATTTTTATTATAAAAAAAATGAAAAATATTTTTATCTAAAACAGATATTTAAAATAGTTATTTTAAATATCTTATGTATAAATTAAGAGATTGGATAGATATAAATAAAATAAATTGGAATTATTTATCATTAAATCCAAATGCTATAGAACTTCTAGAAAAGAATAATAATAAAATAGATTGGACTATGTTATCAAGAAATCCAAATGCTATACATATTTTAGAAAAGAATATGGATAAGATAGATTGGTATTGGTTATCATCTAATCCAAATGCTATCAATCTTTTAGAAAAAAAAATAGATAAATTAAGTAAGCAATCTATATTATCATTATTTTTTTCTAAAAATAATAATAAAATAAATTGGACTATGTTATCAAGAAATCCAAATGCTATACATATTTTAGAAAAGAATATAGATAAGATAGATTGGTATTGGTTATCATCTAATCCAAATGCAATAGATCTTTTGTCTAAGAATAATAATAAAATAAAATGGAGAATATTATCAAGTAATTCAAATGCTATACATATTCTATCTAAGAATATTAATAACATAAATAAAATGAATTGGTGTATTTTATCATTCAATCCGTATATTTTTGAAATAGATTATGAAGCATTAGAAAAAAGATGTAATATATATAAAGAAGAATTAATAAAAAAAGCATTACATCCGTCAATAATCAAACGATATTTGAATCATCCTGATTTAAAAGATAAAGATCTTAGGGAGGAAATTTAGGTTTTCTATACATACGATCTTAAATATTTTTATAAAAATATATAAAAATTGAAAAATATTTTAAATAGATATTTAACATATATTTTAAAATATTTTAGCATGTATAAATTAAGAAATTGGATAGATATAAATAAAATAAATTGGAATAATTTAGCATTAAATCCAAATGCTATACATCTTTTAGAAAGTAATCAAACTAAAATAAATTGGGATATGTTATCATTAAATCCAAATGCTATAGATATTCTATATAAGAATATTGATAAAATAGATTGGACAATATTATCAAAAAATCCAAATGCTGTACATCTTTTGCAAAAAAAAATAGTAAAAAGAAAATGGCATTCATTATTAAATAATATATTCGAATTTATTTTATCATTATTTTTTTCTAAAAATAATGATGAAATAGATTGGAATTGGTATTGGTTTTGGTTATCAACAAATCAAAATGCTATACATATTTTAGAAAAGAATAATGATAAAATAAATTATAAAGGATTATCATATAATCAAAGTGCTATACATATTCTATCTAAGAATATGGATAAAATAGATTGGGATTTATTATCACTAAATACAAATGCTATACCTCTTTTAGAAAAAAATATGGATAAAATAAATTGGGATTTATTATCACTAAATCCAAATGCTATACCTCTTTTAGAAAAAAATATGGATAAAATATATTGGTATAATTTATCAAATAATCCAAACGGGATAGATCTTATAGAAAAAAATATGGATGAAATACCGATAAACTGGGATGGATTATCACTAAATCCAAACGCCATACATTTTTTAGAAAAGAATATGAATGAAATAAATTGGTATAACTTATCATATAATCCAAATGCTATGATGCTTTTAGAAAAGAACAAAGATAAAATAAATTGGGATGTAATATCACAAAATCCATCTATTTTTGAAATAGATTATGAAGCATTAGAAAAAAGATGTAATATATATAAAGAAGAATTAATAAAAAAAGCATTACATCCATCAATAATCAAACGATTATTGAATCATCCTGATTTAAAAGATAAAGATCTTGATTATATTCTTGATAATTGTTTTTAAGTAAGAAAACCTAGGTTTCATGCAAATACCTTCCTATTTTTAAATATTTTTTTATGATCATATTTTAAATAGATTATATTTTTACAATAATATTGATAAAATATATATTTGTTAAAGCATTATAAATATTATTTTGAAATCATTTCAGATGTAAATCAATTTAAAGACAAGTGTTTAAATTAAAAATATATATAATGTCGATTTCAATGATTTTAAAAGATTCATTTGAAAAATTGAACCCAGAAAAAAAAGGAGTTAAAATTTATAAAGTTGAACATACATGGATGTATGGTCATAAAGATTACCGAACTTGGGACATTGTATCATATTTAGGATCTCAAGATATGTGGTTAAGTAATGACATAACGGATGAAATAAAAGCATCTGGTTTTAATTTAAGAGATCCGAAATTAATTGGATGTATAGTTGCGTGTTGGAACGATCCGAATAATAAAGGAAAACGTAAATGTGAAATTTTTTCATAACACCGTAGATTTACACCCCCTAATTCTTTTTCACCCGAGAATCCAATGCTATAAACTTTAATCTAATATTAATATTTTAAAATTAAATATTTTATTATCTTATTGTGTTATATAAAATATAATTTATAAATAAATAATATTTTATTAATAATAAAATATTATTAATAAAATATTTTTCTAGCATTGGATTCTTGGATTTTATTCTAAAATAATTAAAAATAGGCTTGTTAAAATCTATTTTAACAAGTTATCAAAAAATCCCCAAATGCGATACATCTTTTATAAAAAATTGTGGATAATTTATATTAGAATGACTTACTACTATGATTACTAAGCAGATGAATTAGTGGATTTGATTTAAAAACACAATTATTTATAATAATGTGTAAAGGTATGTATAGAAAAGAAAATAAAAATTGAATAATATTTTAAATAAATATTTTAAATAGTTATTTAAAATATTATATAATGTATAAATTTAAAAGTTGGATAGATATAAATAAAATAAATTGGAGCTCGTTATCATCAAATCCAAATGCTATAGATATTTTAGAAAAAAATAAAGATAAAATAGATTGGCTTGAATTATCAAGAAATCCAAATGCTATACATCTTTTATATAAGAATAATGATAAAATAAATTGGACTAAATTATCGGCTAATCCAGGTGCAATACATTTTATTTCTAGGAATATTATTAAAAAAGATTGGGTTGTGTTATCATTTTTTTATTCTAAATATAATGATAAAATAGATTGGTTTGAGTTATCAAGTAATCCAAATGCGATGATGCTTTTAGAAAAAAATATGGATAAAATAGATTGGTTTGGACTATCCTTTAATGAAAATGCGATACATCTTTTAGAAAAGAATAATGATAAAATAAACTGGTATGCTTTATCCTGTAATTTAAATGCAATACATATTCTGTCTAAGAATATAGATAAAATAAATTGGTTTTGGTTATCACAAAATCCAAATGCTATCCATCTTTTAGAAAAAAATATAGATAAAATAGATTGGAATATATTATCATTTAATCCAAATGCTATACCTCTTTTAGAAAAAAACATGGATAAAATTAATTGGTACATATTATCTCATAATCCGAATGCGATAGATCTTTTAGAAAAGAATATGGATAAAATAGATTGGTCTGGATTATCAGGTAATCCAAATGCTATACATATTCTTTCTAAGAATAATGATAAAATACATTGGAAATATTTATCAGGAAATCCATCTATTTTTGAATTGGATTATGAAGCATTGGAAAAAAGATGTAATATATATAAAGAAGAATTAATAAAAAAAGCATTACATCCGTCAATTATCAAACGATATTTAAATCATCCTGATGTAAAAGATAAAGATCTTGATTATATTCTTGATAATTGTTTGTAATTATGTATTATGTATTATGTATTAAAAAAATGACAGATAATTTCAATTAAATATTATCTTGTTCATTTATTATAAATGAATGTCTAATATGGATAAAACGATTATATATCTTTCGCAAATAAATGTAGATAATAGAAAATGGAAGTTGTTTTCATTAAATCCATATCTTATACATTATATGTCTAATAATCCATATCGTATAGATGTGGATTTTTGCACAACCAATCGTCATATACAATTAGAACATTGTCCTACATTATTAGAACAGAATACAAATAAAATAAATTTGTCTATATTATTTAATAATCCAAATGCTATTATTTTTTTTGAAAAAAATAAAAATAGTATAGATTCATATTTGTTACTATATAAACCAATTTTTTTGTATTTAGAAGATACAAAAGATAAAATAAATTTTAATGTACTCAGTGGAATTCCAAACGCTAAAAATTTTTTAGAAGAGAATATAGATAAAATAAATTTTTATACAATATTAAATGATCCAGATGCAATACATCTTTTAGAAAAAAATCTGGATAATTGGGATTTATTACCAAAAAATCCTTTTATTTCTGATTTGGATTATGAAGAATTAGAAAAAAGATGTAATATATATAAAAGAGGATTATGTATGAGTATGATAAAGAAGAATAAATATAATACAATGCTAGAAACTTAATAATATTTTATTAATAATAAAAATATTATTTTTTTATAAATTATATTGTTATATAATACAATAAAATAATAATATACGATAATATACGATAATATAGTAAATAAATATAAAAATATTTATTTAAAATATTAATATTAGTTATTTTTATTGTAAAAATATGATTAAAAAATTTATTTTTAAAAAAATCTTGTTAATTTATTATATTTAAAGTTTCTAGCATTGAAATATAATATTTAAATCATATAGATTTAAACGATAAAGATCTTGGATAAATAGTATTTAACATATTTTAAATATCTATTTAAAATATATTATTTTTATAATAAAAATTGAAAAATATTTTAAATAGATATTTAAAATATCTATTTAAAAATATTTTACAATGTATAAATTAAGGTCATGGATAGATATAAATAAAATAGATTGGAATGCTTTATCAGTTAATCCAAATGCTATGATGCTTTTAGAAAAGAATAATGATAAAATAAATTGGCGTTCTTTATCATATAATCCAAATGCTATCCATATTCTGTCTAAGAATATGGATAAAATAGATTGGTATGTGCTATCAAGAAATCTAAATGCTATGATGCTTTTAGAAAAAAATATGGATAAAATAGATTGGTCTTCATTATCATTAAATCCAAATGCTATACATTTATTAGAAAAGAATAAGGATAAAATAGATTGGCGTCCATTATCCTATAATCCAAATGCTATACATCTATTAGAAAAAAATGTTGATAAAATAGATTGGTATGTATTATCATTTAATCCAAATGCTATACCTCTTTTAGAAAAAAATCCTGATAAAATAGATTGGATTGGATTATCATACAATCCAAATGCAATACATATTCTGTCTAAGAATATTGATAAAATAGATTGGTATTGGTTATCAGAAAATCTAAATGCTATGATACTTTTAGAAAATAATCTTGATAAAATAGATTGGCGATCGTTATCAAGTAATTCAAATGCTATACATCTTTTAGAAAAAAATGTAGATAAAATAAATTGGTTTTGGTTATCAAAAAATCCATCTATTTTTGAATTGGATTATGAAGCATTAGAAAAAAGATGTAATATATATAAAGAAGAATTAATAAAAAAAGCATTACATCCTTCCGTCATTGCACGATATTTAAATCATCCTGATTTAAAAGATAAAGATCTTGATTATATTCTTGATAATTGTTTTTAAGTGAGGAAACCTAGGTTTCCTACACATACTTTTTATAATAAAAAAATTGAAAAATATTTTAAATAGATATTTTAAATAGATATTTTAAATAGATATTTTAAATAAATATCTATTTAAAATATCTTACAATGTATAAATTAAGGTCATAGATAGATATAAATAAAATAGATTGGAGTTATTTATCAAGAAATCCAAATGCGATACATCTTTTAGAGAATAATGTAGATAAAATAAATTGGATAGACTTATCTGGAAATCCAAATGCGATACATCTTTTGCAAAAAAATTATGATAAAATAGATTGGATGGTACTTTCAGCAAATCCAAATGCTATCCATCTTATAGAAAAAAATATGGATAAAATAGATTGGACGGTGTTATCAGGTAATCCAAATGCGATCCATCTTTTAGAAAAAATATGGATAAAAAGAGTTGGTGTAAATTATTAAGTAATCCATATCAATTCTTTTTATCATTATTTTTAGATAATGATAAAATAAATTGGTTATGGTTAGCATTAAATCCAAATGCTATACATATTCTTTCTAAGAATATAGATAAAATAAATTGGTTATTGTTATCAAAAAATCCGAATGCTATGTTGCTTTTAGAAAAAAATAGGAATAAAATAAATTGGTTTATGTTATCAAGAAATCCAAATGCTATAATGCTTTTAGAAAAAAATAGTCATAAAATAGATTGGGATGAATTATCGATGAATCTAAATGCGATACATCTTTTAGAAAAGAATAATGATAAAATAAATTGGAATTACTTATCAGAAAATCCAAATGCTATCCATCTTTTAGAAAAGAATTATGATAAAATAAATTGGCGTGGATTATCACAAAATCCATCTATTTTTGAATTGGATTATGAAGCATTAGAAAAAAGATGTAATGTCTATAAAGAAGAATTAATAAAAAAGTATTGCATCATATGTCATTATACGATATTTACATGATCCTGATTTAAAAGATAAAGATCTTGATTATATTTTTGATAATTGTTTTTAACATATTTTAAAAATATGTTAATAAGCTGTTTCATAATTCAATATCAGTAAATTATTGATAAAATTAAAATATTTTTTTTTTTATAAAATACAATTAAAAATACATATTATTTTATTGGTTTTATAGCTTTATTTGTAATAAATATAAATTATAACAATTAATATAAAAAAATATAATAATTTATTAATAAAACTTATATTTAATAAATTATTATATTTAAATTTTGATTAAAATAATGAAAATATATAAGTTCTTATATTATCAATTAAAAATATAAATAAATAAAAATGTACATATAGTAAACAATATTTTTATAATATAAACAATATTTATAT
>Ga0214921_10005286_pt1 | contig 18344 bp, 13 predicted proteins | sample LL1505_MetaG_FD_177992 | JGI IMG/M metagenome (GOLD analysis project Ga0214921, IMG submission 177992) | Freshwater microbial communities from Lake Lanier, Atlanta, Georgia, United States - LL-1505 | ecosystem: Environmental > Aquatic > Freshwater > Lake | place: USA: Georgia | collected... | reverse complement strand
TCTCATTATATGTAAAGTTTTGCCTGATTCTAACCATTCATCAACTGCTAGCACTTCTCGCGGTTGTATTCGTGTATCTATATCTCTAGACATGAAATACTCAACTAGCGGATACAAATACATCGGTTCAAATCGCCACAACATGAATCTTTTATTTCTTATAACTGGTTCATTCTTTCGGATGATTATTGCATTATCATATTTATCTAATTCAGAAAAAATATTCGGATCTACTGATGGTTCATGTATATATACCATGCACTTCCAATCAGGATAATACATCTTTGCTAATTCAATATTCTTTATCAATCCAGTCGTATATCTTTTCTCATTACCCCATAGACAAAATGAGATGACTTTTAGTGGTTTCTTTTGATTATATTTTAATATCTTATGCCATCCATAGAATGTTTTATTAAATGTAATAAAATCTGGACGGTTAAAATAACATTGTAATGCAATATGTTGATCATCATCGACTATTCTTAATTCATGAAATTTTAAATATGTTTCTAAATATAATTGTTGATATTCTTTCATTTTTTCTCTAGACCCGAAAAACCAGAATCCACCAACTACTTCAGGCGCAAATCTAAGAGTATAGTATATATCAGAATCTTGTTTTTCTACCGGATTAATTAATGAATAATTTATTTTAGTTTTATCTAATTTATTTATATCTAATAATCGATTTGGTATATTTTGTTCTTTAGAGAAATAACCAAAATCAACCCATGAAAAATATTTATTTTTATAAATATTTGCGTAATTATCAATTATATTACATATTATATCAATTTTTGAGTGATTAATTATTGTATATTCTGGATAATTATGTTCAGGAAATCCTGAACGATTTCCTAAAAGTTCGATAAATTTTGGATCATTCATAATACTAAATTCAGTTTCTATATATTTCCATTTTGGTAAATCATCTTTATTCAATGGTAAAACGTCTATCTTTGTATTTTGTGGAATATTGTTTCTAAATGATTCAATATATTTTGTATCCATAAACACAATCATATTATCTTCTTCACAAACTCGTTGATCAAATAGTTTTATAAATGGTTTGAATGATTTATAATAATCATCAAATGTTCGTTTAAATTCGCTCCAATTATCTCTTTTAATATCCAAAAATGCTGTTATATATGTTGTCATATTATATATTTATTCAGATATATCGAAATTTATAAATCAAAATTTTGAAAATTTTTATAAAAAGAAAAAGAAGAAAAGAAAATTATTATTGAAAAACAAAACTTTTTTTTATAAAAAATTATTTTTATAAAAAGATTTTAATTTCTGACAAAAGAAAAAGAAAAAGAAAAATTTGTGACTTTTTAAAATCCGGATATATTTTTGTCCACACACACACATGAAAAATTGTGTGTGTGTGGACAATTTTTTGCCCAAAAGTGATATTTTTAAACTGAATGTAGTTTAAAAATATTTTTGAAGATGAAAAACAATTTAAAAAATGTTTTTTAGAAGATAAACTTAAATTAGTTTAATTTATTTTTTTTTATCTTTTTTGGAATTACTTGGAATTAATTCCGACATAAGGAGCATATAAGAAGAATTAATTCCGATTGATTCCACCATAAAATTGCTTTAAAAATTATATATTTAAAATATTAAGTATGAAAACAATTTAAAAACATAATTTAATATATAATAATGATATGTGAATATTGTAAAAATGAATTTAAAAATTCAAAATCAATGCATCATCATCAACGAAAGACTAAATACTGTCTAGATATTCAGAAAAAAAGTAAAAATATAATAGAATATAAGTGTGCTGGGTGTTATAAATTATTTTATGATAAAAATTGTTTTAATAGTCATAATAAATTATGTTTAGATGTTTTAATTCATACAATTGATGAATTAAATAAAAAAGTAAAAGAATTAGAACACGAAAATAAAATGTCAGAAGATAATGTTCAATATTTTCAAAATGAATGTAATATATTAAAACAACATCTTTTAGAAAAAGATAAGGCTGTAAAAGAATATCAAGAACAAATAAAAGTTTTACAAGAACATTTAGTAAGTGTAACAAAAACTGCAGTTCTAAAACCAACTACAGTAAATAATAATAATAAAATATTGAATATGTCCATTCTAAATTTAAATGAAATAGATATAAAAAATATTATAAAAGATAAATATATTAAAGATATGATTTATGATGGTCAAAAAGGTGTAGCAAAATTTGCTACAGAATTTATTTTGAAAGATTCTGATGGTAATTTAACTTATAGTTGTACAGATTTAAGTAGAAAAGTATTTAAATATAAGAATGAATCTGGAGAATTAGAAAAAGATATTAATGCTAAAAAATTAACTATGATATTATCTGGTAATGGTTTATTTGAAAAAACAACAGAACTATCAAGAGAATATTGGACAAATGAGGATGGATCATTAGATAATGATAAATTTAATGCTTTATTTTCTAAAGCTAGTGAAATTTATTATATGAAAGAGGATAATACAATTTTTAGAAATGAATTAGCAAATATGACTTGTATATAATTATAAAATTAAATTGATTTTAAAAATATTTTTTTTTTAAAATTTTACAAAAATGACAACAACATATGGATATGTTTATTGTTTTTCAAACATATCAATGCCTGATATTCTAAAAATTGGTATGACTGAAAGAACACCTGAAGAAAGATTAATAGAAGCAAATACATCAAATACATGGAAACCTCCATCAGATTATAAAATTGAAATTGCAAAAAAAATTTGTAATCCAAACCATATAGAAAAAACTTTACATAAAGTACTTTCACAATATAGAGTTCATGAAAGACGTGAATTCTTTCGTATTTCATTAGATAAATTCGAAGAATTTTTGGAATTAATTCAAGGTGAAACAATATATTTTAATGATATTGAAAATGAAAATAATAAAAAATATTATAAAGATGATAAAGAAAATTTATATTGTCAATATTGTAATAATGTATTCGTGAATCAAAAGTCATTAGATGCTCATCAAAAAAAAGCAAGATACTGTCTAAAAAAACAACAAGAATTAAAAGTAATAAAAGAATATAATTGTGAAGATTGTAATACAATATATTTTTCTGAATTTGAATTAAAAAATCATAGAGATATATGTGTTCAATATTTAAAAAATAGAATCGATGTATTAGAAGAACAAAATATATGTAATAAAAATATTCTTAAACATATTCAAAATGAATGTATTAGAAAAGATATTGAAATAAATAATAAAAATAATGAAATAGAAAAATTAACAAATAATACAATCTTGCTAAATAAACAAATTATACTTTTATTGAAAAAATAAATCAAATATAATACCAATCTTGGTATTATATTATGAATATTAAATATTATCTATAAGTTCGCTCAAATAATCTTGAGAATCAGATATTTCTTTAATACTAGCTTCTTTTGCTTTAATTATTTCACCGTCGGCTTTATAAGATGGAATTTTAAACTTTCTAAAATGTAATTCCAAAAATATAATAGGACTTGATACTAAAACGAAACATAAAATAAACTGATATGTTGTAAAAAACTTGAAATGAAATATAACAGCAATAATTCCTATCATAATACTCTTTAAATATGTAAAATATTGTTTTTGTTGTTCATAATAAGTTGTTATATACTTTTCGATTCCATTAAAACGCGTCTTACTAATTTTTGACACATCATTTCTCAGTTTTTCTAATTCAACCAAATTTTTAAGAAGACCACGTGTATATCTTTTAGAATTATCATATGTTTCATTATCACTTTCCAATTGTGATATTTGTTGTTGTAAGTCAGCGTTCTTATATGCTAAATCACGATTTTCAGATTGAAGAAGCTCGTTCATCAATATAATATATCTTTCATAAGATGAAGAATCCTTCAATACTTTTTCTTTATCTGTATCATTCTTGAAGAATATATTAACAGTCTCCTTTTTATCATTCATTGATTCCATATTAATTCTACTTATTACAGAATCTAAATTATATAAATTCAATTTTATTTTTCTTAAAGACTATTCTTAATATATTAATAAAGTATATGAAGAAAGATTATTTATATAAAACAATATTTTATCATTTGTTAAATTTTCTATTCTAATACACAAACTGATCTCAATCTTATCAAAACTTGGATAAATCGAAAGTTTCATTATATCTCTTAATTTTATTCTATTACCCTTGTCAATATATGAAAATGTATTTATGAAATTAAAGCAAGTCTTATTGTAACAATACCCTAAATTGTCAATAGAATTTAAACATGTTTTACATATTTTGTTGTTATGACTTTGTTTGTCTATTTCTTGAAATCCAAAATTATCATTGAATTCTTTAAATACATCTTTTAAAACGTAGAATTTTTGATATATTATATATTTTTGATTAAATGACATCAAATACATAAAAAAAATCTTTAAATTAAAATAATTTTATATAATAAAAAATGAGTTGTTCTGATTATAAAACTTTACGCGAAGGTTATCTTGATAACACTAATAACTACAGAATTAATGAAGGATTTGCTAATCCTGTATGCGGAATTATACCTTATGGAAATGCAGGTTATGAAGATGTTCCTAATGATACGACTAAACAAAGACGAAAAGTGTATTTAGAATTAATCACTTGTACAATACCACCACTATCAGAATCAGGACTCGTTAAAACAGGTGAAAAAATAACAGTAGGTAATGCTGACCAGGTTAGTCTTTATTACCAATACCGTGATAAAGCGGTTGCTGCTGCTGCTGCTTCTGCTACTTCTTCATTATCTAATAATATACGTAGTTTATATTCTTCAATAAGTGGAACTTTTGCAAATACACTAGATACTCCATTTACAGATTCAAAAGGAACAGTATGTACAATTGGTACTAAAATAAAAGATTTTTCAACAGATAATTTTTGTTGTTCACAAAATGCAAAAAATGATCAAAATAGTAATAAACATTGCAATATAGAAGGTAGAAATAATTGTACTGCAACTGTTTGGAAAGATAGTATAGGTGGTAAACAATGTTGTTACCAGAATACATCAAATAATATAGCTACTGTAGGTAGATATTGTAATGATCCAAAATGGTAGTAAAGTTGTTTAAATTAAAATTGAAAAAATTTAATTATATTTTAAATTAAAATATAATTGTAAATGGACTTAAGATATCTTACACGAACTGAATTGTATGATCTATTTCTCCAAAAGATTTATAAAAAAGCCAATTCATCCAAAACCACTGAACATTACAGGATAAATGATATTGATTTTACAGTCAATAATATTTATCACTTATGGTGTATTGTTCATAAGGAAAAACACCTACACAAGTCTATTTCATATATTTTTGTAGATAAAAATTCTTTGTGTGATTTATTTGATGAGTATATATCATCAAATGACTCATTAGATGCTGAATACGTTAATACAGAATATGTGTTAGATGATTATATTATAGAAAAAGTGATTGAAAAATTTAAAGAAAACTCACTTTTTTGCTCTCGAAAAAAAAATTGATTTTTTTTTTTTGCTTTTATATTTATATTCACATACACCAGTTGACAACTACAAACAGACAATGAGCTCTATTACTATGACTTCCGCAAAGTTCGCTGATAAGATTAATTCTCTATTTGAGGAATATCTTGAGATATGTGATAAATCTATTGATGATGATATTAGAATGTTAAGACAGCTTTGGAAGTCTGAGGAGATGCAAGCCAAGATTTCCAATGCTTTCGCTGTCGAAGATTCATCCAACAAAAAGACCAAAAAGAAAAAGAAGGACAAGAACGCGCCAAAGAAAGGAAAGACTGCTTTTATCTTCTGGAGTAATGAAGAGAGACTTAATATTGCTAAAGAGGTTGAGCAAGGTAAAATCGAGAAGTTTGATAATAAGAAGATTATCTCTGAACTTGCTACTCGTTGGGCATCTTTCAAGAAGGATGGAGGTGATGTTTCTAAGTATGAAGAGATGGCCTTGAAAGATAAGGAAAGATATGTAAAACAAAAAGAAGAATATTCATCTAGTGATGTGAGTGAGGATGAGCAAGATGGCAAGGTTAAAAACAAGAAAGCAAAGAAAAATACTAGTGGTTTAAAGAGAAATAAGTCAGCTTACTTGTTCTATACTAGTGATAAGGATGTTAGGATGGCGTTAAAAACCAGTCGTCCTGATATTGCTAACAAAGATATCATTAAGGCTTTAGCTGAACAATGGAATGAGTTGAAGAGTGAAAATCCTGATGAGGCTCAAAAGTATTTTGATATGGCCTCAGAAGATAAAGTGAGATACGATTCAGAGAGACCTGAGAAGCCTGTTAAGGAGAAGAAGCCCAAGAAGTCTAAGAAGACAGAGGAAGATGTTGAAGTCGTCGTAGAAGAGGAACCTGAAGTCGTTGTAGAAGAAAATCAAGCTGAGGAAGTTCTTGTTGAAGAGGGTGAGGAAGAAGTTATCCATAAAAAGAAGAGAAAGAACAAGAGAAAGATTGTAGAGAGTGATGATGAAGAAGAGGAGAAAGTTATTCAAAAAAAGAAGAAGAAGAATAAGAGAAAGGTTGTTGATGATAGCGATGATGAATAAATATATATTGTGTAATAAGCGTAAATAAATAAAATCTTAGTATAAATTTTTAAACACAAAAATGTTTAAAAATTATAAATTAAATAAATCATTAATATAACATCCTCTTGCCATATGTGTAAGTTTATTAATATTATTAATATCATCTACATGAATAGATTCAATAAGATTAGATTCTTTTTTAACATTATCAATAACTAAAACTTTAGTTTTATTATTATATTCATATTCATCTGGAATATTAGTTGTAATAACACCGTAAATTTCTTCAACTGAAGAAATTGGTAATTTATTATATTCTTTTTGTTTTTCAGTCATTCTTTCATTCATAATTTTGTATAAAATACCTTCCATAGATTTAGAAAATACATATAGAGAACATAGAAGTTTTTCATAATGAAGATTTTTAGGAATACAAAATTTCGAAACTTTATTTAGAGATTCATATATAGCGTGTGTAAATGTCTTAATTGCTTCAGAACGCGATGAAGAATTATAATACATAGGACGAACACTTCGAGCAGAATCAACAATACATTTTAAAATATAAATGTTAAAGAAAGGATTAGAAATCTCTCTTTCAATTTTAATCCATTCTTTGATAAAAACTTTATAAGATTCTTCAAAATCTTTTGTATTTTGTTTTTCTAAAGGAATAACTATTAAAGTTTGTAATAAATCAATACAATAATAATCATAATCTTTAAATAATTCAGATTTCTTACTTTGTTTATTTAAAAGATCTAAAATGTAATCAGTCGCTCCTTTATTTTCAACATCATCCCATCCGGATTCCCAATCAATTTTCAATGAATGAAATATGTTACGAACAACTCTTCTAAATTTTTTAGATTTTTTACTATTTCTTTTGTCTTTAATTTCGTCTGAAACTGTAACAAGAAAAAGTTTTGGATCAGCGACCCAATCAAATCGATCTGACATGAAACCAACATCTGTATGTGCTAAACTTGGCCATAATGGACCATCGTCCATATCTGATATGTAAGAGAAACCAAAATCAATAATAACTGGATAATATCCTAATGTTGGTACGCAAAATTGATTCTCATCATCTAATTTATAAAGAAAAACTAAATCTTTATCGCATTTTTTTATCATTATATTAAATGAATGTAAATCATAATGAGTAAATTTCTTTTCTTTCTGTGCGATAGCAATCGCAAGTAAAACTTGTTTTACAATTGAATATAATATATCTTCATCTACTTTTTCTGACCTAATGTAATTATAAAATTTAGCACTTTTATCAATATATTCACAAAGCAGAATATCTTTTTCAATTGGATATTTATTTCTAATAACAAATGGATTATCTTCATCTTTTTTGTATTTTGCATCCACTTGAGTTTTAATTAAACCAATACCTTTACAAAAATGTGGGCAATATGTATTTATTTCTTTTAATCCTTGCATTATAATTAGTTCATGATAAACCAAATAATTAATATATTGTGATATTTTAAAGATATATTGTTTTTTTTCATTTGAATCATTATTTTTAAGATCAAAAAGACCTACTATACCTTGTTTTCCAGGCTTATCTAAAACTTTATTAAAAACCAACCATTCTTCGATTGATTTATCTTTGTTTTCTTCATAATATTTTACAAGTTCACTATATGTTGTGGAATAATTGTTTAAAGATAAAATTTCCATTACTTTACTATTAATTCCAAATACTTTAAGTATATTTTTTAAAAAATTGATTTAATTTTTTATCTTTTTTATATTTTAATTAGATTCTACAACAAAATGAGAATGAAATTTAATATTTTTATGTCATTTCTTTTTTTTAAAACTATTGTCAGTTACAATATATCTGAAAGCAATCATATTCCATTATCAGCAAGTGATTATATACCATTGTCAGAAGATGAGGGATATTTTATATCTTATAAAAACAACGTTAGAAAAGATGATCCAGTTCGAAATTATTTAAAGTAAAATGATATAATTTTTTTTCCAATATTTATTTATAATTTTATTTGTTATGATAAAAAAATGAATAATTTTTCTACTAATTTTGGTTATACCCCAAAAGCTTTTGATTTACGAAAGTATACTATTGATAATATTAATTATGGTTCTGTATATATGCATGTTAAGAATGAAATAAAAGTTTCTGATAAAGATAAAGATAAAGAAATAGTTGATGAAAAAACAAATTGATTTTTATTTTTTTCTTTTTCTTTTATTTTATAGAAATTATGATTGTACCAGTTAGATGTTTTACATGTGGAAAAGTTACAGGAAATAAATTTGACGTATTTCAAACAATGTTAAAAGAAGGATATGATGAAAAAACAGCATTGGATAAACTACAACTTGTACGATATTGTTGTAGAAGAATGATATTAACTCATATTGAACTTATAGAAAAATTATTGAATTATAATCGAATTGAATGAGATCATCAAAATATTCTTTTTTAAATTTTATACTTAATTAAAAGTATAAAATTAAATTACTTTCTATATTTACTTAAAATAAAAATTAAAATAACTAAAGAAAGAATAAATTTTAAAAAATCAGGCATATAATTAAAATATTGAGAAATTGACATTAATGCTAGTATTAGCCCTGACAATCCAAAACCTATACTTAAGTCAGATTTCATTTCTGGAAAATAATATTTATTAAGGAGAAGAATTAAACCTAAAATTCCGATAAAAGCATTTCTTTTCAAATCTATAATTTTTTTCTTTTGTTCTTCTTCCTCAATGCATTTATTATATTCATCCATGTTTTGAGTTTGTTGTTCATCTGTAATTATTTTAGGAGGAGGTATTTTTGAACTACATATTTCATAAGTATTATAACTTGTTAATCCTATAGAGTTAAGAAAATAATATGTTACAAATAGTATTAATATAGCTACAAATATGTTTATAAAATATTCATATATTTCCATTTTTATTATTATATAATTATTTTATTTTTTATTTATTATTTATAGAAAAACAATTTATATAATAATTTAAATATGGATAATAATATAACAACATATCCAACTCATCATGGTTTAGTAAGTATTTATTCGAATGAAAAATACATATCAAATCCTTTTAAACATGGTGATTATTGGGATGAAGATACATTGATTAAATTAAAAAAGTATATTGATCCGAATAAAAGTATTTTAGAAATTGGTTCACATTGCGGAACTAGTAGTTTGGTATATGCATCTTATATTAATGATGGTCAGAAATTATACGCATTTGAACCACAAAAAAATATGTATAATTTATTGGTAAAAAATATAAATCAAAATAATCTTCAGAATAAAATTATACCTTTTAATAAAGCAGTATTTTGTTTTAATGGTCTAGGTAATATGAATGATATCGATTTAGATGGCGGAGGTGGTAATGTTCTAAAGAGATATAATGAAGAGACTGATTTACCCTGTAATTATGGTGGTATATGTCTTGGTGTAAATGGTGAAGAAGTTGAATTTATAACTGTAGATAATATGGAAATTGATAATATTGGTTATATGCACATTGATGCTCAAGGTGCTGAAAATTTTATTTTATCAAAAGCAACTAATTTAATTACAAAGTGTAAGCCTATTATTTATTTTGAGAATAATGAAAAATATGATACAAAACTTTATGACAAAGTTTGTTCGTCATATCCAGCGTATTTAGAAGAAAGTAAATTTGATATAAAAAAATTTTGTATGAATGAATTAAGTTATTCTAAAATAATTGAAAGATTTAATGGCGGAGATGATGATTTGATTATTCCTTAAAAATAATAACTTATGATATAGCAACTTTTCATAGAGTTGGGTTAGAATTTTTAAACTAATATTAGTTTAAAAATCATAATAAAAAATTATTCAAGCGTATCAGTTTTGATAGTACAATTCATAACAGAGAAATCAGTATTGTAATAAGATGATGTTATTTCTAATTGATTTGTTTGTTCAATACCATTAGGATCTAAAACGAATTGTGAATCTTGTAAAAATGGACCAACTTGATTAGTAGATAAACCATAAACATTTGTAAATGATGAATTATTACCAACATACCATGTTATCGCATCATAAGAATAAGTAATAGCACTATTACCACCAGCAATAATGAGATATCCATTCCATGCTAGAGAATAACAAGTAGTTAATGTTGTAGTAGCAGAAGTCCAAGTAGTACCATTAGATGTAGAATATAGAATAACAGAACCACCATTACCTCCAGCTACCCATCTATTACCTGTCCAAGCAATAGCGTATCCAACAGATGTAAATAGTGTTACACCTAATCCAGTCCAAACAGAGCCGTTACTACTATATACAATAGTATTTGTTCCAGAACCAACAGCGACAAATCGATTACCATTGAATGCTACATTATTACCAGATGTAGAGAAAATAGTTAAAGCTAAACCAGTCCATGCGGTAGCGCTAGAATTTGTACTATATGCTATAGTATTAGTTCCAGAACCAACAGCAACCCATCTTGATACACCATCCCAAGATACATTATTACCAGTAGTTGTGAAAATAGTAACTCCCAGACCATACCAAGATAATCCATCAATTGAATAAGCAACAGTGTTAGTACCAGAACCAACCGCAACATATCTTGAACCATTCCACCCGATACCATTACCAGAAGTGGAGAATACAGTAGAACCAAGAGCAGTCCAATTAACACAACAAATAGAATAAGCTAGAGTGTTAGTACCAGAACCAACCGCAACAATTTTGTTTCCATTCCAAACACCTCCATTAGCTTGTGTAGAGAAAATAGATGTTCCGAGACCAGTCCAGTTTATACCATTTAATGAGTAAGCTAGTGTATTAATAGCACCAGAACCATAAGCAGTTGAAGGATGTTTGATAATTATTCTACCAAGTTTTAGATTATTAGTAGAAATATTAGCACCATTTGTACTAAAAATAGTATTACTAGTAATTCCTGTCCAAGTAATTCCATCTGAAGAATATGCAATTGTATTAGTAGCGGCGGCAGTACCAACAGCAATCCAAATAGTTCCAGACCAAGTAACACCGAAACCAGTAGTAAAAATAGTAGCACCATTAGCGGTCCATGTAGTTCCATTTAAAGAATAAGCTAATGAGTTCGTACCAGTACCAACAGCAACATATGTATAACCATTATAAGCAACTGAGTAACCAGTAGTACCAAAAATAGTTAGAGCAAGACCAGTCCATGTACTACCATTAAATGAATAAGCGATGGTATTTGTTCCACTTCCTGTAGCAATCCATTTTTTATTATCATAAATAATAGACCAGCCAGCAGTTGAGAAAGGAGTAACACCTATACCAGACCAAGATATTCCGTTAACAGAATAAGCAACTGTATTAGTACCAGCACCAACAGCTGTAAATATCGCACCGTTATAAGCAATTCCATAACCATTTGTAGAGAAAATAGTAGTACCTAATCCAATCCATGATAATCCATCTGTAGAGTAAGCTAAAGTGTTAGTACCAACACCAACAGCAACAAATATGCTACCATTCCAAGAAGCCATATATCCAGAAGTAGAGAAAATAGATGTGCTATTAGTAACGGTTGTCCAAGATATACCATTATAACTATAAGCAATGGTAGAACCACCAGCTCCAAAAGCGAGCCATATATTTCCATTAAAATAAACACCATAACCATTAGTTGTAAATATAGTTGTTCCGAGACCAGTCCACGTTAAACCATTTGTACTATAAGCGATAGTATTTGTTCCTGCACCAACTGCAATTAATAAATTATTTGGACAAGATATAGTATTTCTTCTTCTATTATTCCATTCAGTAGAATTGACATTTGTTGAGAAAACAGAACTACCTAATCCAGTCCATGTTAATGAATCTTGTGATGTCCAAAGTGTATTAGTTGCATCAGTACCACCAGCAATCCAGTAATTTCCGTTCCAAGAAGCAGTAAATCCAGCAGTAGCAAACATTGTTTTACCAAGTCCAGTCCATGTTAATCCATTGGTACTATAAGCAGTAGTATTAGTTGTATCTGAGCCGAAAGCTAGCCAATATAAACCATTCCATTCAATACCATTTCCACTTGTAGCAAACACAGTAGTGCCAAGACCAGTCCATGTAATACCATCAGATGAATAAGCGATAGTATTTGTACCAGAACCAACAGCAATATATGTAGAGCCATTCCATGCTACGCGACTTCCACTTGTAGAAAAAATAGCAACACCAACACCTGTCCATGTAGTTCCATTATTTGAATAAGCAATGCTATTAGTACCACTACCAACAGCAACAAAATTATTACCATTAAAAGCAATACTAAAACCAGATGTACTAAAGATGGTAGAAGCAATACCAGTCCAGTTTATAGAATCTCTAGAATATGCGATAGTATTAGCAGTACCAGTTCCAACAGCAACCCATAGAGATAAAATATCACTCCAGACAACTCCACTTCCACTACTACTAAAAATAGCAGTACCTGAACCAGTCCAATTAATTCCATTAGATGAATAAGCAATAGTATTTGCACTACCAGTACCAACAGCAACCCAATATTCACCATTCCATTTAACATCTAAACCTCTTGTAGAGAATATAGAGGTACCAGAACCAAACCAATAGTTACCATCATTAGAAAACCCGATAGTATTCGTTCCTTCTCCAACAGCAACCCATAATGGATTAACATATGGACCGAAAGAGAAAGTTTGAGTTGTAGAAATTACATTATTTATTTTAGATAAAATATTACTTCCTCTAACAACAACTGCTTTAGGAAAACTAATAGTACTTAATTTCTTTGTTTCATAAAAAGCGGATTGTGTAATATTATTAACGACAGGATTAGAATAAGTTATTTCTTTACTAGTTGTATTATACGAAAGTAATGTATTTGTATTATTATTATCAAATCTGACAGGATTAATAAATAATCCTTGTGATGTTCCAGTCAATCCTAATGTTCCACCTGATATTACAATAGAATTAGTTAGTTGATTAGTCATACCTGCTTGATATCCAATAGCAATAGCATTAGAACCTTGATTAAGAGCACCTGCTTGATAACCTATAGATACTGAATTTACTCCTTGATTTGTCATACCCGCTTGATAACCAATAGCTATTGATTGACTGGATTGACTAATTAAACCAGCTTGATAACCAAGACCTATTGAAAATTGACCTTGATTTGTATTACCAGCTTGATATCCAATTGCAACTGCAGATGCATTTTGACTAGAATACCCAGATTGATATCCAATAGCAACTGAATTTGGACCTTGAGAATAATTACCTGCTAATTGACCAATAGAAACTGCATAACTTTGTTGAGATGCTTGTCCTGCGCTAAATCCAATAGAAATAGCACCTGTTCCTTGTCCAGTTTGACCAGCTTGGAATCCAATAGAAACAGCATATTGTGCTTGAATATTAGAACCAGCTAACCATCCGATAGCAACGGCGCCAGTACCTTGTCTTGAAGCACCTGATAAATAACCAATAGCAACAGCACCAGTACCTTGATTAGTTTGTCCTGCGCGATATCCAACAGCAACAGCAAAGTTTTGTTGTTGTGAATTACCTGCTTGATATCCAATAGCAATTGCACCAGTTCCTTGTGTTGATTGTCCTGCTTGATATCCAATAGCAATACCATAACTTGTTTGAGAACTAATACCTGCTTGGTAACCAATAGATATAGCACTTTGACCTTGAAGTGATTGTCCTGCTTGAAATCCAATAGCTATAGAACCAGTACTTGATTGAGATCCTTGTCCAGCCTGGTAACCAATTGCTATAGCACCTGAACCTTGAGAACCTTGACCTGCTTGATAACCAATAGCTACAGATTGTCTACCTTGGAATGTTTGTCCAGAGAAATACCCAATTGCTACTGATTGAACACCTTGTGTAGATTGACCGCTCTGATATCCTATAGCAATTGCTCCGGTTCCTTGATATGTTTGTGCTGATAAATAACCAATTGCAATAGCCTCTGGAGATTGACTATTGAATCCAGCTTGATAACCAATTGATATAGCATTTTGTCCCTGTGTTTGGTATCCGGCTTGATATCCAACAGCTAAACTATTAAATCCTTGAGCTAATGAACCTGATTGAAATCCTAACGCAATAGCATTAGAATTTTGTGATAAACCTCCAGATTGATATCCAAGTGCGATAGAATAAGTACCTTGTCCAGTTTGTCCACTTTGATATCCGATAGCTAATGATCCTAATTGTTGCAAATTTTGTCCTGCGTTACTACCAATAGCGATAGCAAAACTACCTTGTGATGTTTGACCAGATTGATATCCTATTGCTAAAGCGTAATTATTCTGTCCAGACATTCCAGCTTGATATCCAATTGCAATTGATTGTGTGCCTTGACTTGCGTTACCAGAGTAATATCCAAGAGCAATAGCACCAGAATATTGATTTATATATCCAGCATTATTTCCTATAGCAATTGAACTTTCTCCTTGATTTTGATATCCAGCTTGATTTCCAATGGCTACAGCACTTAAACCTTGTGTAGAATAACCTGCTTGATTACCTAAAGCAACTGCAAAACTTCCTTGATTTTGATATCCAGCATTAGAACCAATATGTACATAACCTGTATTTTCTGAATTCCATTTATTTACAAAACTATTCCAATATGGATAGTCTGAATAATTTACACCTGTAGAACTAATATACCCAGTTGGTCCAGTTGATCCTATACCTGCTGGTCCAGTTGGCCCAATTAGTCCAGTATAACCTGTATATCCTGTAGATCCTATATTTCCTGTTGATCCAGTATAACCTGTTGGTCCAGTATAACCTGTTGGTCCAGTAAAACCAGTTGATCCTGTGTAACCAGTATAACCAGTACATCCACTATAACCAGTTGATCCTGTAATACCGGGGTATCCGGTATATCCAGTATATCCGGTATAACCAGTATATCCTGTGTATCCTGTAAAACCTGTAACACCTGTATATCCAGTGTATCCTGTGTAACCTGTATATCCTGTTACACCACTATATCCTGTAAAACCAGTAATTCCGGTATATCCTGTAACACCTGTAAAACCTGTATATCCTGTGTATCCTGTATATCCTGTATATCCTGTATATCCTGTATAACCTGTATAACCAGTAACACCTGTATATCCTGTGTATCCTGTATATCCACTATATCCAGTATAACCTGTAAAACCGGTATAACCTGTATATCCTGTATAACCTGTATAACCAGTATAACCTGTATAACCTGTATATCCTGTAAAACCTGTATTACCAGATGGTCCTGTAGGTCCAGTATATCCAGTCCATCCTGTATATCCTGTGCAACCAATTGATCCAGTATATCCAGTATAACCAGTATATCCAGTATATCCAGAATAACCAGTATATCCTGTGTAACCTGTGAACCCTGTCCATCCAGTCCATCCAGAGTATCCTGTATATCCTGTATATCCTGTGTAACCAGAATAACCTGTGTATCCTGTATATCCTGTATAACCTGTATAACCTGTATAACCTGTATATCCAGTATAACCAGTATATCCAGTGTATCCAGTATATCCTGTGTAACCTGTGAACCCTGTCCATCCAGTATATCCAGAAAATCCAGTGTATCCAGTATATCCGCTATATCCAGTATATCCAGTATAACCAGTATATCCAGTGTATCCAGAATAACCAGTGTATCCAGAATATCCAGAATAACCAGTATATCCTGTAAAACCTGTAAATCCAGTAAATCCTGTATATCCAGTGTATCCTGTATATCCAGTATAACCTGTATATCCTGTAACACCAGTATAACCTGTATAACCTGTATAACCTGTATAACCTGTATAACCTGTATATCCTGTATATCCTGTATATCCTGTATATCCTGTATAACCTGTATAACCTGTATAACCTGTATAACCTGTATAACCTGTATATCCTGTATATCCTGTATAACCGGTGAAACCAGAGAAACCTGTGAAACCTGTATATCCTGTATATCCTGTATATCCGGCATATCCGGTATATCCTGTATAACCGGTATAACCTGTATAACCTGTATAACCTGTATATCCTGTATATCCTGTATATCCTGTATATCCTGTATAACCTGTATAACCTGTATAACCTGTATATCCTGTATATCCTGTATAACCTGTATAACCGGTATAACCTGTATAACCTGTGTATCCTGTATAACCGGTATAACCAGTATAACCGGTATAACCAGTATATCCACTGTTTCCTGTATATCCAGTAGATCCTGTATATCCAGTAGATCCAGTATAACCAGTATAACCTGTTGAACCAGTGGAACCAGTTAATCCTGTTGAACCTGTATAACCAGTGTATCCTGTATAACCACTATATCCTGTATATCCCGTATAACCCGTATAACCCGTATATCCTGTATAACCAGTGATTCCAGTATATCCTGTATAACCTGTTGAACCACTATATCCAGTAGAGCCAGTGTATCCAGTATATCCAGTATACCCAGTATATCCTGTATATCCTGTATAACCAGTCCATCCAGTGTATCCAGTATATCCTATTAACCCCGTATAACCAGTAAAACCAGTATATCCTGTATAACCAGTGCATCCAGTATATCCTGTATAACCGGTGTATCCAGTGTAACCTGTGTATCCAGTATATCCTGTATATCCAGTAAATCCAGTATAACCTGTGTATCCTGTATAACCAGTATATCCTGTATAACCTGTCCATCCAGTGTATCCAGTAAACCCAGTATATCCTGTAAATCCGGTGTATCCAGTGTATCCAGTGTATCCAGTATATCCAGTTGAACCAGTATAACCACTATATCCAGTATATCCGGTATAACCTGTGAATCCTGTATATCCAGTATAACCAGTAAATCCAGTAAATCCAGTATATCCAGTATAACCAGTGTAACCTGTAAATCCGGTATAACCAGTATATCCGGTGAAACCTGTGTGTCCAGAGTAACCAGTATAACCTGAATATCCAGTATATCCAGTATATCCTGTATATCCGGTATAACCAGTATAACCAGTCCATCCAGTATAACCTGTATATCCTGTATATCCGGTGTAACCTGTATATCCGGTATAACCACTATAACCAGTATAACCTGTAAAACCAGTAAATCCTGTATATCCAGTATAACCGGTATAACCAGTATATCCTGTAAAACCAGTATATCCAGTATAACCAGTATAACCAGACGATCCTGTATAACCAGTAAATCCTGTGTATCCAGTATACCCAGTATAACCAGTAAAACCAGTATATCCACTATATCCAGTATATCCAGTATATCCAGTATATCCAGTATAACCAGTATAACCAGTATATCCAGTATATCCAGTATAACCAGTGTATCCAGTATAACCAGTATATCCAGTATATCCGGTATAACCAGTGTAACCAGTGTAACCAGTATAACCAGTAAATCCAGTAGTTCCAAATCCAGTAGGACCAGTAGGACCATATGGTCCAGTAACACCAGTAGGACCGGTATATCCAGTTGTGCCTAAACCACCTGGTCCAGTTGGCCCGGTAGAACCTAGAAAAGTTCCAATATTAGTAAATGTGTTTGGAGCAGTTGTGCAGATATATAAATCTTGATTAATAACATATGCATCACCAACAGTTGCATTCGTAGGTAATTCAGAAACATTATTCAATGATCCTTTTATATAAATAGTTCCTGGCGATATACCACCAATCGTTGTTCCAAATGGTAAT
>Ga0214921_10005285_pt1 | contig 18346 bp, 9 predicted proteins | sample LL1505_MetaG_FD_177992 | JGI IMG/M metagenome (GOLD analysis project Ga0214921, IMG submission 177992) | Freshwater microbial communities from Lake Lanier, Atlanta, Georgia, United States - LL-1505 | ecosystem: Environmental > Aquatic > Freshwater > Lake | place: USA: Georgia | collected 2015-05-28 | reverse complement strand
CACAATAAAGAATTAATTAAAATAATTGAAGATAGTGGAAATAGTATAATGTATACACCACCATATAGTCCTAATAATAATCCCCGAAGGGTTAATTTATAAAAAGCAAAGCTTTTTATAAATGTCCCCGAAGGGTTAATTTATAAAAAGCAAAGCTTTTTATAAATGTCCAATTGAAAATCTATTTAGTGTTGTAAAAAATACTTATTATAAATTAGATAAAACAATTATAATTAATAAAGATCAAATTTGTAATTATTATTAAATTAAAATATCTAATTATATTTTAATTTAATGGTATATTTATTAAATACAGAACATGTAGAATATATAAAATTAGTTATTAAAAATATATTTATTAATCTTATAGATTATGAATTAGATGCGATTCAAATATTTACAATTACAATTATAGATATATTAGCATGTAAATTTAATTATTCAAAAAAAACAATAAATGAATTTTTTATTCAGATAACATTAAATAGAAATTCAGATATAATATCTATAATGTATTTAATTTTACCTTATATTGATGATAGAAATAATTTTGAATTATATAAACAAATATATAGATTAAAAGATATAACATGTAAAAAAAAAACTGATATAGATTTGAATGATAAATCAATAAATCCATATTTAATTTGTAATTATCAATATTCTAGATATTTTGATAAAGATGTTTTAAATAATCAAATACAAAAATTTGATCCAAAAAATAACGATTCATATAATGAATATTTATATACTATATATGATTTAGAAATTTCATTTAAATTAGTTTTAGAAACTATTGAACAAATTAATTCAAAATTATATATTAATTGGATAAATATTTTACCAATAGCGATAGTAAATTATCAAGAATCAAAAAAATATAAAAATAGTTTTGATTATAATGAAAATGAAAATAAATTTTTATTTAAAATAGATAATGATGAACATGAATTTAATTTTTGGAATTTAGATGTAGAAAATCCATTAGCAATTTATGGTGGAATTACTGCAAAAGATGTATTTAATACAATATATGTATATTTATTTAATGAAATATTTACTTCAGGAACAAAATGGTTACTTTATGAAAATCAAGAAAATCCTCGCGATATGCCCATAATGTATATTGAAATATTTAATTATATTATTGATATTAATCTAATTATAGAAGGAAAAAATTATGATTTAATAGAATCTGTAATTATTAAAGATAGTATTGTAAAATGGAATAATCTTTTTACTAAAAATGAGATTTTTATTAAATGTGTTATATTTAAATTTGATCAACGATTTTGTAATGATGAAATTTCTAAAGAATATAATTATGATTATAAAACTTTATATGATAAAATTAAAAAAAAAGATGAAGAAAAAGATGATGAAGATGAATTTTTAGATTTTGATCAATTAAAACCAGATGGTAATTTATATGATGAATATTTAGAAAAAGTTAAGAATTTTAAAGATAATATACCATTTCAAGTAATATATAATTTTTTAATAGATATGGTTAATAAATTTAAAAAAACATGGTATGGAATACAAATATTAAAATATGATAATAAAAAATATATTATTAATAAAAATTTTAATGTAAATAATAAAAAGATAGATAATATACCAACAAATAATAATATATTATATATAACATATAAAAATATATATAATTATGCTAAATCAATTTGTCTTCAAATTAATAAAAATAAAATAATAACAGATGCGCGATGTTTAAATGAAACTACAAAAAAAAAATTTATGGAATTATTAGTAAATAATGATAAATTTAATATAAAAAATGTTATAAAAAAAACATATGGATCAATTGATAAAATATCAATTGATAAATATCAAAAATTAATATCAAAATTCTTTAAAGAAAATTTAAAAAATATTGTTTTTGAAACATATATTCAATTAGGTTTATTAAATGAATTTGTTTCTGATTCAGAACTAACTGATGAAAATATTTTAGGAACTGATGAAATCATTAAAAGAAAAAATTTAAAAAGAAATTTATTAAAAAAATTTAATAAAAATGAAGAAAATAAAAATATATATTTGGAAACATATTATTATTTAACACGACAAACATATTCACAATTAGAATTATATGATCCTAAAACTTTGAAAGAATTAAATTGGTTCGAATATACTTTTGAGATTGCTGATTATTTATCTTTTGCTTTAAATTGGGTTTCACAAATAAATTTTTATCATCATTTTATAAATAATCGTGTCATATATGTTACTGGTGCTACCGGACAAGGTAAATCTGTCATTGTTCCTAAATTATTATATTATGCTGTTATTGCTATAAATTTAAATTCATCTTCTAGAGTAATATCAACACAACCAACTGTTGCACCGACACAGAGTAATGCAGATAAATTAAGTCAAGATTTAGGTGTTCCTATAATATTAAATAATTTTGAAACTTTTTCATCATTTGTTCAATATTCTACACAAAGTGATAAACATCTTGTATCTAATTCAGATACATTTATTAAAGAAGTAACTGATAGAACTTTATATGAAGAAATAACAAAGAATCCATACTTAAAAAAACAAAAAGGTAAAGAATATACAAATGATAATTTATATGATGTTATTATTATAGATGAAGCTCATATGCATAATGTTAATATGGATTTAATATTAACATTTATGAGAAATTATTTATATATAAATAATCAAGTTAAATTAATTATAACATCAGCAACTATGGATGATGATGAATTTATTTATAGAAGATATTATAGAATATTAGATGATAATTATGGATTTCCAATATGTCCGATTTTTGCAAATTTAGAAATTATTGGTTCTTATTTTTTAAATCTTAATGATAATGTTATTTTAGATAAAGTTGTTGTTGATAGAAGATATCATATTTCTCCACCTGGACAAACTACTAAATTTATTGTTAAGGATATATATTTAGATTATGATCCTGAGAATTATGAACAAGCTGAAATTCAAGGATTAAATATATTAAAGAATATAATGGCAAAAAACAATACAGGTGATGTATTATTTTTTACAATAACTGAAAAAATATTATTAGAATTAGTTGAAAAAATAAATATGGATTCACCAAGTTATGTTATAGCATTGCCATTATTTTCAAAACTTCGTGATAAACCTGGACAATGGTTTGATAAAATTCAAAATATAGATAAAAACAAACATTTATTAACATATTCAAAAGCTGATATGCTAAATGTAATATTGAATGGACCTGAAAATTATAAAAAGATACAATCAAATTTATATTCTATGATAGTAATAGTTGCAACTAATGTTGTTGAAGCATCTGTAACTATAAGATCTTTAAAATTTGTTATAGATACAGGTTATTTTAATTCTGTTGTTTTTGATGAAAATATTAATGATATGGTTATTTCGATTGATCCAATTCCTGAAGCTTCTCGATTACAAAGAAGAGGACGAACAGGACGTGTTGGCTCTGGAACAGTATATTATACATATAAATATAAATCTCGAGCACATATTAAACCAAGATATGGAATTGTTACATCAGATATTACATTTGATTTATATAATATATTACATGATTTCTCAGGAGATGAAGAAAAAGATAGATTATATAATCCAGAATGTCATCCATGTAATTATAATAAAAATGGTAAATTAAAATTTAAAGATTATATTAATCAAGAACCAAATAAAATAGTTAAAAATATATATCAACAACAATATAATATTGAAGAATATGAATTTATAACTAATTTAAATTGTAATCCATTTAATCAAAAAATAAGAATATTAAATCCTGGATATACAAATGGTTATAATTTATCAACATTAATAGATCAAGATGGAATGTTTTATATAATTCATCCATCTGAAGAGAATTTTAAAAGAGATGTGATTACGGGTAATATAATATATGATAATAAAGAAAATAAAAAAATAGATAAATATATATCTAAAAAGATAATAAATTCAATGACAAAATTACAAAATATAAAATATATATATTTTGATAAAATAATAAAAAATCCAGAAAAAGAATATATGTATATACATAAATTTAAATATCATACAATAATTGACAAAATTAATCAAAATGAATCAGAAAATTTAGGATTTTTAATGAAAACATCAAGTTTAGAAGAAATAGTAAAAATAATAAAAACAATATGTATAAGTGTATGTTATAATTGTACAGATGATATATTAAAAATATTATCTTTAATATATTCAATAGAATCTTATAAAAAATTTGTTAAACTACAAGATAATGGTAAATTTAATGAATATGAAAAATTTTTAGATAAATGGAAAAATAATTCAGAATTATTAAGCTATTTAAATATGATGAATTTTTTTATAAAAAAAATAAATAATAAAGAAGATGAAAAAATAATAGATAGATTTGATAAGGTTGAAAAAGATTATAATGATTTTTTAGAATTAGAAAAGAAATATTCTAGTAAAATATTTATAAAGAATGATTTAATTACAAAAATATCAAAAGATAATATCAAATCATTTATTAAATATAAAAATCAAAATTTTGATAAAAATAAACGTTTAAAAGAATTTAATAATAAAAAATATGAGAAAAATGTAGACAATAATATGAATATCAATTATTATTGTGATTTTTTAGTTTTAAATCCCCAAACAATAATAAATGCATTAAAAACTTATAAAACTTTTAGTAATATTTATAATAATAATAATAAAGAAATTGATGAATTTAAAAAATTTTATCCAGTAATTCGTGGAGATCATGAAGAAAATATTTTAAAAACATTTTTAGAAAATTTTTTAAATAATTTATGTATATATAAAAAAAATCAAATAACTAATATTATAACAGATAATATAATAAAAATTCCTAATATTTGTTTAACAATTATTGTAAATTTATTTTTTTATATTAGAATGACTAAAGATGGACCTATTGGAATTTCTAATTTAAGTAAAAAAATAATAAATGATGTAATTTCAGATAAAGTAATAAATTTATCTAAAATATATATAAAAGATAAAACTCATAATATATTACAAACTAGTAATAAATATTTATTAAATTATCCAAAATCAGAATATTCAATGAATGATTATATTAAAAAAACAATTACAATGATTAAAAATATTAACTGAAATTATCTGGAAAATGAAATATTTTAACACATTGTAAGGGATTATCAATAATTCCCCTTAAATAATTTAAAGAATCAAAATTTTTATAATTTATATTAAATTCATTTTCAATATTATCAATATTAATATTATTAATATTCTGAATATCTGTAATATGTGTTATTTTAAAATTAAAATATTTTACTAAAAAATATGTAATATCTATAAAATGATTATATCCTGTGTATATTATATTATTATTAGTATAATCTTTATCTAATAATCTTCTTAATAAAAATAAATCTGTTAGAATTATAGATAATAAATCTATATAATGAATTATTTTATTAATATTCATAAATATTGGTTTTTGTGATTGAAAATTATTTTCTAATGTAGTAATATTAAATAAATTATTATTATTTGATATATAATTAATAGTATCATTGGCAATATTGATTATTACATCAAATAATTCTATAAAATATACTGAATATATATTTAATATACTATTTTGTATATCAATATTATTATATTTTGATAATAATTTATTTATATAAATATTATTTTTTAATTTTAAATTATCACTAAAATCTGTAACCAATTTAACTATTTTTTTCATAATATTATTTATATAATATAATATATTTGAAAAATATGGATAATCTCTAAGATCATATTTAAAATACTTATAAATTATATATAATTCATTTATATAAGATATAGTTTCTCTAATATCAAAATAATGAAATCTAACATTTGGAAAATATTTTGATATCTGTATTTTATTATTTATAAATTCTATATTATTTAATTTATATAATTCTAATATATAAGAATCTTTTTTATAATTTGATAAATTTATATTTTTTTTATAATAAAATTCATAAAATATATCAAATTTTTTATCTTTTTCTTTTTTAAAAATTTTTATTAATAATTTATCTATATCTATTGATTCAATATTATCATAAGTACATTGTGTCTGTTCATTAATATCATTATGATAATCTCCAATTATATATATTATTTTTTTTCCATTAGTTAATCTAAAAATATTTGTTGGACCATTTATTTTATATTTTTTTGTTAAAGATTTTTTTATCATAATAATTTATTATAATAAAAAAAATTCAAATATTTATTAATATTATTATTAATTCATATAATTATATATTTTCTTTAAAAAACTATTAATATCATCTAATTGATATCCTCCAGATAATAATGCAGATTCGTAAATAATATTTATTAATTCTACATTATCTTCTAATGTACTAATTTTTTTAATTAATATATGTTCTGGATTAATTTCTAAATTTTTTTGTGAAAACATCATACCATACATGTTATTTTTTGATGATAATGCTTGTGCTTTCATAATTCTTTCCATATTAGCTGACATTCCAATTGGATTTGTTACAATAGCTGGTTGTGTTTCAATCTTATTTGAAACAACAACACTACTTACTTTATCTCCTAAAACATCTTTTATTTTTTTACATAAATCTTTATATTCTTCATTATCATTTTTATTTTCATTTTCATCAATTTGTAAATCATCTTTTGATACATTAATTAATTTATGATCCTTATATTTTGTTAAATTCTGAAGAATATATTCATCTAATGGATCAACCATATAAATAATTTCATAATCATTTTTCTTTAATTTATCTATAAATGGTGAATTCTCTAATGTTGCAATATTTTCACCTGTAATAAAATAAATTCCTTTCTGGGATTCTTTCATTCGTGAAACATATTTATCAAAACTTACTAATTCACCTTTTGATGTAGTGTATCTTAAAAATTCAACTAATTTATCATGATTACTATCTTTCTCTTCATGAACTCCCAATTTAATGTTTTTATCAAAATTATTATATAATGTTTTATATTTCTCTTCATCTTCAGCTATTTCTGATAATAATTCAATTGTCTTTTTAACCAAATTCTTACTAATTTGTTTAATTATTCTTGTATTTTGTAATAATTCTCTACTTGCGTTTAATTGCAAGTCTGAACTATCAATCATACCCTTAATAAAATTCATCCATTCAGGATATAATTCTGGTGCATTGTCTGTAATTAATACTTTTTTAACATATAATTTAATTCCATTTTTCTTTTCTTTTGTTCCATTAAATAAATCAAATGGAGCTTGTGAAGGAATATATAATAATCCTTTTAATTCTAAACTACCTTCAACTTTAAAATGTTTAACTGATAAATAATCATCACTATTACCAGAAATATTTTTATAAAACTCTTGATATTCTTCTTTCGTAATATCTGAACTTTGTCTACACCACAAAGGTTCAATATTGATTTTTTCCCATTTATCTTCATAAACTGTTCTTGTTTTCTTTTGTTTAATTGTATTTATAATATTTTTTTCATTATAACTATTATCTTCTTCATCATCACTATCAACATCTTCTACATTAATATTATTTGTATCTAATACTTCACCAGCTTGTTGTTCTACTGGTTCACTAGATTCTACTGATTCTAGTGGTTCTACTGATTCTAGTGGTTCTACTGGTTCACTAGATTCTACTGATTCTACAGGTTCACTAGATTCTACTGATTCTACTGGTTCTACTGATTCTACTGGTTCTACTGGTTCACTAGATTCTACAGATTCTACAGATTTTACTGGTTCACTAGATTCTACAGGTTCACTAGATTCTACAGATTTGACTAATTCACCAGAACCATGTTGTGATTCACTTGCTTGTTCTGGTATAATATCTTCTTCAGGTTCATCAATTTCTTCTTCTCTTGAAATTAATCTATATAATAGAATTGGATATGTAATATAACTAGAATGTTTTTTAATAATTTCAGTAATTTTTGATTCATTTAGATATTCTTCAGCATCTTCTTTAATAAATAAAGTAATTTGTGTCCCCCTTAGAATGACATTTTCTTCTAATTTAGATAATGTAAAAATACCATTGGCACTAGACTCCCATGCATAAGTTTCATCTGAACCTGCTAATCTAGAAACTACTCTAATAGATGATGCAACTAAATAAGCTGAATAAAAACCAACACCAAATTGACCAATTAAATCTTTATTATCAGATTGTTCGGATTGAGATAATCTTTTAATGAATTCTTTTGTTCCAGATTTAGCAATTGTTCCAAGATTATTAATTAAATCATCTCTAGACATACCAATACCTGTATCTTCAATAACAATTGTTTTATCATCTTTATTTACTTTAATTTTAATATTAAAATCATGGTTTTCTTGTAAAATACTTTTATCTGTTAGACTATTAAATTTTATTTTATTTAATGCATCTGATGAATTCGATATTAATTCTCTTAAAAAAATGTCATTATTAGAATAAAAATTATGAATAATCATATTCATTAATTCGTTAATTTCAGCTTTAAAAGTATATTCTTCCATTTATATTAATTATAATATAATATTTTTTTAAATAATTTTATTTAATATTTTATATATTATATTTTAATATGGCATTTAATTATCTATTAAATAATAATAATTTAATTACAAATAATAAATTAATTTCTATATTAGAATCTGTTAAATCATCAAAACTTAGAGGTTTGGAAATAGGGTTTGGAACGGGGAAAAAAACAATATCAATAGCTAAAGAATTTAAATCATTTTATGCTATTGAACCTAATAAAATATATTATGATAAATTTAAAGAAATTTGTAAAATAAATAAATGTAATATTAAATCTTATAATATGGATTTACAAAATTTTGTAAATTATACAAATAAAAAATTTAATGTTATTATATTAATTAATGTTATTCATTTATTAAATTTAGATGATTTTGTAAAAATTTCTAAAACAATTCTTAAAAAAAATAATTATATTATAATAATAAATCCTCATGAAAAACCTATAAATTGGGGAAATAATGAATTTAATAAAAATTCAGAACTATTTGATCAAAATAAATGGATAAAATTCAAAAATAAATTAAAAGATTTATATTTAAATTTATTAAATCATAAATACTTTTTTAAATTTGATGAGGATTTATATGACAAATATTTTATATTAAAAATTTAAAATATTTATTTATTTTATATATATATTATATGAAATTTAATGATTATTATAGTTTTATAAATAAAGATTGGTTTAAAAATTTTACTATTCCTGATGATTATTCTAAATTTGGTACTTTTGAAGAAATATATTTAAATATGGAAAACCAAGTTGGAGAAATTTTAAATGATTGTTCAAATAATAAATTAGAAAATTCATTTAATAATAGATTATTAAAAAATATGTATTTAAAATTAGATAAAAAAGATAATATTTCTTCATTAAATAAATATTTTAAATTAATAGATAATTGTAATGATTTAGATGATATTTTAAAAATAATTGGTTTACTTAATATATTAAATGTAAGTCTATTTTTTAATTTATCGATTGAACAAGATTTAAAAGATAGTATGACATATTTAATATATTTAAATCAAAATTCAACTATATTACCATCTAAAGATTATTATATTAATGATAAATATAATGATATATGTATAAAGTATAAAGAATTTATTAATTCCATATTAAAATTAATAAATATGGAATCATATGGGGATCAAATATATGAATTTGAGAAATCTATAGCATTATTAACATTAAAAAAAGAAGATAAAAGAGATTTAGATATGATGTATAATATTTCAAATTTTAATGAAATAAATAGAATATTTAATTTTGAAAATTTTTTAATATATTTTAAAATATTAAAACCTGATATTGATAAATATTATGATAAAATTATTGTTGATAATTTTAAATATTATAATGATTTAATTACTTTATTAAAAAATACAGATTTAAATTTAATAAAAATTTATATTAAATATATATTTATTATATCATTTGGAGATTATTTAACAAGTGATATTTATGATTTAATATTTTCATTTTTTAAAAAAGAATTATCAGGTGTAATAAAACAAGTACCAGAAAATAAAAAAAAAATAGATATATTATCAGAATTAATTGGTGAAATTATATCTGAAATATATATTAATAAATATTATTCTGAAAAAATTAATCAAAGTATAAAAAATCTTATTGACAAAATAATTAAATCATCTATTGATATTATATCAAAATGTTCATGGATGGATCCCAAAACTAAAATAAAAGCAATTGATAAAATTAATAATATAAAAATTAAAGTTGGTTATGGAAAAAAAATTAAAAATTATACTAGTATTGATATTAATGATTTAAATCTTATCGATTCTATTACTAAATTTAATATTTTTTATTCAAATTTTTATCTAAATAAATTAGGTTCTAATCCTGATCCAGATGAATGGCATATGAATTCATATGAAACAAATGCATATTATAATCCATTAATAAATGAAATTGTTTTTCCAGCTGGTATTTTACAATTACCAATGTTTTCATTAGAAAATTCATTTGCAACAAATTTAGGAGGTATTGGTTCAGTTATTGCTCATGAAATTTCTCATGCTTTTGATGATCAGGGACATAAATTTGATAAAAATGGAAATATGATTTCATGGTGGACAAAAGATGATGAAAATAAATATTTAGAAAGAGCAAATAATTTAGTTGACCAATTTAATAAAATAAAAATATTTGATATTAATATTTTAGGAAAAATGACATTAGGAGAGAATATTGCTGATTATACAGCTGTAACAATTATAGTTAATGTATTAAAACAAAATAATTTAACAACTAGATATAATTATCATCAACTATTTTCTACATATGCTCAAGTTTGGAAACATAAAATTAGAAAAAATGAATTAATTAAAAGATTAAATAATGATGTTCATGCACCTGGTAGATATAGAACTAATCAAATATTATCAAATATAAATGAATTTTATGAAACATATAATATAGATAAAAATCATAAAATGTATATAAAAAATAATGATAGAATTAAATTATGGGAATAATTCAATTATATTTTTTTTTAATATCATTTACAATATCATCATCGCAATTATTTAATATTGATAACATTTCTTTAACTTTATTAATATCACCTAATAAATGAGCATTAATAACTGTATTAATAGTTTCTGTCTCATTAATATCAGATTCTGAAGATATCGAATTATGTTCATTATCTATAAATATTTCATCTAATTCATCTATTAATTCTAGTAAATTAAATGGATTATCAAATATATTTAAAAATTTTGAAATTAATTCAATATCTTCTTTAGATTCTATTAATTTATATATTATATTATTTCTAGTAATTAACATATCATTTATATAATAATCATCAAATGTATTATACCAAGATTCAAATATATCTAATTGATTTATATTAAATTCATAATATGTTGTTATATTTGGTAAATCTTTATATTTAAAAATAATTTGTATGATAAAATTAGTCATCATAAATTATAATATTATAAATAATTTAAATATTTAAAATTAATTAATTTTATTATTAATTAATTTTATTAACTATTTACCTTTAATTCATTTAAATAGTTATAAATTTATAACTATTTAATTAAATGGCACAACATATATTTTTTATGTATATTACTAATTATATTTTTGTTTCAAAATTTATATGGTATATGATATATGATATATGGTATATGGTATATGGTATATGGTATATAGTATATGGTATATGGTATATGGTATATGGTATATGGTATATGGTATATGGTATATGGTATATGGTATATTTTAGATTATTAAATTACATTTTATTTTTTTTAAAAACAATCACCAACATTTACAAAAAATATGACATCGACAAATTTTTACAGTCATACACAAACATCCTTCCTCGGATTTACATAAACATTTTCTAGTACTAGTGTCATTAGATGACAATGATGATGATGATAATGATGAGGATGAGGATGATGATGATGATGATGATGATGATGATGATGATGATGATGATGATGATGATGATGATGATGATGATGATGATGATGATAATGATGAATTTGGATCATTCCAAGTACTTTCTTTTGTATCGGAGTTATACCAATATGGTGTTTGATGTTTTTTACTAAAATGTTTTGTCCAAAGAGTATTAATGGAACTCGAACTCGAATGAGAACTTGAAATCAAATGAGAACTCGAACTCGAACTCGAACTCGAACTCGAACTCAAATGAGAACTCGAACTCGAACTCGAACTCGAACTCGAACTCGAACTCGAACTCGAACTCGAACTCAAATGAGAACTCGAACTCGAATGAGAACTCGAACTCGAACTCGAACTCGAACTCGAACTCGAACTCGAACTGAGAGATTCTTTGATAAGCTTCTTTGCCGAAGGATATGTCTTTGACATAAAATCCAATACAATTGGTGAAGAAAGTAACGAATATGTTTCTTGGCGCTTAATACCATTTCGGTGAAGTGGAACATTTGTTAGCTGTGAAGAATCAAAATGAAACAAATTACCATTGTACTGGTATAAGTGAACTAAATTAGGATGAGGTCCGAAATTACAATCACTTAGAGGAATTGTATAGATTCTTTCGATATGTAGGTTAACTGAAAAATCTTTATTTGCGTGTTTTCGAGTTCCACAAACTAAAATAACAGTAACATCTGGTTGCATCTCTTCAAAATTCTGTTTAGGTCCACAATGGACTTGCATAGGAATATTTCTTCCCAATCTTAAATTATTTTCAATATCTCCCGTTAGATTCTTGAACTTGACTTCATACAATTGATTACAGTTTCGACAAAACAAATCGATAAATGATCTATCGGCTTGATGGTATGGGATTAGAGATTTTTTATGACAATTCACACATGATGTAGCTTGAGCTGCATCAAGTTCTACAGATATCCCAGAGTAGTTATCATTCGTATTATCATGTGATAAATTAATATCTTTTGATGAAATACGAACATTATTTCCTCGAAACCTCGTTATGAAATCTTTACATGTATCACAATGTGAACATTGATCACAACTACTAGGTATTTCAAGATCGGAAATAACTAGTTCATTCTTATCAAAGATCATACTTTCAAGGGCAGTCGAGCAAAAAATCGTTTTTCTCTCAGATTCATCTATTGTCTGAAATTCAATAGATTTTGTTTCAAGATTTAAGTATTTTTGTTCTCGTTTTCGTTCTTTAATTCTTGGAAAAAATGTGTTGATAAAATGTGCATGAGCTCGATTTCTTTGCATTATTGATTGTTCTTCTTCTGTTTCATCCTCTGGATCATATTCATAGTCAGAATCACCCATAAAACGTTGTATTTTAGATGATGATGATGACTTTTTACTATTTCTAGGATTGGACTTGAAGTTGGACTTAACTTCCAAAGCTTGTACTTTAGTACTATTACCTTTAACAACAAAATCGTTTATAAAATCGTCTACACAATTCTTTTGTCTTTTGTTTTGAGGACTATTTTCTTCAATTAAATTTTCAGACTCTGATGATTTTTTGGTTTTGGTAACAGATGTTTCCTTCTTTGAAATTTTGACGCTAATAGTTTTGGTGCCACTAAATGCATTATTTTTTGCATTATTCCAATCTGCAAGAGGTTCAATTAATTCATGACATTTAATAGTGGTATCACTTTCGTTGATATCACTTTCGTTGATATCACTTTCGTTGATATCACTGTTTGTAAAAATACTGTCGGTTACAACAGTACTATTACCGTCAGAATTAAATCCAGATACATGTACATTGGCTCTCTTTTTTCCATTTATAGTTTGATTTACGGTGCTACTTGTCATAAGACTTTCGTTGCCAGATAAATCAGAGTCACATCGACCACATGGTGTAGACGATGATTCGTAAAAAATATTCTTTCCATCTTTTGGTGGTTTTAGGGTCTCTTCGCAAACAGTAAATGTTTTGGAAACATCAAATGTCTTTGAAAAGAGGGGTGTTCCAACATTACTTGCCAATGTCGAAACGGTTTTTGTAACAACAGTTTTATCACCTATTGTTACCCTCTCTACAGCCTCATTAATCCTAACTATCAATGAGGCTGACAGTGAAGTTAAAACTTCACGTTCGCTAATATCAGCGCTATCGACATGTTTTAATGCATGGATATACATTCTTCTTATACACTCCTCTAAATATAATAACACCAATTGTCTATATATCTATGAAATGTCTGCATCACTAACAAGACGCCATTGTCCTATATATTCTACGCAATCAAAAGAATATATAGGAATAAGGGATTTACGCATTCCTACGCTCTAATCTTCAAAGATGGAGTAGTGTAAATGCACACTAGGTAGGATGTAACCCAAAAAAGGATTTACATCACTACGCTCCAGTCTTCTTATAGAGTAGTGTAATTGTACACTATGGGGGGGTCCCCCCAGAAATATTAAACATAATGAAAATTATATCATTATATTTTTTCAATTTTTTAATACAATTGTGTTAATAACTTGAAATATTCTTTCCCTATATATAAATTATGTTTTAATACATTTTACATATTGTAAAATATAAAACAGTTAGAAAAAAAAAATATAATTTTGACTATTATATTAAATGTTTTATTAAAATGTTATTTAATTATAATAATTGGAAAAAATTAAAAAATCGGATAATAATTATAATTAATATAATAAATGGTCTAAATATGGAATTTTTGAAACAGTATATAATTATTTTATTAAAGAAAACTATTTATAATTAAGTAAATTAATAAATTTATTGATGTAACTAAAATAAATAATAAATATAGATCAGAAAATATTGGCATTAATATTGAATATAAAAAGAAAAATGTTACATAATTATAATTTTTGTATATATGGGACTATTACAGTATTTATTTAATTATAATGATAATAATAATTGAATAAATACTGTAATAGATCTGGCAAATTTATAATGAATATTTAGTTAAAATATCAATATTGTTTTTAGTGTGTATATAGTAATATATACTTATTTTTATAAATTAAATGTAAAAAAATTTTAATTTTTAAGTGTACAGTTATGTACACTTAAAAATCATTATCTACTTCTTGTAAAATTAAAATTTATAGCATAATGAAAACTATAATTTTCTTTATAAAAATCATAATTTTTAACTATCTTAGCATTTCTTTTCGGTTTTAATACAGATTTTTTATAAAAAGCAGCATCAGAGAAACTTAATTCTATTAAAGAACTACTTTTTTCAATATATATAATATTTTCTTCATAAATATTATTAAATTCACTACTTGTTATATTTTTATGATTTCTACTATTAAAATCACCTAAAATTATATCTGGATCAAGTTCCATAATTTTATTATTTATTTTTTGTTTATACACTTCTGAGATTGTTGGACTAACAGATTTTACACCACTAAAAGATTTTATACGACGATTGTCTTGTTCTGTACCACTATTAGATTTTACACCACTAAGAGGTTTTATAGGATTGCCAGCTTTTTCTACACCACTAAAAGATTTTATACGACGATTGTCTTGTTCTGTACCACTATTAGATTTTACACCACTAAGAGGTTTTATAGGATTTCCAGCTTTTTCTACACCACTAAAAGATTTTATACGACGATTGTCTTGTTCTGTACCACTATTAGATTTTACACCACTAAGAGGTTTTATAGGATTGCCAGCTTTTTCTACACTACTATTATATTCTACACCACTATTAGATTTTTTATAAATATCAGCTTTTTCTACACTACCACCATTAAATTTTGTTAAACTACTGACAGAATCTGTATGAATATCTGTTATCACTATATCACTAACAAATTTTGTTGATTTTTGTTCATCTTTAAATGTTGTAATAGTATGAGGATTATCTAAATTTGCAAAAGTTTTATCATTAACCATAGTTATTGAATCAGTATTATATATTTTTTCACCTGTATAATTTAAATAATGAACATTTGCAAGTGTTATTATTTTATCGTCATTAATATTTTTAAAGCTTCCAATTTGACAATATTGACTTATACAATCACTTATCATAAACTTATCGTTTGTATCAACATTAAAAATTTCATGATTAATAAAACAAATATTATTAAAAATTTTTGGTTGTGATATTATTATATCAATATATTCATCTATATTATTTATTTCATCATTATTATATTTTAAACATCCTAATAAATTTTTTTGTAGACTTATTTTTAAATCTAATTCCCATTTTTCATTATTGTATATAATTCCAAAAGATTTATAATTATCATTTACATATATATTATTTTTTCTTTTATAAGTATATAAATAACATTTATATTTAATATTTTTATTAGTATTAATATCTTTTAATAAAGAATCTAAATATAATATATTATCATAATTAAATTTATCATCTAGATTTTTTCCTACACAAAATTCAGTAAATATTATAAAATCTACCTCGTATTTAATACCTCTGTTTAATAAATTAAATAAATGATTTTTTATTTTTTCTGATATATCTTCTGAACATGTATTATTTAGATTTTGATATTTTTTGTCAACACCATGTTTTGGATATAACGGTATTATAGAATCAATACCAATATTTTGATATAATATATTAATATCATTAGATTTATTTGTCTTTAATTCACTAATTTTATCTTTTTCATCATATAGTCTATTAGAAACAAAATTTTGTTCTGTATACTTCATATGGGTATTTTTTAATTCAGTCGTTTCTAATATTGAATCATCGCATGCTCTTTCTTTTAAATCATCATATTCTGAACTTTTGATTGGTATTAATTCAGTCGTTTCTAATTTTGAATCATCACATGCTCTTTCTTTTAAATCATCATATTCTGAACTTTTGATTGATATTAATTCAGTCGTTTCTAATTTTGAATCATCACATGCTCTTTCTTTTAAATCATCATATTCTGAACTTTTGATTGATATTAATTCTTCAGAATAATATTTAGCAACATCATTCTGTAATTTTATATTTTTATAATTTTCACTGTATTCTTTTTGAAAATCATAAAAAATTCTACCTAATACATTTGTATCTATCATACCAGAACTAGTAAAAAATATTTGATAATTATTATAATTATTTATTATATCATAAATAAAAAAACATGATTTAATTATATCATGTTCTATATCATAATGTTTTTGTAATTTTGAATTTAAATATATCTGTAATACATATATAAATGTTTTTGGTAAATTTAATACAATTATCATATTTTTTTTTTCAGATATATATATATTATTACCTAACAGTATATTGTAAAAAAAAATTTCTATTTTTATTTGTTCAAGTATTTTTTCGTCAGCATTAATAATATAATTATTATCTGTAGTATAATTATTAATTTCAATAATTTCTTCATCTTTAAAAATATTTTCTAAATATTCTTTTAATAATTCTACAGTTGTATTATATAAATTATTTATTACTAATATATCTGAAGATTCTTTTGTAAATATTAATAAATGATGTTTTTGTAGCGTATATCCTAATCCCAATAAGTTTACAGAATTAGTTTTTTTAATTTTACTTTCTATACGTTTACTTTCTTTAAATTCACTTTCTTTAAATTCACTTTCTTTAAATTCACTTTCTGTAATTTTACTTTCTGTAATTTTACTTTCTATACGTTCACTTTCTATACGTTTACTTTCCATACATTCATTTTCAGTAATTTTACTTTCTTTAAATTCACTTTCTGTAATTTTACTTTCCATACATTCACTTTCTATACGTTCACTTTCAGTAAATTTACTTTTTGTAAGTTCTCTTTTTTTTTTACCAATTTCTGTTTGAAGAGTATTAATTTCTCTTTTTTTTTTACCAATTTCTTTTTGAAGAGTACCAATTTCTCTATTATTATTTGTGCGACGATCGTAAATATCAAGGTATATTTTATATTTTGGTTCTGATTGTTTTCTTTTAAAATCTTTATATTGAGATAATTCTTTATCAAGATCTAATTTATGCTTATATTTAACTTGAAGTTGGATTTTTAATTCAGATAGTTCTTCAAGTTGGATTTTTAATTCAGATAGTTCTTCATTTTTAGTTTCTCTAAATTTTAACGAACCTCCTTTTTTTAATAATAAATATTTATTTTTATAATAATTAGATTTTATTATATCATACATTAATATAGGGAAAGAATATTTATTTTTATAGATTAATTTATAACTATAATATTTTTTTATAATAATTAATATTAGTTTAATTATTATAACTATTAAATATAAATTATTAATAATATTTTAAATTCTTTT
>Ga0214921_10005284_pt1 | contig 18347 bp, 20 predicted proteins | sample LL1505_MetaG_FD_177992 | JGI IMG/M metagenome (GOLD analysis project Ga0214921, IMG submission 177992) | Freshwater microbial communities from Lake Lanier, Atlanta, Georgia, United States - LL-1505 | ecosystem: Environmental > Aquatic > Freshwater > Lake | place: USA: Georgia | collected... | reverse complement strand
TAATCTGCGACTATGATTCCGTGGTTCTTTACCTTGCCCAATATTTCTATGAATCTGCGACAGTTCGTACATTCTGTCGAAATCACCGCAAGACCTTTGCTTTCCATTTCATACTATAAATATTTTAATATTATCGAAAAAAACGCAAAATTAAAAGTTCACCATGCGCAAGACATAATTTGCCACTGCAACTACGAGAGCCAACGTAATATCTCTTCTCATGAACCAAACAATGAGCGCGAGGACGACGGAATCGATCAGCTGGCGATTGAGTTGCATTGTATATCATACGCGCACATTTTATTTCGAAACAAACTTAGAAAACTTGAATTTATCAGGAGTCAAAAACACGGTCACCACATCGCCGACAGTTCCGCTTCCCTTGGTAGTAGCATTTCCCGCACGGTTGTCGGGTTTTTTATACGAGATTTTGATCTTGTCGCCATCGACCGACGTAATTTTTCCGTCAACACAAACGTCGGAAGGCTTCGCGTCCGCGGGCGAAGGATCGAGTATCAGCACTTTCGTCCCGAGGAATGTTTTGGCAAAATCGTATGGCGCCTGATCAATTCCAGAATCAAATGGATTCGCTCCGGTATTTTTGCCAGGCTTGTCGCGATTCACCGACCACCAACCTAAGTACGTCATCCACGGGGTTTGCGTGAAGAAGTCGCGAACTTTACTGGCATCTAAGATCCTGAAGACTTCGCTCGTCACGTCGTTCACGCCGATCATCGGGATCAGCCCGATTTTAGGAGTAGAGTATCCGGCGGACATGACTTGTTTCCTCAGATTTTCGGCAGACGAAATGACATACGCAGCCATCTTTCCTTCGGGATTAGGCGCTGCGGAATCTCCAAAGTCCATCGACATGCCGTGGAAGCTTTCGATGACAGCGCCGTTCTTCTTGGCGTTTTGAACCAATTGTTCTCCTGCGAGCGCCAATCCAGATGGAAGGACCGGAAGACAGTACGTCACCTGAAGATTGGGATACTTCTTCTTAAGTTTCACGATGGCTTTGTTTCTTGTGTCGACCGATTTGACCTCAGCTACGGCGCCGCCTTCGATGTCAAAGTCAATCCTGTTCAAACTGTACAAGTCGATCACTCGCGAATACTCGGAAACCAAAACGTCGACATTGTCGATCACTTGAGCGATCTCTTGACCGTTCGCCCCGCCGAACGAGATCGAAACGTCGCCGCCCGCCGAACGGATCTGTCTGATTTGAGCCAGCATGTGCTGACTTTCGAGAGGGATCGTTCCGCTCCACGAAGCTTTCTTAGATGCGTCCGCCGTGATGAATGCCAGAGTGAAAAACTTTAGTCCGCTGTCTTTGGACATCTGGACGAGATCCGGAGTAGGCCATGCGCAAGCATCCACGTAAGGGGCGATGTTCTTATCGGTCCATGCCCCGCGTTTTGCCAGAGATGGATCGGTTCCTACGAGAGGGAGTATCTGATCGAATTTTACGTCTCCCGGCAGCGTCTTGCTCCCGCCAAAACCGAGTATCTTCGTAGTTCCCGCTTTGATTACATTATTATAATCTTTAGGAGTCAGCGTGACCGTGTCGCCATTGGTCACGAGATCGCCGTCGCTGAACCACGTGAATTTCTCTCCGGGAGGAAATTTGTACGTTAATTTCCACATCAAAACATCGTATGCGTTCTTGTTCTCGATCTTGAATTCTCCATCGTATCCGGAATCCCAGCTGGACTTCTTCGATACGGTGACTACGACGTTGCTCGTAGGGACAGTGGCCATATAATATAAGTATATATTTTGTTAAGTTATTTCACCACTCGAGGCACTCCGAAATAGAAGGGAACTCTTTCTCGAAGATGATTTTGATATGATTCGCAATGTCCGCATGCTCACGTTGAGTACCATTCGACGACCTCAGTTTGATGTAGAATATCCAGTCGCGGATGTTGCCGGTCATGTATAGAGTCGTCGGAGTCGCCAGAGGAAGCACGAAACGAGCAGACTCTTTGGCAATTCCTTTTGCGATGGCGTTTTCGTACAACTCGGTCGACTTCTCGTACAGCTTCTTTTGCTCTTCGGAAAACCATTGGTGAAGTTCGATGTCGTCGGTCTCGATAGAATTTTGTCGATTCTTCGTATCTTGAAGTCGCGCTTCCACGGGAGGAATAGTCACGTCGATCTTGGCGTATCTCTGAGAAAATTCTTGAAACGTAAAGGATCTGTGACGAAGAACTTGAGCGGCGATCGCTCTGGTCGTCTTGATTTCGACCGTCATCGATGCCGTTTCGAAGACGGAATAGTGACCGTTTTTCAAGCAATATTTAAGCAGCTTGGGAGCGGTCTCGTGACTCATCTGATTCTGTGGATTCGACACGCGAGCGGCATACGCGATCAGTTGCTCGGCATTGTCGACGCCGGCAATACGAGGGTGTGTCACGGCGATCAGTCGGGCAGACATAAATATCATATGGCGACCTGCGTTATATATGATGATGTGTCGATATGGAATGTCATATCGACACAACGCATTTTCGAAGTACAATCCGTTCCGTGGAAATGGAGTACCCGGTTGCGAGAGTGGTTTGTCGATATGGACTGTCATATCGTCGCGCGAAGCAGATCTTCGGTCATTTTAGTCTGGACTCCGAAGATGATATGGAGAAGTATGCCTAGCACGAACGCGAATATGATCCACAGAAGCATATTTTGGGGAGACTTATTTTTTGCGAACAACAAAACGAGGACGCTCGTGACGACAATCGTTCCCAACACGTCGTTCAGAGCATAATCGACATACGGAATGCGAGCCGAATGGAATCCGAGTCGCGGTTTTCCGAGAGCATCTCTGAATTTATCGAGACCGAACATGTATAATAACTTAAATATTATTATTATTACAAATATATGATTCTCGATCGTCTCAAAAATATTCCTGAGGATGAATACGTGACGTGCCAGCGCATCGTCGATTTTTGCAGAACATCGAAAATTCCATATATCAAACCGGATCCCATAAAATATCGGAATCATATGCCGAATCAACCGAGGTTTCAAGTGACAAATGCCGGTTGGAACGGTTTTTACGATATTGTCAATCTTGATAAGATTTCCATTATCGTTTCTGGATACTCCGACCACCCCATCGGCGAATCCGAACTCGATATATTAGAGCAACCGAAACTGAAAGCGTGGTTTGCCAATAACGTGATCATTAAACATCCAAAATTGATTGCCGTTCCGTTGGGACTTCCCAATCAAGTCGACTTCGAAATCCAAGGAAATACGAAGGCTATTTACGAAGTTGCACAAACTCCTAAAGTGATCAAGAATCTTGCGTACATGAATTTCAAGATCGAGACGTTTCCCGCCGAAAGACGCCGAGTTCACGATATGTTCATCGGGAAACCATGGGTCACGAAGGGCAAGATCGCTTGTGATGTCGAAGGTCATCGAGATTATTTGAACGAGATCAGATCGCATGCATTCTGTATTTGTCCTCGCGGAAACGGCTTCGATAGCCACAGAATGCTCGAAGCGTTATATCTGGGGACGATTCCGATCGTGAAGAAGTGCATCGCGATGGAGCAATTCGAAATGTTGCCTTGCGTATTCGTCGACGATTGGGACAAAATAACACCAGAATTTTTACACGCTAAATATATCGAGATCGTGAATCGCGAGTTCAATCTGGACAAATTATATATGTCATACTGGAAAGAACAGATTGCAAATTTTGCTTAAGCCGAATTTCCGGAATCAGATGACAATCATCCGGGATCAGATGACAATCATCCGGGATCAAATGACAATTGTCCGGGATCAAATGACAATCGACCTACGGATATATAATATTTGCTTGAGATCGTAATTGTACCATATTTTTAAAGCAAAAAGCCTCTGAAAAGCCTCAGCATGTTCGCGCCTATCATCATGAACCTCACCGAGGAAGACGCCAAGACGATCAGTCAGCAAGTGTTCATCGCCTTCAGGAAAACGCTCAAGAATCTAATCAAAAACGAGTATTATGATATTTTTGGAGAAGTAACTGACGAACGCTTCTCGAAAAACATCTTCATGAGCATCAAGGATCACACGGCGTTCGACGGCAATGTCGTCAAGCACGCCCGGATCCGCGACCCAACTGTATGCGGCTCTCACCTCGCTCAGGTCGTCTTCGTGATGTTCCAGATGTTGTGCTCGCTGCAAGAAGAATACAACGTCGAAACACACATCAAGGTTCTGGCGGGAATCGTGAACAATGCCGGGCGAGGATTATCAGCGATGGAGCGAATCGTATTTGCGATGAACATGATCTACGATCTATCATCGAATCACGAGATCTTCGATATCGTTCAAGATTCGGTCACTGATATCGAAAAGTATCTCAACGATAATTTCGAATGTGAGATCGAAGTTTTTTAATGTTTAGCACGAATCCATTGTGTAGCGATTATCTTTGTGCCTTTTTTTACAGGCATTCCGGCATGCAATGTTTGCTTGTATATTTTACGAGTCTTGGGATTCGATACCCAGAAAAACACGGCAGTTCCTTGTTCGGGAGTGACCGTCTTTTGTAAATTCGGGAAATCCGTCTCGCCGCCAGACACAGGAGCCTTCAAGTACACGAGCATCGTACACAGACGTTGATTCGGGGGGCAGTTGTCAGAGCAATCGTCAGCATCATAATGATGGTAATAATAGCCGCCTCTCGTGTATTTTGCGAACTGGATGTCTTCCATGGAATACTCTCCGACGTAAAAATTCGTAGTAGCCAGATATTCTTCTGTTTTCTTCCGTAATGAATCGGCGACGGGATGCTCGCCGGCGACAAACCACGTTTGCATGCTCCTGCGAGATTCCAAATCGAGCTTCGCAGGATCTTCGTCGGTCCCCCCTCCTACTTCCGATTCCTCGAGACCTTTCTTTACGCCAGCCGCCGCGAGAGATTCACACTCGTCGCGAGACAAAAAATTTGGGATGACCGTGACGTATTCTTCGGGATCTTCGTTCACAAAAGCATTTCGAAATAAAAATATAGATATCAATAACATGAGCAGGAGTATATACATCGTTTACTTTATATGATATATGTTTTTCGATTGTTTTCGCGTATCATATTGGCGGCTTTAAGAATCACGTCTTCGTCGCCTCGGTCTATGAGCGCCGCCATCAGACCTTCCGGTGTTGCCGTGTTCAAATTGACATACGTTCCGCCAGGATCCATCGCTTCGGCTAATTTGCGCGCGGAAGATTCAACTTTTTTCTTGACGTAAAATACGGTCATGATTTCTGGGTTATTCGTTTGAACGGACCACACACGATTGACGGTCGGATTTTTGACTCGGATGTATCGTCCTTCTGGATCTTTGAAGATAACGACACCTCCCCACAAGTACTTCACAGGTTCGCCGCTCTTCTTTAATTTATATCGAATGAATTCGCCGACTTCGATATCATTCAAGTTGCATCTTTCGTATCCTTCGAGAAATTTCTCCGAATGAAACTCTTCTTTCGTCAGCTTTTTCTTTTCGTTCGGTACGACGATGATGTTCCGGCTCGAATTGTTTTTTTCGCCGGTCGAAAATACGATGTTATTTCCCTCGGCATCTTTCCGCGGAACGGTAAACAACAGGTTCTTGAGATCGTCCAGACGCTTGTTAATGTCTTTATAATCCATGAGTATACAATACTTGAACGTTTTAAATTAATACGTTTTGACGATATGATAATACATTTAAATTACCGGATACTTTATTTGGTCGAGAGGGCAGTTTGTCGATATGGAATGTCATATCCCTCGTCAATTGTCAGGTTATCTTCTAGGATGGTGATGATAGCATTGTCAAATGTATAGAATGATATTGCGTGTTTCAAATATCTACAACCCGAGTTAACTTTTTGATGTTGCTGTAGTCGCGCGTTCAAATCTTTTGTTTGGCCGACATATCCATTTGACACAGACCCTAAAAAATGTATATGATAGATGCATTTTAAGTCTTCTTCCATTTTTAAGTAGTATATGCGAGATATAGTATTATGACTATTAATTTGTCAATATATAATAAATACTAACTTAAACAATATTTATGCGAGACCTGCATAATGAAACTCACTGAGAAAGAGCAAGCGGAATATGACGTTTTTAAGAAGAATCTAGAATTGTTCGTAGACTATTTGAACGAAGATATGAAAAAATACAATTTCGAGACTGAGGAACAATATGACCACATGGTGGATATAGCTGTATTAAAGTATATAAAAAGGCATGATATTTTTCCTTTCGAATGGTATTATATTGAAGATTCTCTTGGTGCTGCTAGATTAGATAATATAAGAAAGATTCAGGAAATTTATCCCGAACGGTATTACAAAGATGGTGGTGAAATATGGCCTGAACCCGCAGGGCACGATAACGATGAACATTCTTCTTGTAGATCACATACTATTTACGTGACAAATAATGCAGATGCTTGTATTAAATTAGTAGGGCATGTATCAACCATAGTAATTTCAGCATCAGGATACTATCTATTCAAACAAAGAGTAAACGACGCCGATATTGCACCTTATTTTATATTATATAGTATAGAAAATGACGTTACTTTTCAAACACTTTATAGGGCGACTGACGAACTTAATAAAAACACCATGAGCGCGTATCATATTTAAAATATTGATATATATATAAAAATGCAGAACCTCAACAGTAGTGCAGATATGGACAAAGCGCGGTCACGTGTGCTCATAATATTGTGAATCTGCTCCGCTTGACGCCAAGAGCTCTTTGCGCTTTGAGTTTGTTCTTGGCGAGATTCGCGTCGATCTTCAAGTTGTTTATACGAGGAGCGAGATTTTTTCTGGCGTGATCGAGCTTGACCAGCTTATTTTGAATATTATTGACGGCTTCGAACTTCTTTTCTTTTGCCAATTGAGACTTCAATTTCTTCTGCATCTTGTTCATGTCCGCGTCAACTTTCTTGGCTTTGTTCAGGATATTCTCAGCTCTGAACAATTCTGTCACAGCTCTTTTTTCGGCGATTTCATGCTTTTGCTTTAATTTTTTTAAGTCGGCGGGCGTAGATTTACGCGGAGCATGTTTTATCTTGTGAGTGCCGACGCGTTCGATCTCGCGGACGTGCGTGAGAGGCTTTCCGGAGGTATTCGCAAACGTGACGCGCTTCTTCTCTGGCATAATATAATAATAATATTTTAAATTCGAGCGGCTTTTTGAGCCAGAAGGTGATTTTTTGCGAGGTTCAAATCGAGTTTGGCTTTGATCATTTTCTGCATTATCTTTTTTTCTTGCTTATTAGATTCGTCGAGCTTGTTCTTCAGGTGCTCGATGTTGGGTTTTTTGCCAAAGAATGATTTCTTCTTCATTTGTTTCGCCATCTCGTTGCGAACGGCTTCCCGATCGTTTTTCTCGAGATTTAATTGACGTTGCAAATTTTTTATGGTCCCGACCGCCTTATCGAAATTTTCCTTGGCGTGTTTCACTGCATTGTCGTGTTTTTTCTGCAGATGAGATAGATTGGCCGGGACGTGTTTCCGAGTCTTGGAAACTATCTTCTTAGAGTGTCCTTCTTTGTTGATTTCGCGCACGTGAACCAAAGGCTTTCCGGCGGTATTGGCAAATTTAACGCGCTTCTTCTCCATATATATATAATATTATTTATTTTCTGGAGTCCATTCGAGCAAAAACTTCATTTTCTTTCTTAAAACTATTTAATTCGCCAAAAGTTTCGTCATTTGAGCATGGACGAGCCACGCGAGTCACCCTGGCGTGTGTCATTTGATCCCGGTGGGAAAATACCATAAATACCGGCGATTTCCAGGGTATGTACTAAATTATTACCAAATAAACAAATCAAATAAAATGGCTTCCCAGTTCGACGCTTCTATTTCCAGGATGAAGGCATCTTTTGATGCGATCGCGGCAGCCAAGACACACACCGTGGTTTTGGACTGTGCCCCCGACAGGAAAACAACTGGCAAGGCCGGTGCCACCACGATTACAAAGGTTGAAAAGGTTGAAAATGTTGAAAGGGTTGAAAAGGTTGAAAATGCGGAGAAGCCGGCGAATAAGTATGTGGAGTACACCAAGATGCCCGAGGGAATCCAATTTGAAGTTACCAAGAAGCCGGCTCTCAAGAAGTCTTCCAAGCTCAAGAAGCTGCTTCGTGGAAAGACCGTGGATTGCTCTAAATAAATCTTTCTTAAAAATTTCTTAAAATTCAAAAAAAACGCAAAAAAATGAAATGTCATTTGACCCTTAAAATATAATATTATTATATAATACGATGTTCAACCCATCTCCGAAAGTATCTCCAAAGATATCTCCAAAAGTATCTCCGAAAGTATCTCCGAAAGCAAAAAGACCGAAGTGATGAACACCGGTATCAAGATGGACGGACGTACGGTGTACTTTACGAAGGGGCTCAAGAACCCGTTATCCGGATTCTTCTTCAAGACCGCGGATGGCAAGAAGAACAAAGTCCTCGTAAAGAACGTGAAGAACGAAAAGACGAAGGACGCTTTTCAGAACATCCTGAAGAAGCACGCAAACTCCGTTGCTCCGCCCGCCGGAAAGGTGCTGAACCCGCTGACGGGACGCTTTGTCAAAGCAAATGAGAATTCAGATAGAAAAATGAGTTCTTCCATGATATTAAAGATGTTGACATACTTTTTTAAGAATTATGATGGCAGGAGAATGTCAGAAGAAACAGAAAATAAATATCAAATACTCGTCAAATTTACACATAACGACTTAAATACAAATAGAAATCATACGGCATATGAAGAAGATTTTTATAGTAAAATAGGCAATAATGAAGATAAATATCCCATTTATGTGTCTATAGAACCGGGAGAGGATAATATAGAGGTTCATTTCTATATGAATCATACGGAAGATAATTTTATCTTTGTATTAAATTTTAAATTAAATACTGATAAAAAATTACAATATGTAACATCTTATTCTGTTGGTTCCAACGCACGAGGCTTATCATCTAAAATTAATGTTGATATTTTACAACAAAAGCTCGGATTAAAACAATCTTCTATATACAAAGACAAAGATTATTTTGGAACAAGAGATATAGAAATATTTAAAAAATCAGATGCTCCTACCGATGATAATATTATAAAAGATATAAAATTATCTCAATATTTCCAGAATGATCCGGCAAGAAATAAATTAACTGTAAAAAAATTATATGATTTGGTCGAACGTTGGATGAATACAGGGGTTGTATCGTGGAACAAAGTAATAAATTACAGAGGAGGCATACAGGATACTTTTGGTCCCTCTCTGTCATTGCAAAATCCTTATGGAAAGAAAGGATACTCGCCAGTAAAGATTGATATATACGAGTCGACGCCGACGCATGGTAAAACTATAGACTTATGGGTTGAAGATGAACTCGACAATAAATTTGAGATTGCAATCTATATGGATTCAAATAGAGTAGTAACTACTATTCATATAGAAGATATTGAATGGCAGGATGAGGATATGAAACAAGACTTTTATATTTACGATTTAAAAAAATCTTTTGCCGGATTTATAAAAGAAATATTTGGGAATGTCGACAATGTTGAAATATATAATAATTATAATAATAATAATAATAATAATAATAATAATAATAATAATTCAAAGAAGAGTCCGTTGCCCAAGAAGAGTCCGTCGCCAAATAATAACACGTTCATTAAATTTCCTCCCTCGACTAACAATAAGCTTCGTATAAAGTTCAGTTCAAATGATAAAATTAGGAATTATACGCCGAGAGATTTTTATAAAACTATTTCAAGGCTCCCGGAGGTTTTAGCTCAAAGTAATTTGGATGGTATGAAAAATTTTAGTATCAAAATCGATGGATGGAGTCCAATTGTTACATTGAATGCGTTATGGATGGGAGATGTTCTGAAGGTAGAAGTTATCGTTACTCAACCCGGGCGTACGCCAGCAACATTCCGCGATACAATCAATAAAAAAGATCCTGAAGCTCCTAAGAAATTAGAGAAGTTGGCAGATAAAGTTGTCAACAAGATTGCTGAGTATGATGTGGCGAATAGTCCGTCGCCCAAGAAGAGTCCGACGCCCAAGAAGAGTCCGACGCCCAAAAGAAGCCCGACGCCCAAGAAGAGTCCGACGCCCAAGAAGAGTCCGACGTAAAACAATGTAAATCGATATGAAAAATGAAACAGTTGACACGCTATGTTATCAAAGAGTATGATACTTCGAGCACTCGATGAAAATATTTTTATTCGTTTTTTGAGTATATGAGATAATTACGGCTGCAATATTGACTTTCCTTTTTTAATAGTAGTTATTTTCTCTGGAGTTATATACTTGTGTATCTCTTTTGATTCTATTAACTTCTGTTTTCCCTTATTATCAAACAAAAATATATTCTTAGACGGTACATATAAAATCTCTTCTCTTAAATTTGGTGTCTGATAATATTCTCCCGTGCGAATTTCGTCTTTAAAAAATTTCCATGTCTTCTCTCCTGGTAATTTAGAGGAGCTTGGTTTGCTCGAAGAAGACAATATTATCGGAGAAGGTGATTTTGACGAAGATTTCGAGGACATTGACGAAGGCGTCGGAGACTTTCTCGAAGGCGTCGGAGACTTTCTCGAAGGCGTCGGAGACTTTCTCGAAGGCGTCGAATATAGTGACGAAAGATCATTTCGAAAGATCTTGGCTACATTCCTTCCTGCGGTGAGGTTAGCTTGTCGCAAGGCCCTTGCGGTTTTTTGTTGTTTACTTCTTAGAGCCCTTCCTTCAGCCTCATTTTTCTTTTGATTCTCACTTTTAGGCTCTTTTCTATGACACGTACGACATTTGAATGTGAAATTCGTTGGTATGTGTTGCCTGAAAAATTCGATGGCCAAGTCTCTCAAAGGTATGGATCCCGTCGGAGACCGTGCCCGCACTATTTGAAGCGCTTTCTTTATTAATTTCGGTCTTTCTTCATTTTGCCCGTGACATCTATCGGTAGCAGGACCCTCGCAGTCATGGCATTTATATTGTTGAAGATATTTTTTGGCAAAGCTTGTGTTAACTAGATTCGTGAAAAACCCAATGCTGAGCAAATCCACGAGCATCGCATCTGTAGTCTCCGGAGTAAATACTATATCATATTGAGGAGATTTATGATAAAATATACTTGTCATGATGTCGAGTATTTGTTCCTTATGAGGATTTATCACGATCCTTTTGGTGGTACACACTATATTGCTCATAGTATTATAATAAAATATTTTTTTATATATGTGTATTTGTAATCAAAACGTATAAAATAACACTATTTAAAGAAAATATTAGTATTTGACTCATTTGTGTAAAAATAAGTTCATTTGATTCTGGACAATGTATTACAACCGTTGATTCAAAGCTACTAATCGTTAAGGAATCCGTGTCAAGGTGTCGTCAGACATTCAGCAGTTCCCAACATCAATGTAAAATAATCACTCGGATAACCCATTAACCATGCACACCATAAACCATGTAAATAATATCCTTTGATACCATATTGTGAGAATCCAACCTGATTAGCTAAATGGTTCTGTCCACGTTCAGTCAGAACACGACACGCTTTAGCAGCTTTGAAATGACTATACATTGGAGTTCCCCAATACTTTTTTACTATTTGATGTGTAACTAATTTAGTAGATTTTGGTTTATATCCGGAGGCATCTACAGGAGTCAAAATGATATTAAGCGGCTCGGATGATGTTTCATCATATTCTTCACCTATCAAAGTGCAGAACGCATATCTGACTTGATCCGGCACCACGGCGTTGCCAGCAGCACCTAATACAAATTTATTTGTATATGTATTTGTTTTTGTTTGTTTTTCAGGTTCTCCCATTGTCCAATCGAACTTTTCAACTCGTGGAACATGTATATCATTAGAGACTCCACGCTTGATAACAAGACAGAACCACCTGTGCCTTTGATGAGGCGCCCCCACGATGGTAGCACGGCATGTAAAATATTTACAGTCGTACCCAAGAGTATCAAACTCGTTTATAATCACGGACGCGTTTTCGATTCTATTCAACACATGTGAATTTTCAAGAAACAGATAATTGGGTTCACACTCTTTGGTAATTCTGATGATTTCCGTAAACAATCCAGACGCATGATGTGCGAATCCGGTATTTTTTCCGGCAGTTGAAAATCCAGTACATGGCCATCCTGCAGTGATTATGTCTATCTTGCCTTTCAACCCGGTCGCATCGAATGTGCACACATCTTCGAATATTGGAATGTCTGGATGTTTTTGTTTCAAAAATTCTCGGCAATCCTTGTTTTTTTCAACATATACAACAGGCGATACTATTCCACGAAGTCCATACGTGATGCCTCCAATCCCGGAGAATAGATCAAGAGCACGTAATGACATTTACTTGTTTTATATACACAAGTATTTTAAATAATAATATTTAACGAGATGTATTTTGCGATATTTGATCCACGTGAGGGTTTATCACGATCTTTTTGGTGGTACACATGTGAAAAAAATATTATTATATAATACGATGTCCAACCCATCTTCAAAAGTATCTCCAAAAGTATCTCCGAAAGTATCTCCAAAAGCAAAGAAGCTCGAAGTGATGAATACCGGTATCAAGGTGGACGGACGTACGGTGTACTTTACGAAGGGGCTCAAGAACCCGTTATCCGGATTCTTCTTCAAGACCGCAGATGGCAAGAAGAACAAAGTCCTCGTAAAGAACGTGAAGAACGAAAAGACGAAGGACGCTTTCCAAAACATTCTGAAGAAGCACGCAAACTCCGTTGCTCCGCCTGCCGGAAAAGTGCTTAACCCGCTGACGGGGCGTTTTGTCAAAGCACCCGTCGAAAAGAAGCCTACCACGTTTCAGGACCCCATATCTCTCGGAACCGTCAAATATGTTGATGGAATACAGTTGAACAAACAATGGTATTCCAAGGAGTCTCTGCGGAAGATGATTGATACTGGCAATGTAAGAGTTCCACACAGTCGACGAAACATGACGAATGCCGAAATCAACACCATCTTCACCACCAAGGGCGGGAAGAAGATTGCGAGGAAGGTGATTAAAATCAACAACAACAACAACAACAACAACAACAACAACAACAACAACAACAACAACAACAACAACAATCGGAATTATGAATGGGAACATTGGCTTGAAATTAGCGGGACATCGGGCGAGAGTGAACTAACATTCGATACACTTGTCGAATTTGGACGATTCTTAAACGCCGGTGATATTCGTGAATATATGGTTGATATGGATGTTGCGGAAATGCGCGTTAAAGTTTCGATAACGGAATACCCAAGTATTAAAATAAATCTCAAGTTAATTGCGGATTATGCCAGTGGTGAAATATATATGTTCTGTGAACGTGCCGAAGTCGTAAAAGATGGGAAAAAATACGAAGTTCAAGATTGTGAAAAGATCCCTGAGTTCATAAAGAAAAAATTCTCATCGAATAATTAAGAAATAAGATTAGAGAGTATGAATAAGATCACATCTTGACGGGCACTTTCCACATTTGAAATTTTTAAAAACTTTCTTACATTTTTAAAAACTTTCTTACATTTTTAAAAACGCAAAATAATTTCATTTGACTCCGGCACCCTTAAAAGGTGTCATTTGACCCCGGCACCCTTAAAAGGTGTCATTTGACCCCGGGAATGCCCTGGATATATAAACACCCAGCGGGAAGGCATACTTTAAAATAAAAGCCTCTACAACCTCACAAATCACGATGGTGTCTGCCCGGGCAAATGAGTACATCACCAGGTTCTCCAAGGGCGGCCACTTGACCGCGCTCGAGAAGATCGTGGAATACCGCGAGGAGTGCAAGGGCCTTTATCACGAAGCCGAGTCTAAGAACCCCATGAACTATCGCGCGGCCGAAGATAAGCGAGAGTATCTCGAGGACATGCTCGAGCGCATCCACGTTCTCGGCGAGGCACGCGACTACCTGAAGAATGAAATTAAGAAAGCCCCCACCAAGGCTAACAAATCCGCTGTTGCCTTCGTGCCCGAAAATACCAAAATTAAGTCCACCAAGAACAAGTATTTCGAGCGGACCGAGTCAGACCTTCGCAAGCTCGGCATCAAGGACGCAAACGTGGTGAAGTATATCCTGCGCTTCCAGGAGATCGGCATGGCATGCGATTGCGAGTCTGCTGCTAGCGAGTATCAGGAGGAGTGGATTAGAAACAGGAAGGCTGCCCCTGACGACTATTGCGAGCGCGCCGATATCGCAATCGAGGCGTTGGACACGACTATGGAGTATTTCTCGGAGCTGCAAGAAACCATCAACTCCGAGGAATTTGAGAGCAAGTACGTATATAACGCGGGGACTGATGAGTATGTTGTCCGCCACGATTACGAGTCAGAGTCCAAGCCCTCTAAGAAGCCCGCCAAGAAGATTGAGACTGAATTCGATGAGTGGGAGGAATTCCAGAGGGTGTGGGGGCGCACTTAACTTGAAACAGTATAAACAAAACCGAGGTCCTTTGGTTCACTTGTTTCCACTACTTGTGATCTAGCATATTCATTATTTATGCCATTATTCCGTTCCTTTTGGATTTCACCATTGATCCAATTGTAAGTCAACCGCAAACCATCCTTCAGACAGACAGACGGTTCCCATCCAAGATTTTCGAATATAAGAGTGTTTTCAGAATTGCGACCGCGAACTCCCTCCGGTCCAGGAATGTGAGTAATACTCTTGCGATAACCACCAAAGCTCATCGCCATTTCCATCATGTCGTTCATGCTGATCATCTCGGAAGATCCGAGGTTCAACGGCTTGCAATAATCAGACTTGGTGATGCGCAGAATACCTTCCACACAATCATCTATGAAAGTGAAAGACCTCGTCTGCTTGCCATCTCCCCACATTTCCACATCACCCTCGGAGGTCAGAACCTTTCGACAAAATGCTGCCGGGGCTTTTTCGCGCCCTCCATTCCATGTTCCATACGGGCCGTAGATATTATGGAAGCGAGCGATGCGACATTTCATACCAAAGTCTTTCTCGTAGTGCATGCACAACTCTTCAGTGGCGAGCTTTTCGAGGCCATACGCATCTTGGGGTTGCGCAGGCCACGCGATGTCTTCCCGAAGACCGCCTCCTTCCACTTCAATATCCATCTGAGCAAATTCAGGATATATACACGCGGAGGATGCGTAGAAAAATCTTTCGATGTTCGCCTTCCGACTCGCCTCTAACATGTTGAAACTTATCATGGTGTTGTTGTACATGATTACGGAGTGGTTGGACTGAATGAACCCCATTCCGCCCATGTCTGCAGCGAGGTTGAAAACATGATCACAACCTTCGACGACTTTGCGACAATTATCATATACGCGAAGGTCTACCAGATGAAATTCATGGCAAAACATGTCCTCTGGCATATGTTCGTTGCGCTTCCAGTCGGATGCGATGATGTAATGCCCCTCGGACTTCAACCTCTTTGCCAAATGAGATGCAATGAATCCTCCTGCGCCTGTTACACAGATGCGTAACTTCTTCTGTGGCCAATATGGTTCAAACGGAAATTTTGATAATTTTGACGACTCGTAATATTCGACAGCCAGGTGATTTGCCATTGTGATATTATTTGGCGATATTTTTTTAAGTTATTTTGAATAATATATATATCATATGGAGAGGGCGAAAAGTCCTGCGATAAATACAGAAAAGGTGAATGCCAAGAAACGCAAAGTATTTAAAGACTCCAAGGATCGGACGTATGTGAAGCAAGGCGACAAAAAAGTGTATGTGAAAAGGTTGTTCACCCCTTCGAAAAAATCAACACCTGTGAACAGCACGATCGTGAGGAGTACCACACTTACGCCTGAGAAAAGTCCGATGATAAACACCGGGAAAGTAAATGCCAAGAAGCGCCCAGTGTTCAAAGACTCCAAGGGTCGCACGTATGTGAAGCAAGACGGCAAGAAGGTGTACGTGAAAAAACTGTTCACCCCGCGCGCACAGACCCCCATGACAAATTCAGAAACTAAGGGGCGTGGAAAGCAAGCGGCGATCCCGAGAGAAAGTCCGATAAAGACGAAGCAAATATCCGATGTACCAAAAAACTATTATGGAGTGAAGCTGGACTGCTCTACCCCCGCTGGTCTATTCCAAGAAAGTGGCACATGTTGGTTCAATTCGACCTTAAATGGGTTCATCCTCGCAGAAGCCACAGCGAAGATGATATTTGATAAAATTAATCTGTTGAGTTCGCCTGAAATCACCGCCCTTGCAAAGGACTTCCCGACAGATTCGTGTCCGATTATGTTGTCGAGGAAGTACGTGTTTCACTATTTCTTGAAAATACACAGTGGCCGCAATTATACCGTCATCGGGAAGAAGGGTAAGAAAAGTAACATTCCCGTAGATTTGATGAGCAAGATGTTCACCCCAAAGGCTCTGAAACCATCAGTCGCCAGGGGGAGTCAGGGTGGACATCCGAGAGAAGCAGCAAAAAGAATCCTTTCCAAGGTATTCACCCCGGATGAAACGGGAACGTTGCGTGACTGGGAAACTACATTTCCGAATGATTTTAATAAGTATACAATGGTATTTAGAGAAGGTGTTTATGTTTATTCAAAAACAAAGTGGTTATATCCAGACACGCACCCTCAGGTCATAAAAACGGAAGACGGAAAAACGAAATTCAACTTGTCTCACATCGTTTATGTAGTATCATGGTCCGAAAAGGGCCGTATTGAATATCACGCGGTCGTTGGTTATGTGTGTGGGGGTCAAAAATACGTGTACGATTCGAACAACTCGACGAATCTTAAAGTTGACTGGTCGAATCCCGCTAATAGAAAGAAAATCCTCGCATACTCCGGAGCCAAAAAATTCGAACCTGTTGCATATACGTTGTACGTAAAAGAAATTTGAGTGTCATTTGATTCCGGCGTTTACCGGGCGGTTGTCATTTGCTCCCGGCGTTGGAAAGCTTATATATCGAAATCTTCAACTCAAATTATTTAAAATGGCCGACCGCTTGTCCGATGATGCTATCGAAAAAATGTGTTCGATCGCGATCAAAAATCGTGTTTTTGCTAGCCTCCCCGCCGATGTTGCCAAAAAAATATATTTGATGGCGATCAATCTCAAAAATGAGGAGAACTTAAAAATTCATAATCGCCGGGTGGCCGATTCGATATTCGCGGCAATCAAATCCGTGGCACACGATCTCCGCCATTCGTCGAACGTGTCGAACCCGGTTCTGGAAAAATACGGTATCAAAATGGATGTGAACGAATGGGCATGGCCACACGATGATGATGATCCTCGCTTTACTTTTGCTACAAAAATGCGCATTTGCGTCATCCACGCCGAACACGATATCGTGATCAAATACAAGCAAGCGATGGTGGTCGATACTGATAAAAAATACGCGTGGAATCGCCGAGTGCCGGTTCGCGAGCAAATCAAAATATATCGAGCGGATGGCCGCCCTTCTAAAAAACTGGATGCGATCAAAATACGATTTGCCGACCATCCGGTTTCCGTTTGCGAACAAGATGTAAAAAGAATTGAATGATTTTTAAAAAATTCAAAAAATCAATTGTCGTTTGAGCATTTCACGCGAGTCACCCCGGCATTTTTAAAAAAGCCAAAATAATTTCATTTGACCCGGCATTTTTAAAAAGTTCGAAAAAGCCGTGTCATTTGACCCCGGCATTTTTAAAAATTCAAAAAATGAAGTGTCATTTGACCCCGGTCGGTTGTCATTTGACCCCGGTCGGTTGTCATTTGACCCCGGCGTCGGAAAGTTTATAAATACGGCCCAAAAGCCGGAGTAATCACCAAAACAAATTACCCCACACCATAAGCATCCGAACCCGAGCCCCGAACCCGAGCCTTCGAACCGATCATGTCCGTGGCCTCCGACATCGCTTATCAGTCTCCTCGTATCGACGAGCCTCTGATGATGGACGAGCCCGACTTCTTGGTTGGCCTTAACTCGAAGACCAAAACCGAGATCAAGAACACTCTCTCGAGCCTCGACCAGAGGCAGAGGCTCGAGCTGGTGACTTATGCTTATATGAATGTGACCCATATGAGGGCCGGCGAAGATAATGAATATGCAGGACTCAAGCCATTCATCTACAACGAGATGACTCTCTTCGCCCCCGAGGCAATCATCTCCGACGTGATGGACGACCAAGTGGCGAAGTACAAGCAAGCTCCCGAGAGGTCCGGTAAGACTGCTCAGCATCTGCTCGATGCCATTTTGAACATTCACATGGGGCGCTGCGGGTTCGTGGCGATCGGTTCCCCCAAGGACAACGTGGCGGAGGTCACAGAGTCCCTCAAC
>Ga0214921_10005283_pt1 | contig 18350 bp, 15 predicted proteins | sample LL1505_MetaG_FD_177992 | JGI IMG/M metagenome (GOLD analysis project Ga0214921, IMG submission 177992) | Freshwater microbial communities from Lake Lanier, Atlanta, Georgia, United States - LL-1505 | ecosystem: Environmental > Aquatic > Freshwater > Lake | place: USA: Georgia | collected... | reverse complement strand
TTTTACCTCAATATTTGCACTAAGCTAGCCAGAGCCACTGCGGCCGTTTCAGAACGAAGTACTGTCGGTCCCAGACTCACTGAATAAGCATTGGGGCATCGACTTAAATAATCTAGTTCAGCGTCAGTAAATCCGCCTTCTGGCCCTATTAGAATCGTAATTTTGTTTTCCTCGGGCGCAGACCCGAGGATCTCGTGAGTCGCGCTTTTGTTTTCCTCGGGCGCAGACCCTAGGATCTCGTGAGTCGCGCTTTTGTTTTCCTCGGGCGCAGACCCTAGGATCTCGTGAGTCGCGCTTTTGTTTTCCTCGGGCGCAGACCCGAGGATCTCGTGAGTCGCGCTTTTGTTTTCCTCGGGCGCAGACCCGAGGATCTCGCGAAGCTCATGAGACCTTCGGGTCAAGCCCGAAGGAACATCAGCTTCATTCTCATTAGCATAAATCAGTCTATCAAAATCCCCGCCCTCCACCAACTCCCTTAAAGTCTGGACTTCGTGTAATTTAGGGATCAAAAATCTCTCGCATTGTTCTGTGTTTTCGAGCAAGACTCTCATACTCCGCTCATTATTTATTGTCTTACTCTGCGTACGCTCCGTTATAATAGGCTTTATGTCAGTAGCTCCTAGTTGGGTAGCCATAGCTATTGCCGTCATCATTCGATCAGGCTTGATTATGCACTGAGCAAGACATAGATAGGGCATCTGGTTTGGTGCACGAAATAATTCCAGCACTTCGAGGGCGCAAGATTTTTTGCTTATAAAACTGATTTTTGCTATAAATTCACCTGATCGCTCATTAAATATCCTAAGCTTCCAACCTATTTTGCAGCGCATCACTGAGGTCAAGTAGTGAGTTTGATCTTGATTGAGTTCAATTGCTTGGCCTACGACTATATCTTTTAGAATATAAATGCGCTCTAGTGATGATATTTTCATGCAATTTTTCCCTTCAACCTTAACTAGGCGCAAACAATAGCTCAAAAATGCTATTGATTCCAGGGAAGATTTAGTATATAAGTTGTGGATTCGGGGCATAGCGCAGCCTGGTAGCGCATCTGGTTTGGGACCAGAGGGTCGGGAGTTCGAATCTCTCTGCCCCGACCATTATTGTTCGAATTTCTCTGCCTGGAGCATCACGAAGATTCAATTTGTCTTCCTTGCTCTATTCACCCTCTAGTATATACCAAAAATTCTCATAATACTCACACCATCTTAAATACGCGCTGGGTAATAGACGCAAAAAAGCAACCGCAGATCACATTCCCCTGTTACATTTATACACAGTTTAAGAAGAATAGGGTTCTGAGGGGTTTTGAGTCAAAATCATTAATCTACAATTTATTTACAAATACCTAAACACAAGGCTTCCAGCCCTCTTGTCTATTTTGCAAGCAAAGTCCAGATTCTCTTATAGCAATAGGAAAAGCCGGTCTATATACCCACATCTTACACATACTTATCCACAAATTTTGTGGATATTAATTCTTGTGATAACTATCCTTTCTAAGGATGCAGAAGAATTGCTAATTTAGCATTGCACTTGCTGGGTATATTCTTATATAAAAGCTGGTCATAGGACAGGAGAAAAGCAATATTGCTGATTATTTGCCAGAAGAGCATCAAATTAGCTACAGTATTTTAATTAGAGCGCGCGAGCGAGACTACGAAGTGTATAACTATTACATGAGTAGTCGATTGACGCATGCTCGAATTATAAAGACTTAGCTATATAAAGCCCTAGACTAGCTATTGCAGGTCCATGAATTATGGTTTGTACTCAGGCCGTAACCAGATCGCTTTTATCTTCTTTCGTAGCCGTTAAGCATTGACGATTTGTCTCTTTGAATGATTTGAGCGTAAATAGAGTAAAAAGAGCTAGGACTGATAAATAATATGTTATAGCTAGCTTGTCTCCGGTATATTTCACCAAAGCCATTCCTACCATGGGCGCCGTGCCTCCGAAGATAGCTGCACTTAAATTGTATGATAATGCAACGCCAGTAAAACGTACCCTAGTTGGAAAGAGTTCAACTAGTACAGCTGGTACTGGACCCATGTAGAAGGCTATTACTGCCGCAAAGCATGTCATAGCCCCCATTGACATAGCTATATTCATTTGCTCTAAGATACAGAATGCGGGGTAGGTAAAGAGTATAAGGGCAATTGCGCCAGAGATTAAGATTGGCTTCCTGCCAATACGATCTGATAAAGAGGCAGAGAGTGGAAAGACTATTATCATAGTAATCAAAATGATCGCATTCGCAAGGGCTGATTCGAAGGAGCTATAGCCTATATCATTCATAAAACTCTGGACGAATGCGGTTGCTGTATAGAATGGAGCTGTCACTGAAACATAGATGGACATTGCTAAAAATAGCTCAGGCCAATAGGTTGTGAGAACTTCACTCAAGGGTCTATTGGAGAGGGATTTGCTAGCTTTCGCTTCTTGATACAAAGGACTTTCTGATAGATGCATCCTTATATAGAGTCCAATTAGACCAATAAATAGCCCACCAATAAAAGGCAATCTCCAGCCCCAAGAATACAAATCTTCCTGGGTTAAATAATAAGAAAGTAACATAGCAGTAGCTGAGCCTATCAACATACCCCCACACATGCTTACAAATGAAGCGCTACCGGAGATGCCGCGCTTATCTACTGGCGCATGCTCTACTATATAAGTGATGCAGCCACTAAATTCGCCACCGAGTGAGAAGCCTTGAATTAAACGCATTATAGTCAAGAGAATTGGCGCAGCTATACCTATCGAAGCATAGGAGGGCAACAATCCAATAGCCGCAGTAGGGACGGCCATGGTCAAGATACCAAGCATCAAAGCAAAACGTCTTCCTAGTCGATCACCTATTCCACCAAAGACAATAGCCCCAAGCGGCCTTACTACGAAGCCAGCGGCAAATATAGCGAAGGTCAAGATTCCTCTTGTGTGGGGGTCAATAGATTCTGGAAAGAAATGAATACCAATAATGGTAGCAAATTGGGCATAAACAGCAAAATCAAACCACTCTAGAGCGTTACTGATCATTCCAGCTAGTACTACTTTTTTCATATCCTGCACCGATTCAATTTCTTAGTGGTATTATATTCAAATGAAAGTTGCAGGCAAGGAATAAAATGATCATGTGGCGCTATAACATTGCTCTTATTGCAGCTTAAAGAGTGGCGATCTATTATTGCTCTCACTCGCCCACTTCAGTCAATTCTACTACTTCTTCGGGTTCTTTAGCAGCAAAGTCTTCCGATTCGTCATCGCCACTATCAGCTATCAAAGCCGCCGAGACAACTTTTTCATCATCTCCAGTTTTGAATAAAATAACTCCACTAGTACTACGTCCCGTAGCGCGCACAGCATCCAATTTACATCTTATCAGCTTTCCAGAATTTGTAATCAACATGAGTTCATCGGTTGAGACAACTGGCATGGCAGCAACGACATTGCCAGTTTTTTCCGACAAGACCATATTAACCACTCCTGAACCACCACGATCAGTGATACGATATTCGTAGGCTGAGCTCCTCTTGCCATAGCCATTCTCTGACACGGTCAAGATAAACTCTTCAGCCTTGAGCATCTCGATGATCTTGTTGCGATCTCCGCCTTCTGGAACTACCAGATCGGTAAAATCTCCGCCCTTCTCTAGCAGCTCAAGTCTTGTCTCGAGCGGGATCGACAAATAAGCCTCGCGTTCTGGCATTGTTGCTTTGATACCATGAAGTACAGTCATTGAAATAACTTCATCATCTTTGGCTAGCTTCATGCCGCGTACACCGTCTGATGTACGGCTCTTGAAGACCCGTACAGCATCAACTGGGCAGCGCAGTGCCTTACCACTTCTAGTAGCCAGCAATATGTGATCCTCTTCAGCGCAAACTTTTACTGCCACTAGTCTATCCCCTTCATCAAGCCTGATCGCAATCTTGCCGTTGGATTGAATCTTCTTAAAGTCAGACAGGTCATTACGGCGAATGTTACCAGTGGATGTTGCGAACATGATGTTTAGATTGTCCCACTCATCCTGATTCTCTGGCATCGGCATTATGTTAGTGATAACCTCGCCTTCTTTTAATGGCAAGATATTGACCATTGGACGACCCTTGCTTTGAGGATTGCCAAGTGGCAACTTATAAAGCTTAAGACTATAAACTTGGCCCGCGCTTGAGAAAAATAGCATTGGTGTATGTGTATTGCCCACGAAGACTTGCGTGGTTACATCCTCATCTTTCATGGACAGACCGCTACGTCCTTTGCCCCCACGATTCTGGGCTCGATAGGTTGAAAGGGGTACGCGTTTGATATAGCCGCCTAAGGTAACGGTGACCACCATTTCTTCCCGTGGGATTAAGTCTTCATCATCATGCTCAAACTCACCCTCAGCTATTATAGTCAGGCGAGGAGTCGCAAAATCAGCCTTAACTTGCTGCAGCTCCTCTTTGACTATAGAAAGCAAGTGAGCTCGTGAGCTCAGGATGCTCAGGTAATGCTTGATTTCTTCAGCGAGATTTTCTAGATCCTTATCGATCTTATCTTTCTCCATAGCAGTCAGCCTGCCAAGGCGCATATCAAGAATAGCTTTCGCTTGGGGCTCGCTGAAATAGCATTTACCATCATCATTGATTACAGCTTGGTCATCTACTAGTCGCATTAAGGGTAGTATGTCGCCAGCTTCCCAACCACGCGCCATCAAGGCTTCTTTTGCCTCGTTTGGATCCTTTGCCGCGCGGATGATCCTTATCACTTCGTCAATATTGCTAACGGCTATACGAAGGCCGAGCAAGATATGCGCTCGATCGCGCGCTTTATTCAATTGAAAAATTGTACGTTTTGTTATGATTTCTTCGCGGAAATCTACAAATGCTGCTATGACATCCTTAAGATTCATAACTTTTGGTAGGCCATTATGTAGGGCTAGGCAGTTTACGCCGAAGCTTGTTTGAAGAACTGTGTAGCTATAGAGCTGATTCAGGATAACTTCAGCAACCGCATCGCGCTTGACTTCAATTACAACGCGCATGCCGATCTTGTTTGATTCATCGCGCAGGTCACTTATTCCTTCGAGTTTTTTTTCGGCAACAAGCTCTGCTATTTTCTCGACTAGCTTAGCCTTATTGACCATATAAGGAATTTCAGTGATGACAATAGCTTGCCTATTGCCATTTTCTTCAATATGAGCTTTACCGCGCATAATGATTGAGCCGCGTCCCGTGCGGAATGCAGAGTTAATACCGCTGGTTCCAAGAATCATAGCGCCAGTAGGGAAATCAGGTCCCTTGACGACAGTCATGAGTTCATCGATTTCAACTTCTGGATTATCGACATACATACAGCAGCCGTCGATCACTTCACCGAGATTATGAGGCGGGATGTTCGTTGCCATCCCAACAGCAATACCGCTGCCGCCATTGACCAAGATATTAGGGAACATAGCTGGTAGGACCGTAGGCTCATTTTCCGCGCCATCATAGTTAGGCTGGAAGTCTACTGTTTCTTTATCTATATCTTCAAGGAGTGTGTGTGCAACTTTTGCAAGACGTGACTCGGTATAACGCATAGCAGCAGGGGAGTCGCCATCTACAGAGCCAAAGTTACCTTGGCCATCGATTAGTGGAACCCGGAGAGAGAAATCTTGAGCCATACGAACCAAGGAGTCGTAGATTGCGCTATCGCCATGTGGATGGTATTTACCCATCACGTCACCGACGATTCTTGCAGACTTACGATAAGGCTTGCCGGCATGGTAGCCAGATTCGTGCATTGCGTATAAGATGCGACGATGAACAGGCTTAAGGCCATCGCGTACGTCAGGAATTGCACGGCTTACGATAACACTCATTGCATAGTCGAGATAGGATGTTTTCATCTCATCTTCGATATTAACTGGAATCAGCTCTCCGCCGTTATATTCTTGGGTTTCGCTCACGTGTTTCGCTCGTATTTATGACTAGAAACAAACTACTCTAAGTACGTGAGTTTTTCAAGGGAATTAAATGTACAGAAAGAGCTAGCTGCAAAAATAAAAAACTTCTTGCTAAATGGCATAGAATTATTATAATACCTAGTTCGTCAATAGAGCTTGATGGTCATTGGTAACCTAACTCGCTCTTTTTTTACGTACCGTTTATATAGCTTGTTTGTAAAAATTTTTATAGCCAGGAAGCTACCACGGTATAAATACCAATATATCAAAGGGAGGGTATCATGCCTAAACTAAAAACCAAATCTGCTGTCAAGAAGCGTTTCAAAATCACAGCTTCTGGCAAACTGAGAGCTACTCAAGCAGGAAAGCAGCACTTTATGCGTCATCGCACAAAGTCTCAACTTCGTAATCTCCGCGGCACTACAATACTAGAAGGCCAAGAGGCCAAAAATATAATCAAGTATTTCTTGCCATACGGCGTTTAATTTTTATAGGGAGATGAGATAATGTCACGCACCACAGCTGGTAAAATTACCAGAAATCGTCATAAAAAAATACTAAAACTCGCGAAAGGTTATCGCGGTAGAGCCAAGAATTGTTTTAAAATTGCTATTGAGAAGGTTGAAAAAGGTCTCCAATATGCTTATCGTGACCGTCGTGTTCGTAAGCGTGATTTTAGAGCTCTATGGATTCAACGCATCAATGCCGCCGTTCGCGAGCATGGCATGGTCTACTCGCAATTCATGGGTGGCATGATCAAAGCTGGTATCGAAATCGATCGTAAGATCTTGGCTGACATGGCGGTTCATAATGCAGAAGCATTCGCTGCTATCGTTGAGCAAGTTAAGAAATCAGTTGCTTAGATAAGCTGGAGAGAGCGAGACTATTTAAAATTACTTCAAAAGCAGCTCTCTCCTTCGCCTAAATTTTTCCCTATTACAAAAGCTAGACCAATTCTATGCTGTCAGTATACTTAAGGGTTATTGTAACAATGGTACCAAGACCAACTTTACTCGTAATCTCAAAGACTCCTCCTATTAACTCTACCAGCTTTTTAGTTAAGGGCAATCCAAGTCCGGTTCCCTCATAATGGCGGTTAGACTTGTTATCTACCTGCCCAAAACTTGAGAGGGCTTTTGGTATATCCTTCTCTGACATTCCTATTCCAGTATCAATAACTTTTATATGGACAAGTTTTTCAAGCTCATTGGTCTCGATCTCTAGTGTTACAGAGCCATTTTCTGGTGTGAATTTTACCGCATTTGATAGTAAGTTCAGGAGTATTTGCTTAAGACGCTTAGGATCGGCTATGACTACTATATGAGCTGTAGGTATTTTTTCAATCAATTCTACCTTAGCTCCATCGGCTCTTGGTTTTACAAAGCGCATACTAGCTGAGGCTATTTTATTTAAATCTACTTCAATATTCTCTACTTGCAGCTTGTCAGCAGAAGCTTTGGAGAAATCCAATATGTCATTAATGACACTAAGAAGGTGATTGCCTGAGTTATTTACGTCACGTATATATTCTTTATATTGTTCGTTTTCAATGGGGCCATGAACTTCAGACATGAGCATTTCTGAGAATCCTATGATAGCATTAAGCGGGGTTCGTAGCTCATGACTAACATTTGCTAAAAATTCAGTTTTAGCGCGATTTTCGCCCTCGGCGCGATTTTTTTCTTCGCCAAGAAGTTGGTTGATTTGAACCTGTTGATTTATAACTTTCTGAGCGTAGTGGGTATTGTACATAACTATTGCAAAGAAAATGGCAAAAACTACTAGGAATGTTATGATGACTTTGCGCTCTAAGATACTGATTTTATCCCATTGATCAGTTACATCGGTCATCAATTCAAGAACCGCAACAACCTTGAAATTAACAATTATTGGTACGTAGCTAACTACAAGCTGACGATCAGTAAAACTTTGCTCGGCGTCTTGCAATGTAGCATTGGCAAAAATTGCGTAATTACTACTCCCTGACAAGGCCTCTTTTAATCCAGCCGTAGAGATCACATCCTTCAAAAAAAAGCTATCGATTTTGTAGGAGATTTTATCATAAAACCCACCAAAAACCTCGGCGCCTTGATTGAGATTGAGATTATTTGATGCTAAAAATTTCTCGCCATTTCTACTATAGAGACCCATAGATGTTATGTTAATATTTTGAAAAAACCTCATGGAGTTTTGTGCAAAATTTATAAAATCTTTATCCGAAAGTAGTTCTGTATAATTTTGGGTATTGAGTTTTGCGGTGGCGGATCCTGAATTTTGCCAAACTTCGTTATAATAAATTTCTGCTATATGACTATTGGAATGAGAAACTTCAGCAAGAACAATATTCTCGATCATGAAGTAGCGATATAGTATTATATAGGCTATAATGGTTACAAATAAGCCTATGAAGGAGAGTCTGATTATGTGCTTATTTTGTATGTTCATTTTAATCTGATTTCTAGTGATAATGTTGTTGTCAAGCCTAGTTTGCGCCCTTGAAGTATGTAAGTATAAGCTGCGGAGCTCATCTTCGTTTTTCCTAAAACTTCCTGACTATAAATCAGATTATATAAAAAAACTCAGGCATTAATTACGGGTATACCATATGATTGTATCAGACTGCATAGAAAAATCACTCAATAGCTTATCTCAGAGCTCTAATATAGAAGATCCTGATGTTATTTTTGCCACGAATCTTAATAGAGGCATTATAAAGATCTCAGGAAATGACGCCTCCTCATTTCTACAAGCTTTGATTACAAATGATATTTATGGGTCTGCGACAATATATGCCATGATGCTCAGTCCTCAGGGTCGATATCTGTTTGATTTTTTTATAACTAATACAGGGAATCTATACTGGCTTGAGACAGATCTTAGTAGTCTTAGCGATTTGATAGCAAAACTGAAGCTTTATAGATTACGATCTAATGTCGTCATTGAAGATGTCAGCGATGCTTATTCTATTGTCTATTCGCATGAATTGCTACCTCGGGATAAAGTATGTGAATACCAAGATCCAAGATTTGAGGGTATGGGCATGCGTACTATAGTATCAGGTGGTAGCGAGCTTGCTACAACAGACCTATACCTTCGAGATAAGTACGCATACGCTATTCCAGATGGGGAATTTGATTTAATCAGGGATAAATCTATGCCGCAGGAATATGGCATGGATATGCTAAAATGCATCGATTACACAAAGGGTTGCTACGTTGGACAGGAGATGATTTCTCGGACGAAGTATCAGGGCGTGATAAGGAAGCAAATTTTTAAGATAGTAGCAGAAAGTGATTTATCTGGATTTGAACAAGGCTCTCAGGTCACCGCATCGGGAACCAAGATAGGGGTTCTGTGTTCCTCTTATTTAAATGAAGGTATAGGATTGATTCGTCTTGAGGATTACAATACTAATTTAGGGGCGCAGTTTTATATTAATGGCCTTGAGGTTAGATTGGAAATCCCCGCCTGGAGAGCTGACAAGACTGAAAAGCACGGTTAGCAAAATCATCGCCCCTAGCTGATGCAAGAGCGCGGCTGCTATCGGAACCTGATATAACAAAGTGACAATTCCAGTTGCTACCTGAAATAAAATAGCCAGAATTATCAGTGGGTTATTTTTTTGAAATCCCACTATCAAAGCTAAAATAGCTACTATGTAAGCCATAAAACGATGCAAAAACTGTACTAAGGCTGGATCTTTGAAAATAGATACTGCGCTGTATATTTCTGACGGCAGGAAATGCCCGCCCATGAGGGGAAATGTATTATATATAAGCCCAGCATCAAGCCCAGCAACAAGAGCCCCTAGGAAGATTTGAAGATAGATCAGGACAAGAAGGACTCTTTCGATCGGGCGCACATGCCCCAGGGCTTTATCAGATTCATAAGATCCTTTAGTCTGCGTCCGAAGAAAGCAAATCTTCCAAATCACAAAACTATAAAGTCCAACTGCCAGCATCAAATGACTCGCGAGTCTAAAATGGCTAACATGAGGGTTTAGTACCAGTCCACTTTTGACCATATACCAACCCATGACTCCTTGAGCAAGTAACAAAATAGGCATTATTAGGTAGGACTTATTATCTTGGAATGACAACCGACCACTTAAATAAAAAAACAAAAGCGGAAGACATATGACTCCAAAAGTAATCCGGGCGGCTAGCCTATGAATAAATTCTAGCCAAAAAATATGCTTGAACTCACTCAAATCCATATGCGAATTGATGATTTTATACTCAGGAGAGCTTTGATATTTTATGAATTCTATATCCCAGTCTGAGTCAGATATTGGTGGTATGACGCCAGTAACAGGCTTCCATTCCACTATTGATAATCCAGCGTCTGATAACCTAGTAAGCCCACCTATGCTAATCATAAGAAGGATCATTAACGCGCAGATATATAGCCAAACTTTTAATGCATTCATTAGAAGAAAATACAGGTATCAGCAAAAAAAGTCTAGACCTCTTGAGAAAAATTTGTTATATAATTACCGACTTCCAAATATTCCTCGGTAGCTCAGTGGTAGAGCAAACGGCTGTTAACCGTTCGGTCGCTGGTTCGAGTCCGGCCCGGGGAGCCATCATAGGAAGTGCCTGCAGTATCTGAAGATTATGCTCTCATACTATTTTCAGAATTAAGTGACGCCCAGCGCGAGCAGCGATGCCTAATTAACTTAAGGCAAGTTGCGAGCAGCAAAGCAATGCTTAAAGGCTGGAAATTCTATAAATGCACCCGTAGCTCAACTGGATAGAGTACATGACTACGAATCATGAGGTTGGAGGTTCGACCCCTTCCGGGTGCACCATATTTCAATTCTGCCTCGGTAAATCCAAGAAGCGTTATCTTAACCAGTAATAGAGCTAGGGTCAAATACGATCTCAAACTCCTTCCAGGAGTTATACCTCTCCACAGACAAATATTGCAAAGGACTTGCTTTCCATACTGCGCGAATAGCGCTCTCAACGCTAGCTTGACATAAAATCGCGTTGCTTGGCGGGCATCGTTTATCAACCAGCTTAACCTGCTCGACAGTACCATCAGACTTCAGGGCTATATATAAAGTTATCTTTGTCTCCCCAGCATCTTTTGCACCAACTGGCACGCTCCAACGACTCTCAATCTGCTGCCTTATAGCCTGATATTCACTAATAGATAGAGGGTTATCGCTATTAAACTCGCCCTTGGCCTCATGTTCAGCTTCACTCTGCTCTGAGCGCGCTTGCTTCTTGGACTTCTCTTCCTTGCCCTCTGATGACTTCTCGAGCGTCTTTAACAAAGAATCTAAATCCGTTTCAACGGGCTTCTTCTTCTCTTTGGGTTTATCTGGCTTAATTTCCTTGGGCTTTATAACCTCAGGTGGCTTAGGCTTCTCTTCTTTGGGCTTGGGTTTTTCTTCTTTTTTAGGCTCTTCTTTCTTCTTAGGTTCTTCTTTTATCTTCTCGGCCTCTTTAGGGGGCTCAGGTTTCTTAGGTTCTTCTTTGATTGGCTCAGGTTTAGGCTCTTCTTTAGGAGGCTCGGGCTTCACTTCTTCCTTGGGCTTTTCGACCTTAGACTGCTGTACTTTTTTGGCCTCTTCAGTCTGCTCCTCTTTTTCTCTTTGAACTTTTTGGGTTTTGATATTTGAGCTCTCTGTAACAGGTAGCATTTCGAATGTAATAACTTGCTCTTCTGGAAACTTCTTCCACAAAGATGGTAGACCAAAGAGGAATAAGACTATAAGTAAGACATGCCCACCCAAAGAAATAGCTAGAGGACGCAGCCAATTTTCGTCTTGTTTTTGAGGGATATAAAAGCTTCTACGAGGAATAATAGAACCTATACCAGTTCTCTGGCTGGATATATCACCCCGAAGAATGGGGCTCAGGCGCTCTCTATCATCTCTTTTCATCGTTTTTGACCTGAGTAATAAGGGCTACTTTAGTAAAACCAGCCATGGTAATTTCGGATACAACATCAACGATATCGCCGTAAGAGACTGACTTATCGCCACGCACAAAAATCCTGGTGTCCATTTTTGCTTTAGCAATGGCTGATAATTTTGCTGCCAACTCTGCGCGCTCCACGGGGGTTTCAAGTATATAAACTATGCCTTTTTTATCTATACTAACAGTCAGTGGTTCATCCTGTCCAGCTAACGGTGCAGCTGAGGTTTGAGGTAGGTCAACATTGACCCCAGCAACGAGCATTGGCGATGTGATCATGAAAATGATGAGCAGCACAAGCATAACGTCAACTAGTGGGGTGACGTTTATTTCGCTCATTAGTTTTAATTTTCCTTGAGAGTGATCCCTACCTCCTTGCACCATTGCCATTAAAGCTTCTCCTCGTCGATTGCCCTAGATAGTATTGCGTTAAGTTCTCCAATAAAGTTATCAAGTCTATTTGTTATCTTAGAGACATTATTCACCAAGAAGTTATAAAAAACTATCGCTGGAATAGCCGCAAAAAGACCAACAGCAGTAGCAAATAGGGCTTCAGCTATCCCAGGCGCGACAACTGCAAGACTAGTGTTTTTCGCTGATGCAATAGATTGGAAACTATTCATAATACCCCAAACAGTACCAAATAGACCTATAAAAGTAGCAGAAGATCCTATCATAGCCAAGAATCCTAGATCTTCTTCTAATTTTTCTACCTCTTTATTTCTTGCCAGATTCATCGCTTGTATAATGCGCTCTTTTATTCCGATCTTTAAAATCGAATCAGAAGTTTGGGTCTTGCCATCTCTTTTTCTAGACTCTGCGATAGCGGCAACAAATACCAAAGAAAGTGGATTATCTGCCGATGTCTTCATTCTCTCATATACAGAGTCCAAAAGCTGCCCTGACCAAAAAAGACTCTCAAATGCATCCATTTTTTTAGATATAGCCTTGCATATACTATACTTTTGTACAATTATTACCCAGGCTCTGACCGATGCCGCAAAAAGTATAAGCAGAACTACTTTGCTCACCCAATCAGAACCACTAATCATCCCAAATATTGAAGTATCAATATAAGTCGTAGTCTCGACTATCGCGTTAGTTGCTATTTCTGGTCTGTTCATTTTTCTTCCTATTATTTGCTTCTCTACTGCTTGACGCGAGGGTCTCGTTCAGCTCCTGAGATCCTCAAGCTCAGGCATTCGAGGGAAAACCCTACAACTTAATCCCAGCCATCAGTTCGCGCACTGCAGTAACCGACTTATCGAAAGCGGCACGTTCATCGCTACTTAACTCAATCTCAACCACGCGCTCAACACCACCAGCCCCGATAACCACAGGAACGCCAACATATATATCTTTCAGGCCATATTGCCCAGTCAAATGAGCTGCGCATGGTAGCACGCGTTTCTTATCCTTCAAATAGCTCTCGGCCATGCTAACGGCGGCAGTCGCAGGGGCATAAAAAGCAGAACCAGTTTTAAGCAGGGCAACGATCTCGCCGCCGCCATCTCTGGTGCGCTGCACAATCTTGTCGATCTTATCCTGGGTTGACCAGCCCATTTTAATCAGATCGGTCACAGGCACGCCAGCAACGGTTGAATAACGCACAAGCGGTACCATAGTATCGCCATGGCCACCAAGCACGAAACTGCTAACGTCCTCAACGGATACACCAAATTCTTCAGCTAAAAACAGATTGAAGCGCGCGGAATCAAGAACACCAGCCATACCAACAACTTTGTTCGCGGGCAAGCCTGAAGATTGTTGCATGACCCAAACCATAGCATCAAGTGGATTTGTCACAACGATAACAAAAGCATTTGGCGCATGTTTTTTGATATTCTCGCCAACTGATTTAATGACGCTTGTATTGATTGAAACCAAATCATCGCGGCTCATGCCAGGTTTACGAGGCACGCCCGCAGTGACGATGATAACATCCGAGCCAGCTATATCTTTGTAGTCATTAGTACCAGAAACATGCGAATCAGCATTTTCAATTGTCGTAGCCTGAAATATGTCAAGGGCTTTACCTTGTGGCAGACCTTCGGCTATATCGAATATGACCACATCACCTAGCTCTTTGAGAGATATAAGATGAGCAAGTGTTCCACCTATATTTCCACCACCTATTAGGGCTATTTTTGCACGTTTTTTCATTACTGGTACTCCGTATTTAAGGTTGTTATGATCTTGATTATAGCAGATGGGTGATGAGGCGCAATTATTTATTGTCCATTTAGATTTTCTATGATAAACTGCGCAAATCCGAATTTGAAAGTCGAAATTGTATGAAAATTATTGAGCGCACAGACGTCAGCCAGGAGTTAATCAATTCCATCAAACACTTCCCTATAACAGCAATGCTAGGGCCTAGACAGTGTGGTAAATCAACTTTAGCACGAGAAATGGCTCTGAAATTTCCTAAGTCGCATTTTCTTGATATGGAAGATATAGTGGACTTGGAGCGCCTTCGCAATATGAAACTAGCGCTCGATCCATTAGAAGGCTTGATAATAATCGATGAAATTCAGCGCAAACCCGAACTATTTCCGTACTTGCGAGTATTAGTAGATAGATTTCCAGATAGGAGATACTTGATTCTCGGCAGCGCGTCACGTGATCTTATAGAAAAAGCATCCGAGACGCTAGCTGGGCGCGTGCATTACATAGAACTCACGCCATTCAGCCTTAGCGAAACTAATGATGCCAAAAAGCTACTTGAAAGAGGAGGTTTTCCAAGATCATTTCTTGCGCCAAATGATTCGATAAGCGTTACTTGGCGTAAGGACTATATACAAAGCTATCTGGAGCGCGATTTGCCTCAGCTAGGCATAAAACTTCCATCCGCAGACTTGTATAGATTTTGGATGATGCTTGCGCACTATCATGGCAATACCGTCAATTACTCAGAAATAGGTGGCTCGCTAGGGATATCAGATAATACAGTCAGGCGCTATGTTGCTTTGCTTGAAGACACTTTTATGATTCGTTATCTGCAGCCATGGAGAGAGAATATAGCCAAACGTCAGGTCAAGTCGCCAAAGCTTTATATTCGGGATATAGGATTGCTGCGTAACCTACTAGGCATTGGCATAGGGGCGCTGGAATCGCACCCGAAACTAGGCGCTCTATGGGAAGGATTTGCGATAGAAGAGATTGTCCGCGCTAAAAAACTACGCAAAGAAGAATGTTATTTTTGGGATATGAGTGGCAAAGCTGAACTCGACCTTTTGTCTTTTCAAGATGATAAAAAAGAAGGCTTTGAAATTAAATATTCCGACCATCCTAAGGCATCAAAATCTATGCATATTGCCATGGAATATCTGCGGCTGAAAGAGCTCAAGGTTATTACTCCGGTCGACACCAGATATCATATCGACGAAGAGATAGAAGTTATTGGACTAGAGCGATTTATCCGATCCATCTAAAAGCTGGATGTTTGACTCCTGTCGCCATCAACACAATCCTTGGGATAATCTTCATTCCACTATCACTATTAGTAAAAATCACAATAGACTTACCATTCTTAGAGCCAGCGAAATAACACCTTACGCCATCATTCACGCCCCAGTGCCAAAAATACTCACTATTGCCAATTTTCTGAATACCAAAACCCAAACCCCATGATATATCTTTTGATAAAACCCCTGAACATTTACCAACGCATATAGGTCCATTCTCATCCACTCCAATCTGAGAGGTTAGCATTTCTTTGAAGCTCTGCTTCTTTAGGCCCTCGCCATTTATCACAGCGACCACGAACTTTGCATAGTCTGATGTAGTTGTATGGAGCGTGTAAGATGCAAGGCCCTCTTCGGGTCTTATCCCTTGAGCCATGACGCCTTTTTCGTTGTATCCTCTAATCTTCATCTTTTCATACTCATCTTTCCAGACATAGCTACTACTAGTCATGCCCAGTGGCTCTAGAACACTCTTTTGCATATATTCTTCCAAGGACTGCCCAGACAAATGTTCCACCACTTTTTGTAAATAAACAAACCCTTGTCCAGAGTAGCTAAACTTACTGCCTGGCGTAAAATTTATCTGGACCTTATCTTCACTTTTGGCAAGTCCCGTACTGTGACTCAGCGCCATTCTTGCCGTAATCAAATTTACTCTCGGATCATTTTGAATATCTGGGTGAGGTAGATATTCAACCAAAGGCCTATCCAAATCCAGTAAGCCTTGGTTGACCATTTTCATAACGCCATAGGCAAATAGAGGTTTACTAAGCGACGCCGCTTCGAATACCTTCTGACTTCCCTCGCGCTTGACGCCAGGGTCTTGTGCAACTCCTGAAATACTCCGATCTTCGCTGCGCTCCTCCGAGGAAAACAAAGTGTAATCCCTATCGCGCGCAACCCCATTCTCTATAACTACCATAGATAGAGCCGGCACCTTATTCTCTTGCATCATTTGCCTAATTTTGCTATCTTGCGCATCTCGAATATGACCGCAGCCAGAGATCGTCATTGCTAGTAAAAATGATAGATAAAACTTCTGCATAATTATACTCTCAAAACATTCATCATATAAGGACAAGCACGCAAAATGAACATCAAAATCGTTACCTTGGTTGCAACTCTCTTATGTTGCTTTAAGGTCTTCGCAGAACCAATCAAAATACCAAGATTAGACGAACGTAGCATGGAGCGTCTCGTTAAGTTCCATTCATTCACTGGCAGAGACATCAAAGGATTCATAGCTACCAAACCAGAGCTACAAGAAGTTGCAAAGGTTTTTTATCCATTTGGTGGAGCAGACATTATATATCCGCTAACTATTTTTCCTAAAGCGATGGAGATAACACTTGCTGGCCTCGAAGATATAGGCCCAAAGCCCACAAACCTAGAGCTAGAAGCTGAATCTATAACATTGGGCGATGATGTAGCATCGCTCCTAAAGCGTAGTTTTTTTGTAACGCGTGATATGGGACAGAACTTTGCCAGCAAACATGTCGGCACCATGCGTCGTATCTTGGAGCAGCTATCGTCTCTAGGAGTCAGTGAGGCAGATCTAGAGGTTTTTGATAGATCCAATCAAAAGTTAGTGATAACCTTTACCTACAACAACATCAAGCGTAGAGTCTCTTATTTTAAGAAAAACTTTTTAGACCAGGAAAAAACTGCCGCCTTTTTGAATGATCTAAAGGAAAAAGATATGGTTCAGGGCACTTTGCTGAAGGCTACTAGCTATACGCTCCACAGGCCAGAATTTGTACATATCAAAGACTTCATAGTCAGATCAACAAGCCTCATTGTTGAAGATGATTCTGGCGTCCCTTTGCGCGATTTAAAGGATTTTGAGGTGCAAAAATTCGGGCAATATACAAAGCCATATGGCGTGGAATTTAGTTGCTACACACAAAAAGACTTAGCGCAAAAGCCTGCTATTGATGATCAGAAGCTAGGCTTTTGTTTTGGCTACGGTTGCGGCAGGCAACCTAGTAGTTTGATAATTGCGAAGAGGAAGGTGGAATAGGTCGAAGCCTTCTACGTCATTGCGAAGAAGATGCCTAGCATCTGACGCGGCAACCCCCGTTAACTTAAATTTCAGCTCATAACTGCGCTTCAATTTATCTAGATCACCCCCTACTTTCGACCACTATCTCATCAAAACACCCTCTACTTTTGACCATAGTGAGACCAAAACATCCTTGATTTTCGACCATGAACGTGCTAAAACTACCTCCAAAAACCATTATAACGAGGTGACTTTGTATAGAATAATTGATTCTCACCTGGAAGACTGGATAAAAGATGAAGATCGCAAGCCTCTTATAATGAGGGGGGCTAGACAAGTTGGCAAAACCTTTGCTGTGCGAAGGCTTGGAAAATCCTTCCGAAGCTTCGTGGGGATTAATTTTGAATCACAACCAGAGATCAAGGCCATCTTTGAACAAGATCTAAATCCAGAGCGGATTATACTTGAGCTATCCCTAGCGCTTGGAAAAGCTATATCTCCGAAAGACACGCTATTGTTTTTTGATGAAATACAGGAGGCGCCCAGGGCTCTTATTGCACTCCGGTATTTTTATGAAGAGATGCCAGATTTGCACGTGATAGCAGCTGGTTCGTTGCTTGATTTTGCGATAGATAAGGTTGGTATGCCAGTAGGACGTGTTACCTCTCTTTATATGCACCCGATGTCTTTCCGTGAATTTTTGGCGGCTCTGAAGGAGGATCTAGTACTTTCGGATATTGCTGAATATTCAGCAAATAACCCAGCCAGCTATGTTGTTCATGAAAAATTACTAAGGTTAGTTGGCCAGTACCTTGCTATAGGCGGAATGCCTTCGGTAGTTAAGGCTTGGATTGAAAAAAATGATCCACACCGCTGCATGAAAATTCAGCAGTCTATACTTGATTCTTATCGGCAAGATTTTCAGAAATATGCTGCGCGTCATCAACTTGAGTCTCTTGAGATATTATTTGGACAAGTGTCCAATCAAATTGGGAATCAATTTAGGTTTTCCAAGTCCTTTGAAG
>Ga0214921_10005282_pt1 | contig 18354 bp, 14 predicted proteins | sample LL1505_MetaG_FD_177992 | JGI IMG/M metagenome (GOLD analysis project Ga0214921, IMG submission 177992) | Freshwater microbial communities from Lake Lanier, Atlanta, Georgia, United States - LL-1505 | ecosystem: Environmental > Aquatic > Freshwater > Lake | place: USA: Georgia | collected... | reverse complement strand
CCGTCTGTTATCCCGAACCTCCTGGTAAACGGAGCGAATGGTATCGCCGTGGGAATGGCGACACACATCCCGCCGCACAACTTAACTGAGGTTATTAACGGCGCGTTGGCTCTAATAGCGAACCCAAATACATCACTCAATGAACTGCTACAATTAATCCCAGGACCTGACTTCCCTACAGGCGGAATCATCTACGGACGAGGGGCGATCATCAGCGCGTACTCGAATGGACGTGGAATTATCCAGGTTCGCGCCAAGACTCATTTTGAGAAATTAAAAACAAAGAGTCGCGAAGCTGACATCATCGTTGTTGATGAGATTCCGTATCAGCTTAACAAGGCTAGGCTGATTGAGAAGATAGCCGAGCTTGTAAATGAGAAGCAGATCGAAGGGATATCAAAGCTTCGCGATGAGAGCGATCGAACTGGTATGAGGATCGTCATCGAGCTTAAGCGCGACGCCACTCCAGAAGTTGTACTAAATCAGCTCTACAAATTAACACCGATGCAATCAAGCTTCGGAATCGTTAACTTGGCGATCGTTGATGGCAAGCCTGTTGTATGCTCATTAATTGACCTACTAACACACTTCTTAAACCACCGCCGCGATGTTGTGACACGCCGCACAGAGTTTGAGCTTAAGAAAGCCAAGGAGCGGATGCACCTCTTAGAAGGATTCAGGATAGCGCTCCTAAATCTAGATGAGGTGATCAAACTTATTAGAGCGGCTAGCACTCCAAAGGACGCTAAAGATGAGTTAATTACTCGCTTTAGCCTCTCATCGACTCAGGCGCAGGCGATCCTAGATCTACGACTCCAAAAGCTAACCGGAATGGAGCGTTTGGCGATCGAGCAGGAGTACGAGGAGTTAGCGAAGCGCATCGAAGAGCTATTAAGCATCCTAGCTGATGCTAAGAAAGTTGATGCTATCATCACTGCTGAGTTAACAGACGTACGTGATAAATACGGCGACGCTCGCCGCACAGAGATCGTTGACGATGGTGCCGAGATCGACATGCACGATCTGATCGAAGACGAAGAGATGGTTGTTACAGTAAGCCACAACGGTTACGTCAAGAGAACCTCAGTGTCCGAATATCGCGAGCAAAAACGTGGCGGCAAGGGGATCATCGGAGCCACATCAGATGATGGTGACTTTGTTGAGAACCTATTTGTGGCGTCAACTTTGGCGGACCTCCTAGTATTTACCAGTTTAGGTCGACTCTACTGGCTTAAGGTCTATGAGATACCAGAGTCAGGACGTACATCACGTGGACGGGCTCTGGTAAATCTCCTTGAGATGAAAGAGGACGAGAAGCTCTGCGCTATCTTGCCAGTTCGTGAATGGACCGAGAACAGCCACGTTGTACTTGCCACCAAAGCAGGAGTTATCAAGAAGACCGCCCTCGAGGAGTTCTCTCGCTCACGTCGTGGCGGAATTATGGCGTGCACGTTAGATGAAGGCGATACGGTTATCAGCGCCGCTATTACCCAAGAGGGCGACGATATAATCCTTGCCACTCGAGATGGAATGGCGATCCGCTTTAAAGAGGATCAGGTAAGACCGATGGGCCGCGCGGCTCGTGGAGTTACAGGTATCCGCTTTGAGGGCGACGATAAGGTTGTGGGCTTAGCTGTTATTCCTAAGGCCATAGCGGAGGCTCCAGAGGGCAACGAGGACCTAACGCTTCTTACGGTGTGTGAGAACGGGTTCGGTAAGCGTACGCTTGTTTCTGAATACCGCGCGCAGAATCGCGGTGGAAAGGGCCTGATTGACATTCAAACAGAGGGACGTAACGGCCCTGTTATCGAGTCGCTAGCTGTAACTAGCGAGTCCGGTTTGATGCTAATCACCTCTGGAGGAAAGATTATCCGCACCTCGGCTCGTAACGTATCAGTGATCGGACGCAACACACGTGGAGTGAAGCTAATCGATCTAGAGCAGGACGAGAAAGTTGTAGCGGTTTCCCCAGCCCCAGTAGACTCAAGCAATAACTCAGAAGCCTCAGAAGAGCAGGCTCCCGAAGCAGCGCCAGAGAGTTCTACTGAATCAGACAAGTAAGAGCTAACGGCCGAACTAACTATGTCAGCCAACTCCAACACGCGCCCTAAGAAGATCTCTGTTATCGGACTAGGCGCGTGGGGGTCTAGCTTAGCGCTCTACTGCGCCAGGCAGGGCCACGAAGTGCTTGGATGGCATAGAGACGAAGCCCATCTGGCAGCCATGCGAGGAAGCAAAACTCTCGCCATTACAAAAAACTGCACAGCTCCCCTTCCTGAGAACCTAAAAACGACTTCAGACCTCGCTCAATGTCGCGATAGCGATATAACGATAGTAGCCCTTCCAGCATCAGCATGGTCTAGCGTGCTACCAAGTATGATGCCACTTGCTCGTGGGATAATGGTCAGCGCTACCAAGGGACTTGAGAAAAGCTCCAATACAACCCCTCTGACTTGGGCAAAAGAGGCGTTAAAGCTCCCCGCGGAGCGGCTCTGCGTTATCTCAGGCCCCAGCTTCGCTAAGGACCTCGCCGAGAAGACCCCAATTACTCTGGTATCGGCGTCCTCGGAACTAACTACCGCTAAAGAGGTAGCAACAATACTAGCGAGCGAGACCCTGCGGCTCTATCCATCAAACGATCCGCTTGGGGTAGAGCTAGGTGGAATCCTAAAGAATGTGATCGCACTTGCGGTTGGCATGTCTGACGCGCTTGGATACGGTCCATCAACTCGCGCCGCGCTGATCACGCGCGGACTAGCTGAGATGACCCGCCTTGCCGTAGCTCTCGGTGCCCAACGTCAAACCCTAGCTGGCCTCTCAGGTCTCGGAGACCTTGTAATGACATCAACAGACGATCAGAGCAGAAACCGGGCTGTTGGCTTGAGGCTCGGGCGGGGCGAGGATTTAAAAGAGATCTTATCATCCTTAGGCGCTACCGCTGAGGGGGTTTCTAGTGCCGCGCTAGTAGAAGAGATCGCCAAGAGCAGATCTGTAGATGCGCCGATCGTTAGCTTGGTGGTTAAGGTCCTTAAAGGGGAGATCGCTCCAAAGGATCTCGCGCACACTCTAATGACTAGGCCAATGCGCGAAGAGTTTTAGCTACAGATTGCTATCGCAAAGAATTAACGCGAAAAAGAGCGGCAGATATATAACGCTCGCTTGAAGCAAAAGCCTGGCGTCACTTACTGCGTGCGTACGCCAAGATTTGATCCCGACTCCCAACATGGCGACCCCAAGCGCTAACATACCAGCGGCATAAACCGTTCCCGCCATATGAAATATGTAGGGCAAGAGCGATATCGGTATAAGAAGCACAGAGAATCCGATGATCTGCCTGAATGTACGCCTGCCGTCTGGATACACCACAGGTAGCATCTTAAACCCACCACGTGCGTAGTCCTCGCGATACATCCAGGCTATCGCGTAAAAGTGCGGATGCTGCCAAACAAAGAGAATTAGAAAAACTATCCATGCGCCCAATCCGACCTCACCGGTTGCCGCAGCCCATCCTCCCATCGGAGGTAATGCCCCTGGAATGGCTCCTACTACTGTATTACACCAAGTAATCCGTTTAAGTGGAGTGTAAACAACTACGTATAAAAAAGTTGTTAAGAGAGAAAGGAATCCTGATAGTAGGTTGACCTGCCAGATTAAGATCGCCACTCCAAGGAGCGCCGCGATCCAACCAAAATTTAGCGCCTCATTAGGAGACAGAACTCCGCGTTGAATCGGCCTACTCTTGGTACGATTCATCTCAAGATCACAATCACGCTCTAGGTAGTTATTTAGAGCGGCCGCCCCCGCGGAACTGATCGCCGTTCCCAAAAGAGCCATAAAGAAGGTCCATAAAGGCTCAACTGTTTGGGCTCCCAAAAAATATCCTGCAGCGGTCATCAAAACGACCATTACTAAGATCCTTGGCTTACTAAGGGCGATAAACCCCGATAGCTTTGACCCATTTGCTGTTAGAGAACTTGTCATATAAGAGACCAACCAGTGCGAATCGTAGGCACTGGCGAGAGGGAAGTCAACTTGTCACCGACCACACCCCTTCTCCCTAAAATTTAAGCTCCCTTATCTGTTTAATAACCCGGGTCGCTTCATCAAAGCTCAAAGTCTGGGCGGCATCTGATTTAGCCTGCTCCGGCTTTTCATGCACCTCAAGTAGGGTCGCGTCAGCTCCAGCCACAACCCCAGCTAGCGCCATCTGGGCTACATACTTCCTCACCCCTACCCCATGCGATGGATCAACTACAACCGGCAAATGCGACTTGTCTTTTAGGTACGGCACGGCGTTAAGATCTAGAACGTTTCTGTACGCCTTCTCAAAAGTCCGAATACCTCTCTCACACAATAAGATCTTTTCATTGCCGTTAGAGAAAATATACTCAGCCGACTGCAACAACTCCTCTAGAGTTCCTGACATGCCCCGTTTTAGGAGAACCGGCTTATCGACTCGGCCTAGAGCATCTAATAAAGTAAAGTTCTGAGAGTTGCGCGCTCCAACTTGATACATATCCACATATGGATAGATCATCTCAATCTGACTCGCATCTAGAACCTCAGTTACGATCTTTATCCCGTTTTCATGGGCGATATCAGACCACATCTTGAGTCCCTCTAAACCCAAGCCCCTAAATGAATACGGAGAGCTGCGGGGCTTGAACACTCCACCCCTCATTATGCGAGCTCCAACACTCACTAGATGCGCGACACTAGCGCGCACCTGAGCTTCACCCTCAATCGAGCAGGGACCAGCCATAACCTGATGCTCATCCGCGCCGATGAGCACACCATCACCTAGATCAATTGCCGTAGGTTTAACCTTCCACTGCCGGGAGACTAACTGATAAGGGTCGCGGACGTAGTGCACGTCCTTAACTCCATCGAGCCCTCCGATGACTCGGATATCGAACTCCTTTCCTCCAACGGCTACTAGATAAAAGCCTCCTTGAGTATTAACTTTAGTAACAGTTCCTCCGTAGGTACTTAAAGCATCCTTGATATCTTGAACCTGCTTCTCTGTAGCTGATTTTTCTAAGGTAATGATCATAGCTATCTAACACCTTCAATAAACTCTTTTACTACAGTGCGCAGACCGGCCTCATCACTTCTTGCGCTATCAGTCGGCGAAGCTACTACTGAGCTTAGGGCTCTTGTAAAAGCACTTCCGATAATCGCGCCGTTAGTATGTCTAGTTACACTATTAAACGTCTCTCTGTCTCGCACGCCGAATCCAACGATAAGTGGGCTTTTTAGCCCCATAGCGGCGACCCTCCGAAAGAAATCATCGCGATCCTGTGTGATAGACACCGCACCACCTGTTACAGCGTCCGACGACAAGAGATATAGGAAAGCCGGCTCTTCCTGATCAAAAGCTTTTATCCGCTCTTGAGGAGTTCGAGTGGTCACAAGAAATACGGGCTTAACCCCGTGGCGTTTAAAAAGCGACTTGTATTCACTCTGATACCGATCAAATGGCATATCTGGGATAATCGCTCCATCGACTCCACACCGCGCGGCGTCACTTAAAAAACTTTCAAATCCGTACTGTTCAACGGGATTAATATATCCCATCAGCAAAAGCGGGATGCTAGTAACCGAGCGGACCTCACTTAACTGTTTAAAAAGCACTTTCAGAGACATGCCGTTCTTTAAAGCTATCTGGCTACTCTCTTGAATCGTTGGACCATCTGAAATCGGGTCTGAGAATGGAAAACCAATCTCAATTAGATCTGCGCCGCTATCTGTTAGCGCTGATATAATCGGTAATGTGTCATTTAAGCGGGGATACCCGGCAGTAAAGAAAATTGAGAGCGCTTTTTTTGTTTCGAGCGCGGTCTTAAATCGATTCTCTATCATACAACTACTCTCCGATGCTCTCACCAAAGGCCTCAAGATACGTCGTCATATCCTTGTCGCCACGACCTGAAAGAATCACAACTAATCTATCTCCTTCTTTTAGGCCGAGGCGGTCTAGCGCCGCTATCGCATGCGCTGTCTCAAGAGCTGGGATAATTCCCTCATTTCTCGCCAATAATTTAGCTCCCTCAAGAGCTTCTTGGTCCGTAACACTAATGTAGGTAACTCGTCCCGTTCTCCAGAGATATGCGTGTTGCGGCCCGATGCCCGGATAATCTAAGCCAGCTGAGATAGAGTGCGCCTCCTCAACTTGACCATCGCCGGTCTGCATAAATACCGTCTTACTTCCATGAAGAACCCCTGGCCGTCCAAGCGCTAGGGTCGCCGCGGATCGACCGCTAGTTACCCCACACCCAGCAGCCTCTACACCTATTAACTTAATCTCTGGGTCCTCTACGCAGTGATAAAATCCACCCATAGCGTTACTTCCACCACCAACACACGCGATTACATGTGTCGGCTTACGACCACAATCAGCCTTGCACTGCTCAAGTAGCTCTGCGCTAATAACTGATTGAAAGCGCGCCACCATATCTGGAAAAGGATGAGGACCTACAACAGAACCAATTATGTAATGAGTATCGTGAGGGTTAGCGATCCAATCACGCATCGCCTCGTTAGTAGCGTCTTTAAGGGTTCGACTGCCGCTATTTACTGCTCGCACTTCAGCCCCTAGCAGACGCATGCGGGCAACATTTAAAGCCTGACGCGCCATATCGATAGCGCCCATATACACAACACACGGCAGACCCATTAACGCGCAAACTGTAGCAGTCGCTACGCCGTGTTGACCTGCTCCTGTCTCGGCGATAATTCTGGACCTTCCCAGCCTCTTAGCTAGAAGTATCTGCCCTATCGTATTGTTGATCTTGTGTGCTCCCGTGTGCAAAAGGTCCTCGCGTTTTAAAAGGATCTCAGCTCCGAATCGCTCGGATAGATTCCTAGCTCTAAAGAGTGGCGTAGGTCGTCCAGCAAAATTTCTTAGCAGGTCATCCAACTCGACCGTAAATTCAGGTGTCTCTATTATCGAGAGGTAGCGCTGCTGCAACTCCCGCACATTCGGATACAGCATCTCTGGTACGTATGCGCCACCGAACTCGCCAAAATATCCATCCTCACTTACCTGTAGTTTCATACCTTCCTCATTACATCCCTAACCAAATCAGGCAATTTAATACCTGGCGCAAGCTCGACTTTAGAATTTACATCAACACCAAACAGCATCGTGTATTTATGCGCCAGCAACTTGACGCTATCGATGCTCAATGGACCGATCCCACCAGCTAAAAAAAATGGGGTGTCGCCTCGATACTTTGCTAGGTGATCCCAGTTAAAACTCTCGCCACTTCCGGGATTAAAGCCGTCAAATATATAGAGATCGGCTCCTTTAGGTGGTGATACCAACTCAGATCCGCTCTCGCTTACCGTGATCGCTTTAAAGATCTGGCAGCTTGGGATGCGGAGCTTGCACTCTGATATATAAGCACTATCTTCATTCCCGTGAAGCTGCACAGCCGAAACCCTATAGCGACGGGTCACGGCTTCTATCTCCTCGATATCAGCATCACGAAATACTCCCACCGTTTTGGTGGTCGCGGGTATTGCCTGCAACAAGGCGTCTCTCTTCTCTGGCGCTACATACCTTGGACTCTCAGGAACAGCTATAAAGCCGAGATAGTCGGGGCCAAGGGCAGAGACCTCCCTGGCGTTCTCCGGATCCCGCATTCCGCAAACTTTTACTAAAAGCCTCCTAGCTATCATCTTACTCCAACGCTTTTAGCTATAAGGGATTCGGCCTGAGAGATAAACCTGGCACACGCCTCCTGCGGCTCACCTTCGCGCATAAATGTCTCTCCGATTAAAAAGCCTTTAAACCCCGCTTTTTTCAGCGCGACTAGGTCTTCTGGTTTTGAGATCCCACTTTCTGCTACTGCTACTATACCTTTTGGTATCTCAGGTATTAATTGATAGCTGAGGTCTATCGAGACATTAAAAGTCTTTAAGTCACGATTGTTCACGCCTACAAGAGATATCTCCTCACTAAAATGAGATTCAAACTCTACTTTCGAGTGCACCTCTAAGAGAACCTCTAATCCGAGCGACCTAGCTTGCCTAGCCAGAGCCCGACACTCTTTAGGTGTTAACGCCGCTGCTATCAATAGAATCACATCAGCTCCGATAGACTTGGCCTCAATCACCTGATACTCATCGATAATAAAATCTTTCCGCAGGATCGGAGCGTAGTTACACCTCCGCGCGGTTTTCAAATCCGCGGAGCTACCACCAAAATACTCCTTGTCAGTTAAGACCGACAGCGCAGATGCCCCGGCCTGCATATATCCGATTGAGATATCTTCGACTGATATATGCTCTCGAATAACACCCCTTGATGGCGAGCGCCTCTTTATCTCAGCTATAACCCCCACCAGGTCTCGGCGGTTCAAATAAGAACTTAAAGACACAACTGGGCCACTAAAATAGAGCTCTTTCTCGAGTAATTTAGTTGGAAATAGCTCCTTGCGCTCTATAACTTCACGCCGCTTAGTCTCTATGATTTTTTCTAGAATATTACTCATAATCCCCTACAGCTCCTGACATCTTCGCAAAACCTTTAGCGCCCTTCCTGAGTTTATAGACTCCTCAGCTACCGCTAAGTACTCACTAAAATCCGCCTTAGCCTCATGATAATACCAGAGAGCAGCCCCAGCATTAGCGACAACGCACGACTTTTTAGCCCGATCAGAAGAGTTGCTTAATATATCCTCTATTAATTTGGCGCTTTCTAGCGCTGAAGCGGGTGCGGCTATCTGCGAAGGCGATAGCTTATGACTGGCAAGGTCACTTGGCCTAAGCTCAAAAGATCCAGAAGATGATACAACTCGTGCTGTATCAGTGAGAGAAAGCTCATCGTAGCCATCTAAAGAATGAACGACAGCAAACTTTTTATTTCTGCGATTAAGTAAGTAGCTATACAGTCTTTGGAGCTCAAGATTGTATACTCCGGTGTACTGAAACTGGATCTTTGCCGGATTAATTAGCGGTCCAAGAGCATTAAATACCGTACGAAAGCCTAATTCTTTTCGAATTGGCGCTAAGCTTTTAAACGCTTGATTAAAAAGCGGTGCATGGATAAAGCACACCCCCGCCTCTCCAAGAGATCGCTTGAGATAATCAGGGTCTCCCGAAAGCTTGATTCCTAAAGCCTCTAATACATTTGAGGAGCCGCACGATGACGAGACCGCGATATTACCGTGCTTTGCCACCTTATATCCTGCACCCGCCACCACAAAGGCTGCTGTTGTAGAGACATTAAAGGAGCTCTTTCCGTCGCCACCTGTACCACATAGGTCAATTAGTTCAGTACACTCTAAATCAAGAGGCGTAGCCAATTCGGCAGCCGCTGCGGAAAATCCATCGAGAAGATCTATATCGAGCCCCTTGGAGGCGAGTGCAGTTAATAGAGCTGCTAGGTATATATCTGAATAGCGACCCTTTGCGATGGCTAACATCAGCTCTCTACTCTCGGCGGCCGAAAGGCGCGTCCCTGCTACTATCTCTTTAAGTGATATAACACTCATAGCGCCACGATCCGCTCAATTATCCGAGCTCCTAGTGGCGTGAGAATGGACTCAGGGTGAAATTGAACGCCGTAGACACGATGAGCCCTATGCCTAAGCGCCATAATCTGCCCGGTATCATCTTCGGCCGTAATCTCAAGTTCATTTGTGGGAAAATCCTCTTTATCGACCACCCAAGAGTGATATCGACCAACTTCGAATCTCTCAGGAAGCTCTCCTAAAATCGGATCGTCCTTAACTAACCTCTTAATCGGTGTAGCTTTCCCATGAACGGGAGAGGATATATTTCGCAATTTAGCCCCGTAAATCTCTCCGATACACTGGTGGCCCAAACAAACCCCAAATATCGTCTTCGTCGCACCAAAATTACGAACTATATCAGGCATCAATCCCGCTTCCATCGGAATCCCGGGCCCTGGCGAAAGAACGATCTTTTTAAAAGGCTCTACATCGGCGAGCGAGAGTTGATCATTTCTCTTAACGTGCACATTGACGTTTCCTACGGCCCGTAGCATGTGTACCAAGTTATATGTAAATGAATCGTAGTTATCTATTAACAGGATCTCGTGTGTCATAGCACCTCACTCCGCATAGCGTTCTCTGCTTTATCTATAGCTAGTCTAAGGGCCCTAAGCTTGATATGAGCCTCAGCCAACTCAGATTCAGGCTTGGAATCGAAGACGATTCCCATTCCCGCTTGATACGCAAGTGTTTGACCGATACTTAGGAAAGACCGGATCATAATCCCAAGTACCACATCACCATTAAAGCCTATAAATCCAACACAGCCGCCGTAATGACCACGCCCGTGAGGCTCAATTCTATCAAGTATAGTCATAGCGCTGTGCTTTGGAGCGCCCGAAAGAGTGCCTATCGGGAAAGTGTCACAGATCACCCTAAGCACCGTCTCTACAGATCGGTCCGGAAGATTCCCTAAAACCTTTGACACTAGATGAATTAGATGTGAGTAGAAGTGCGTCTCGCGATACGCGGCCACTCTTACCTCCTGAGCGTAACGACTGAGATCGTTCCGCGCTAGGTCAACAAGCATTGAGTGCTCGGCGTTCTCTTTTGGATCCTCCAAAAGGCGCTTAGCCTCTTTTAGATCGAATTCATCATCACCACTTCTCTGGTATGTGCCAGCTATCGGGTATATCCCCGCTACACCATCCTTAATCGAGATCTGTGCCTCTGGGGAAGAACCGATTAAACGGTACGAGCCATAATCGCAGTAAAAAAGATAAGGAGATGGATTAATAGATCTAAGTGCCCGATAAACCTGAAAATCATCCCCCTCGTATCGTCGTAGATAACGCCTGGAGGGCACGATCTGAAACACATCCCCACGAGCTATGTGGCGTTTGCATGTATCGATGACCGCGAGAAAATCCTGATCACTCTGTATTGATACCTCTTCTCCCACTGCTTTAAATGGATATACGTGCGCATCTCCCGTGAATGCGGCCCTTATAAACTCATCTCTTTCACGCTGCGAACCGGGCCCATCATTAGTCTGATTCTCAAGCACATACGCCTCACCTTTGAATGGATTACACGCGATCACGTAACGAAAGAGTGAGAAGTGCGCGTCTGGCACACCGAATCCATCTGGTGCTTTACCTGTAAATTTTATCTGCTCAAGATATGGGATCGCTGACCATGAGATATGCCCAAAGACTCCAGGAGTAACACCCTTAGGAGTATCTCTACTGGTGGCAGCTACCTCAATACCACGCATGAATCCGCCAAGAGCTTTTGCCAGGCCAGTTGCTGGCTCAATCTCAAACTTCACCTCTTTATTGTCTTCATAGCGAATCGAGCAGCTTCCCTTATCGATTACACATTCAGCGATCGGATCACAGCAGATAAACGAGCGGCAATCTCCAGGACCGTGATAATCCGAACTCTCGAACAAAAAGACTCGTGAGTAGCGGTCCCTTAGTCGGAGATAAATAGCGGCAGGCGTGGTTAAATCGAGTGGAACTGTCGTGAAAGATGGGGAGATACGCATAAAATATATGCCAGGTTAGGGCCGGTAAGATAAAAAGAGTAGCTATAAAATTGAGGGGGGCGAGGATATATGAGGGCTAGGCCCACCAAGATAGGGATGCAGCGACTGCTTTGAAGGTGGTCGGCTGAATATTTATCGATAACGAACGCATGTTTCTAAGATACCGATAGCCGCTCTGCTGGTCAAGAAAAATAAGCGATAGGCCCCTCTATATCCCAACCTTCCCCGCATACCCAGTCATCTCAAGATAACCAAACACACTTTCGTCCTCCGAGACCACCGGACCCTCCCAGTATTTAACCTCGTTGACTGATTTATCACCTAGTCCACCGCCAACTTCACATTGGTTAACTCTGGCTTTCAGAACTGTGTCGATACCCTCTGATGGAACCACTACACGCCACTGTATCGGATAATCCACCCCGCTCGTCTCACTCTTCCAGTTAGCTAATGGTGTAATCTCAAAATCACCAGCGCTAAGAGCCCGCTCACCTGTTAGGCTCTTTATGCCACCAGAAGCGAAATCCTGCGCACCGCTTTTATTTCTTAACCTAAATAGCATTAAGCTTCGGCCATCTTTTAAATTAAGACCAAACCAATCCCACCCGATCTGTTCAGAACTAAGCGAGTTAGTCATAAATTCGTGATCCATCCAGACTAAACCAGATAAATCTCTCAACTCCCCAGATCCTTCGCGTAGCGTGGCATTCACACCGATTCGTGGCATCGAGTAGTACATCGACGCACATGACGCGCAAGCAGCTTTATGACTCAGCCCCACATCTCCCTGAAGCCACACAGGGCTCAGATCCTCACTTAAAATCCGCAGCTCCAGATCTAAATCTCTCTCCGTATCTCGCACCGCGAAACGGGCGAAGATGCGCTTTCCTACAGGGTCAACCGTCCAATCCCCCGAAACGGCCGAAAGTGACTCATTGGCCACAGATGATATGCCCAACGCGCCTCCACCTAACCTCTTTGCGTGATATGTTTTCCGTTTAGAAATATCAGTTAACGCGGCGTGCGCCATATACTCACTTATTATCTTACCTGACTTACGATCTGACCTTCTAAAGAAGGTAAGTTGGAATCCATAGAGTGGCTTATCATCAAATATTTTTGCCCCCTCGCCAAAGAGATGTCCGGTGTAGTACCACCATTCAGTCTGATATTCGTCATGGGCTCCGTGATCTCGTGGAAAACTCCACTTATACTCCTTCTCCGCGCGCTTAAATTCCTGGGCACTGACCAAGGAAGCCGAAAATACACTTATAAAAATAGTGACTAATAGCGAATTAAATCTACTCATCTTCTAGCCTACATGAAGTAACTATCTTTCTAATCATTAAATAGCTAACTAAACCTGACGCTACTATCACAGCGCTCAAGAAAGCTACGGACTCAATCACGGGCTCAAGACTCACTTTAAATACCAGGCTCCATCCAAACACTAGTGGATTGATATAGTCCGTTAGACACCATCCGATTCCTATTCCAGCTAGCACTCCGACTAAAGTCGCGGCCGCGGAGATGAGAGCGGTCTCAATAACTAGTGATAGCGCTATGGTTTTGGGCGCTACACCGAGGACCTCTGCTATCCTTAACTCGCGCCGTCTCTCCCAGATATATTGAGCCCCTGTTGATACTAAACCTAGCAGAGCTAAAACAAATACTATCCAACGGACACTCTCCGTTACTCTAAAGGTCCTGTTAAAGAGGGTCTCAACTAACTCTAAAAGCTCACGTTGATCTCGTATGCTTAGAGTAGCTGGCAATCTACTTTTAAGTAGCGACTTCACTCCTTCTAAGTCGGCTACGTCTTTCAGATCGATTGTTAAACTCTCTGGGTAGTGATTCGGATATATACTCTCAAAATCACCCTGATCGATCACTATTAACGGTGACTCTGTTCCAAACTCCTGAACTATTCCCACAGCTTCAAAATATCGATCTTCTACCTTTATGCGGCTACCTATATTCAGCCCTAGCTTTCTCACCGCATTTTCACTGATAAGAGCGCGACCTTTCCATGAGATAGCCTCACTTACACAACTGCCACTGGTGAAGCGATAAACTCCTCGTAAGCATTGAGTCTTGAGATCAACTCCCCCTACAACAGTGGGCATAATGAACGAGCTAGTAGTGGTCTCAAAATATGGAATTACCCTCTTTACCGCTGAAATTCTCACCACCTCTCTGTCTAACCCCCTTTCAATTCGGGCGTCGTTACCACCGCCCGATAGAGATGATGAGATAAATACATCTCCAGCTAGCCGCGTCTTGCTCCAACTCCGCAGAGTCTCCCTAAAGCTACTCACCATTAGAGCGAGTCCTACCATCAAAGCGATCGACACAGTGGCTGCCACAGCACTAAGAAGAAAACTAAACCCCGATTCTCGAACTGCACAAGCTGCCAGACGGACACTTAAAATCCGATTGAAATAAGCTAGTAATCCAGGAATAGCCTTTAGGACTAGTGGTAAAGCCAACGCAGCGGCGAATAAGATAGCCGCTATACTAACGTAAGCTAAGGACGGTCGCTCCAAATAGACCAGCGCCATCAAGAAACCGAATGCGCTAACAACAGCAATACTCGCCGACAATACGGCGAATTTCAGATCTATCTTATGAATCTGTCGCTGCTCGCGGCGCGTGCCACGGTATGGGGGCAGGACCAGAACCTTTCTGGCTCCGATAAAAGCTGCCAGTGCTCCTAAACCGGTCATACAGATAGCTACTAAAGTGGTATTCCACAATGAATTCGCGCCCTCTGCTTGAGAGAGCGCCACGTTATAGATCTCTCCTGCGGTAGAGCTTAGGAACCCACTAATTCTCGTCACAATCGGCGCGCCTAGAGTGAGACCAAGAAGAGAGCCAAGGAAGCTAACAACACTCGCCTCAATCACCACTAACGCTAAACACTCCAAGGGTGATGCTCCAAGGGTCCTTAAGATTGCAAGCTCTCTTATCAACCCGCGCAAAGCTATCTGAGTCGCTTGAGATATAAGTATCGCGCAAACTATCGCGGTAATAGCCGCCATAATTAATATATTAAAGCGATACGCAGAAAGCAGCTGCTCACCACGCTCAATAGGAGCCTCTACAGGCTCAACTCGGAGCGGCGTTATGTCCGCCGAACAAGAGGAGAGCCAATTCCTCGTTAAATTAACAAGGTCTTTACTGGTAGTGTCTATATCACTACCGCCTCTCCCATTTGAATCTACCTTCGCCTTGGATCGAGAATACCGATAAAATCGCAGAGCTAGCGTATCAACGCTCTTTGCTTGACCGAGATCTGATAAGGCGATCATTAAATCACTCTGTGCTGGGATCGTGTCTGACTTTGAGGCGCGGTATATCTCTAAGTCAAAGGTACCCTCGCTTGTTGTGAGGGATATGGTCTTAAAATCAGATACCCCTAGCTCATCAGCTATCTCAGTTGATATTATCCGCCTAGGTGCCGATATCTCATCGTTTTCAAGGCTAAATAAATAAAGTGCAGCTACCCTTACTGCCTTAGTCTTACCACCCACAGAAGCCACACCAGCCTCACGTTTAAGCGCCAGCACTTCAGCCTTACTAGATAACTCTCTTAAACACGATGTGTATCTTGAAAGCTCTAGGCTGCCTCCTACTGGTGAAACCAATACATGATATGGACGATCCCCCATCGATATAACGCGCTCGAACGAATCAATACTTGCTAGGCTGACCCTTAAAACCGCACTTACTAGCGTCGCGGCAAGCGCCACCGCCATAAAAGCCATCGCTGAGCGCGCCGGATCCGTGACGATTCGACGCAAACTAAAGCGGCGCCACAGCCAGAAACTCGACATAGTGGTTGATATGATACCCGACAACCGAGATCGCTCCCCGTCACCCCGCATCTACGATCACTCCATCACGCATGCGAATGACTCTATTACACCGCGCCACCGCGTTCTCACTGTGAGTTGCCATGATTATAGGCGTTCCCTGGCGATTAAGCTCTTCAAGTAACGAGAGCACTGCGGCGCCAGAAACGGAGTCAAGATTACCGGTGGGCTCATCAGCTATTAGCAAAGCCGCAGGCCTCGCTACTGCTCTGGCAATAGCCACTCTCTGGGTCTCTCCCCCAGACAAAGTCGCTGGCATCACCTTTAATCGATGAGATAATCCCAACGTACTCAAGATCTCATGCGCTCTTTTGCGCGCTTCTAGCTCCGCCCAGCCATTTAAGATACAAGGCAGCATTACATTCTCCTCAACCGTCAAGGTTGATAGGAGATTAAAGCTCTGAAAGACATAGCCTATACGTGCGCGTCTATATTCTCTCAGCTTCTTATCGTTAAGCGCTCTTAGCGACACCCCCTCAAAAACTATCTCTCCAGAGGTGGGTATATCTATTAAACCTAACAAGCTAAGCAGGGTACTCTTGCCACATCCAGAGGGTCCAATCAGCGCGATAAAATCCGGTCGTTTCACCACTAAAGAAACTGAGCGGACCGCGTTTACCTCGCGCTCTCCATCCTTGAAAACTCGGACCAACTCACGTGCCTCTAAAACCGCGGCATCAGCCATCGCTATTAACCTTTTTTCTTGAGTGTCCAGGCAATCTAATGTGTCGCGCCACTGTGCGCATCACTGTCTGTTCTTTTGATATAGCGAAGATCCATCCACCACAGATCTTAAATGAACTACCTTCGATTCCAAAGCGCTCTAGCGACGCTGAAATACGTCGTTTATCAATCGGCTGAGAGAGTTGATATAGTGACGCGAATTTCTCAAAGCATTCAGCCGCGCTAAACCACCCCTTAAAGCGCTCCCTCGGCTCGCGTGCTCTTCTGATTAGTTCAACGAACTCAGAGAAGGCTCTGGCGTGAACCGCGACACGTCTCCCTTTAATCTCATAATAGCCCATCAGATCTCTATGTTTGGGGGTCAATTTAAAGGACCCCAACTTATCACGCGGCGCTCTCCCCAACTCACCTCTTAAGAACGAGCTTAAGTGTCGTCCGTGCAACTCAATCACTCGATTTAAAACACCGCGTTCCTCTATAAAGATGAATTTCCCTGACGCCCTTAGCTCTTTATTTTTAGAAGTCAGTAGGTCGTAAGGAACCACCATCGGAAAGCTCTTTGGTACCCTACGAGCGCGCTTCGCCAAATTTACCAGCGCTTTAAATGATACAAGTAAACTACTCTCGCAACCTGGATATCTGCGCTGGAGGAACCGCGAGCCAATGGCGATCTGCCTAAATGATTTAATAACAGATTCAGGAATCAGCAGAGGTCCATCGCGCCTAGCTATCTTAGCCTCTAAGCCGAGTCGGCCTTGGGATAAACTCACTCCGGCCAGCCCAGAAAGCTCTGGATCCGCTGGATGAAGGTAATCGGCGGCAGGAAGAAGTGAACCCAAGTAATATGGCAAACCAAACCTCTGAGGGGCTGGAATAGTGACTGTGATTAGAGATCCTGTTAAGACACTCTTTCCTTCTACAAGATACTGCCTCTCTGGGGTGGCACCATCAAGTAGCCACTGCTTAGTCTTCTCGATACTCTTATCGGCAATACCTTGACTCTCTTGAAGCATCCACTTCTGAAAGGTCTCGACCACGTACTCGAAAGCGGATTCAGAAACGAATAGTCCTTTAGGGACAACACGAATATCGTTCCTGCGAGCCTCAAACCCCTTATTACCTTTGAGCGATTCAATGAATTTAACTAGCGATGCCTCGCGCGCCTGCTGCGCTTGTCCCTCTGCCACAAGAACCTCCGCTTACAATTTAAGACACCCTAAAAGTACCCTTTTTCGCGGCTTTCAGCTACAGTCACCTGGTGCAACAACGCCTTAACTGCAAAATAGACGGTCGAGATTCAGGGTCCAAGGCCAGAGCTCTAACGATCTCTACCATCCATGGAGCCGTGGAGACGCCTATATTTATGCCTGTGGCCACCCAGGGTGCGCTACGCCATATAGATCTCTCCTTAGCTGACGATCTTGGATACCAGGTATTACTGGCAAACACCTATCACTTAATGATCCGACCTGGGGTTGAGCATTTTCAGGACAACGGAGATCTACATTCTTTCATGCGCTGGCCACGTTCTGTGCTAACCGATTCTGGCGGATTCCAGCTATTCTCACTTAGTAAGCAGATCCGCATCACCGAGGAAGGCGCCTCATTTAGAAGCTACACAGATGGCCGCAAGATGCTCCTATCGCCCGAAAGCAGTATCGCGACTCAAAGAGCAATTGGTAGCGATATCATGATGGTCTTAGATCACTGCATCCCATCGACCTCGCCCATAACGGATCTGCGAAAGGCCCTTCAGCTAACTACTCGGTGGGCCAAGAGATCTCTTGATGCACGCGGAGATTCCAGACAGGCGCTCTTTGGAATAGTACAGGGTGGTTGCAACCACGAGCTAAGGAGCGAGAGTGCCTCGGAGATAACTCAATTAGCTTTCGATGGGTTCGCGCTTGGAGGCTTAGCGGTCGGAGAGACTCGAGCTGAGAGAGAAGACACGATAGAGTTCGCGGCCCCCCTCTTACCAGATGACAGACCCCGCTATGTAATGGGAATAGGCACCCCGATCGATCTCCTTGAGGCGGTGCGTCGCGGGGCGGATATGTTCGATTGCATCCTCCCAACAGCTTTAGCGACTCAAGGTGTGGCGTTTACGAGCCTAGGAAAAGTAGACCTACGGCGAGGAATTTACAGAAACGTAAACGCTCCACTTGATAAAGATTGCCCGTGCCGAACATGTCAGAGATTCACAAGAGCCTATCTGCATCATTTAGTTAAAGCGAAGGAATCGATCGTTCAGCAGCACATCAGCATCCACAACTTAACCTTCTAC
>Ga0214921_10005281_pt1 | contig 18358 bp, 10 predicted proteins | sample LL1505_MetaG_FD_177992 | JGI IMG/M metagenome (GOLD analysis project Ga0214921, IMG submission 177992) | Freshwater microbial communities from Lake Lanier, Atlanta, Georgia, United States - LL-1505 | ecosystem: Environmental > Aquatic > Freshwater > Lake | place: USA: Georgia | collected... | reverse complement strand
TTTGCTTGGCGGATATAAAGTTGGTGCGGCAGTCTTAAGCCAACAACAGGTTGCCTCGGCACCGAGTGCGTCTCGGCCTGCGACAGCGCCTGAGTTGCGTCCAGGAGATCCTGAGGTTGCCTCGGTACCGAGTGCGTCTCGGCCTGCGACAGCGCCTGAGTTGCGTCCAGGAGATCCTGGGTATCGTGAAACGCGTCCTGGGTTCAATTCAAAAGGTGAGTATATATGGCCAGCTGATCCTGCTGCGCCGAGGCCAGCAAGTGAGCCTCGGCGGTTTAAGGCAACGGAACGCCCTAAGGGTTTGGGGCCACACTATGGTTGGGATCCTGTAAGAAAACAAGCTTTTTATGAAGCTAGGACAGGGAACGTTTTCTTCAATTGGAACGGTGAATAAAAAATAAAATTTATGATGCACTGAGTGTTATGCTCTTTAGTATGAGTAATTGCATGGTATGTATGATGCCACGTGAAGCGCCTTTTGCTATTTTTCTGTGCCTCTGGTACCTTTTGAGAAGTATGAAAACAACTACCTCTTTAGGAAACATGCATGAATCGAGAAAAAATTATTGTCCGTGGTGCTCGTGAGCACAATTTGCGTTCCGTTAATGTTGAGATACCTAAAAATAAACTTGTTATTGTAACTGGTCCATCAGGATCAGGAAAAAGCTCACTTGCCCTGGATACACTATATGCAGAAGGGCGTCGTCGTTACGTTGAGTCGTTGTCTTCCTATGCGCGTCAATTCTTAGGTGTTTCTAAAAAACCTGATGTCGATAAAATTGAAGGGCTTTGTCCTGCTATTGCTATTGATCAAAAAACGGTGGGGTATAATCCTCGTTCAACCGTTGGTACGATCACAGAAATTTATGATTACTTGCGGGTGCTTTTTGCCCGAGCAGGAGTTCCGTATTGTCCTCAGTGTGATCAAGAGATTCGTGCTGAGTCTCCTCAAACAGTTGCGCGGAGCATACTCAGCTCAATGGCAGGTATGCAAGTAACGATTACTGCGCCAATTGCGATTCAAAAAAAAGGTGAATTTATTAATGATTTGCAGGGGTATGTGGAGCGAGGTTATTATCGATTTTTAATTGATGGAGACGTTCATCGATTGACCAATAGGGATGAGATTGTTGGATTGATGCTTGCCAAAACAAAGCGTCATACTATTGAAGTGTGTATTGATCAGCTTACCTTGAGTGGAGCGGAAGAAGTACGTGTGCAAGAAGCAATTGAAAAAGCATTTCCTCTTGCACAAGGAGTATGCCGCGTGGTTCCAACTAATGAGTCAATTGAGCCACGGCTGTTCTCAGCAGAGCGTATGTGTATTCGCTGTAATATTTCGTTTCCAGAGCTTGAGCCGCGATTGTTCTCTTTTAACTCACCACTTGGTGCGTGTCGCAGTTGTAACGGTCTCGGGGTAACAACGTACTTTGGTATGCCACAATCAGACGAAAGCATGAGTTACTGGTTGACTCGTAATCCGGGTGATATGACTTGTGATGCGTGTAATGGAACTCGGTTGCGTCCAGAAGCCCGATCAGTTCGTGTGGATGGTGTTTCGATTGTTGAAATGAGTAGCATGTCGGTTAAACAGCTCCTTGCAAGGCTTACGTCGCTACAGCTTTCTGAAGAGCAGCAGACTATTGCTGAAGGGCTGGTTCGTGAGATATCAAGCAGGCTTACCTTTTTATGTGATGTAGGGTTAAATTATTTAACTCTCAGTCGTACCGCCCGTACGTTGTCTGGTGGTGAAGGCCAACGTATTCGCCTTGCAACACAGATAGGCTCTGCCCTTAGTGGGGTATTGTATGTGCTTGATGAGCCAAGTATTGGGCTCCATCAGCGTGATAATGATCGTTTAATTACGACACTCAAAAAGTTACGCGATCATGGCAATACGGTTTTGGTGGTAGAGCACGATCTTGATACTATTGCAGAATCTGATTATGTCATTGATATGGGCCCTGCTGCGGGACTTTTAGGTGGTGAAGTAGTGGCTGCAGGAACGCCTGCTGAAGTTATGGCAAATCCTGCTTCATTAACAGGGCGATATCTTTCTGGCATAGATCGTATAGAAGTGCCAGCTCGTCGTCGGGAAGGGACGGGAGTGCTTGCGCTCCGCGACGTTTATACTAACAATTTGCAGAATGTTTCGTGTGATATACCATTAGGTATTTTGGTTGGAGTATCTGGGGTTTCTGGCTCAGGAAAAAGTAGTTTAATTATGCAAACCTTGGCACCTATTCTTACTCAGTTTTATCGAGTAGGAAGTGTATCAAGTATGTATAAATGTGGATCCATAGAAGGCGTTGATGCACTTAATAATTGTGTGCTAGTAGATCAAACGCCTATAGGAAGAACACCACGCTCCAACCCCGCTACTTATTTAGGCATTTTTGATGATATTCGTCTTTTGTTTGCATCAACTAATGAGAGTAAAGCGCGTGGGTACACTGGTGGGCAATTTAGTTTTAACGTCAAACAAGGGCGCTGCGCGCAATGTTCTGGCGAAGGAACGCTCACGATTCAGATGCATTTCTTAGAAGATGTTGAAATGGAATGTAAGAGCTGTAAAGGACTTCGCTATAATGCCCAGACGCTTCAGATTCTCTTTAATGGCAAGAATATTGCCGAGGTGCTGGCAATGTCTGCTCGCGAAGCGGTTGAGTTTTTTGCCGATTTCACCCCAATTGCTAAACGACTTAAGTTGATGTGCGACGTGGGGCTTGAATATTTAACCTTGGGTCAAGCCTCTACAACCTTATCTGGCGGTGAGGCTCAGCGGATTAAATTGGTTAATGAGCTAGCAAAAAGGGGAAATAAGACACTCTATATTTTAGATGAGCCAACAACCGGTCTTCATACCAATGATGTGGCAAAGCTTCTTGAAGTACTTCAACGCCTTGTAAATAATGGCAACTCGGTGCTGGTGATTGAGCACAATTTGGATGTACTGAAAGTGGTGGATCATTTAATTGATGTGGGCCCAGAAGGTGGCGACGAGGGCGGTGTGATTGTTGCTCAAGGAACGCCGGAGCAGGTTGCCGCCGAGCCACGAAGCTTGACCGGTCAGTACTTGCAAAAAATGCTGGCGTGACCTTAATTTGCAATCTTTTTCTTTTCTGTTAGTATTGAAACATGCTGATTATAGATTTTATAAGCAGTGCGACTATCAAGAAAGTAATGATGCAGACAATAACAAGGAGTAGTATGAGTCTGAAGATTATAATGAGAGTTCTTCTAGTACTGAGTTTTGGAGTTGGTTCGATGTGTATGTATGGAGCCGAAGGTAGCGCTGGTGGTGGTATGGCGGCAACTACACTTGAATTAATGCGTGATCAGCAAATGATGATGATGACTCAAATGATGCAACAAAACCAAAAAGCAGGTGCTGGGGTTAGTGCCGGTGGAAATCAGTTAAGTTATCTTCGTGATCAAAATACTGTTCTTATGGGTTTGTTAAGTTATGCGATGCATTCTCGCGCGACGGATCTTCATGGATTTCAGCGCGAGCTACATGATTTGATGACGCCTGTGTTGCCCGTCAGGGCTGATGGTGCTGTTGCAGCAGCTGAAGGAGTTGCGGCTGATGAATCAGTCTCTCAGGAATCCCTGGAAGCTTTACAGTGCCAGGCGAACGCAGTAAGAATCAGGAGAGAATTGAAAAAAGAAGAGCTCGATGCGCGGCCAGAACAGCAAAAAAACGCTCAAAGTGCTGCTCAGGATGCGATTGGTTACTCTTATTATGTTTCTCAATATAGGAGAGAGAATCCGCACGGGACTTTGGATACTTTTAAGATATGGATCCAAGAGAAGATTAATGAGAACTTAGAACTTATGGGCAGGCCAGCTGAAGTTAAAGAAGCAAGTTTGTTTACCCATGCAGCAATGCAAGGGCTGGCTGGGCCTAATGGGCGTTTTCTATTCAATAACATGCGCGCAGACACCTCAATTCTTGGTGCGGTTGGTGCGGGACTCACGTTTCGTACAATGACCGTGGTTGGTGATGAATTTGAAAAGATTTTGAGGCAAGAGGGCGGGCCGCTTGTTGATGCAGTGGTTGGTAAGCCGGTGCGTGGTTTGAGTACTGGTTTGAAAAGAATATGGAACTGGTTGTTTCATGGTGGCGCGCGGTCGTATACTGTGGAGCAAATAGCACATTGGAAGTCTGAGGTGCTTGATGTGGTGTTGAAAGGACTTGCTGACTATGCAAGTAAGGCGCAGTACGATCAAGGTAATGGATTTGGCGCGCAGGCACGTGTGCAGCGATATGATGATTTTGATGGCGCTAGCCTAGTCGAGCAAGCAGAATCTGAAGAGAGCCCTGGTGATGTGACTTGGTTAAAATTTGTTGATGGCCTTGCAAAAGATTTGGATCGATTAACTATTCGTATTGAGGTACCAAAGCGATTTTATAGTCCATCAGATGATGAAGATGAAGCGTTGATGGCATCTGATGGCCGGTTGGATTTGCTTGATATGGCAACACGCATTCAAGAAGTTCTTCAGTTTATTAAAGAATATGTTTTGCTTCCTACGCGGACGCTCAAAGATTTAGCGACGGGAGATCTTAAGTTTTTATTACCACGGCTTTCAAGTGAGATTGCAGCACGGTTTAGTTTATTTGAGTCGATGGTGCGCCAGTACCATGGTCTTCATATAAAGCCTCAATCATCCGCGCATGATTCAGCTGTGCGCAAAGAGGGATCACCACGAGGTGGATATGCTGGTGGTGGCTATGCTGGATATGACCAGCAGCAAGGAGGAGTATACTAATGAGCACAAAATATATGTTTTTTACCTTGGCGCTTATGACGAGTGTGCATTTTTGCGGAGCGCTTGCACCATCAAGATCTCCTTTGCGTGATATGATGGAAGATCCTTATGAATTTGATTCGAGTGATCCCATTCCAGCAACAACAAAGTTGAGTCGAATCAGTCTTGAACGTGTCGATAAAGCATTATTGCATTATCGCAGCCGTATGCTCCGTATTAAAGCAACTACATTTGCCACTGTGGCAGCATTAACGGTGCTTACCGGTTATGGTGTTTATCGTGCGTGGACTGGTGGTAAGTCTAAAGAGGTCAGGGATATAGAGACTCAAATTCAAGATCTAAACAACCAAATTATTAATGCTGATCAATCTCAGTCTCGATTGACTGATGGCCAAATAATCCGACTTCAAGCTCGGATTACTGCATTACAAAGCAATCGGAATATTAAACTTGGCGTACAGTCGACATCGCAAACATACAACGGAACATTCTGGGGTATTTTTACTTCGTTTCCTATTCGTGCTGCATTAACACTTGGCTTTGCTGGCCTTGTAGTGACTTCTGGGTATCAAGTATTTCGCGTGATCTCTGGTACTCTTGATGAGGCTATAAAGTTGTTGTGGCATGGATATGAATACTGGCATGCAGCACTTGAAGAGCAAGTGCGAACACTTATGACTGAGTTGTGTGAGTCATTTGATCAAGCACGTAAGGTTGTGCAGCAGACAAGCACCGAACAGCAACTTATTATTGCGCGGCAACAGCGTCGAGCGCCGTTGGCGTATGAAGTAAGTTCTCATTATCGTCTTGATATTGTTACATTATATCAGCGACTTGTAGGCGCATTTGAGCGACTGGTAGCCTTAATGATTATTATTGCCCCGGCAGAGCACCATGAAGTAATGCAACAGCAAGTTGCCTCTATTATTGCGCAATTCGATCGTTTTGCTGCGTCTCTTGAAGTTGATTTAAATGGAAGTACGCAGGGAATGTTGACTCGGTATAGCAATAAAACACTTGATACGTATCATGAGTGCGTTGAGCGTACTACCATTTTCTTAACTACGTATCGTGTACATTTACGCAAGTAGTTGTTTTTGAGCATGCGAAATCTTTTATATATTTTTCTGATTATTGGCGGGTGCGTCCTGCCAACATCTAATCTTTTTATGTGTGCGTGGTGCACCGCTGATGAGCCACTTCCTGTGCTTGATTCTCTTGCAGAGGATGCACGGTTTAGTATAAAGCGATCTGCTTTACTGCGAGGGACTTCCGTGTTGCATGATGTGGAAATTGTACCACTTTGTTTGCGCAACGATAGTGTTTCTGCTGAGCCGCCAATCAGTGATCGATTTTATACCGATTATTTGATGTCATATTTTCCTAAATCAGATGTGATTACAAAATGTTTATTTGGGACTATGTGTGTTGTTGCTGTGCGCAAAGCAGTTGCTAGCATTACTTATTTGATTACGTATACGCCTTGGCGGTATTTTGTAAATGAGCAAAGTGATATCAGGCTAGAATCTGCACATGTTTCTATTTTAAATGATCAGCTGATTCGTATTATTCATGCAATAAAAATTTTGGTTATTAATCCACGTACAGGATTAGTGGTTAATCCTTTGGTACGTCCGTCTGGTATGAAAAATAGATGTACGAGTGTTATTGATATATGGCGCCGCGAACGTACGTTAAGTGAATTTCATACGCTAGTTGCTTTGGCAATTGATACTATTATTCATCGCCTCTATTGTGCGGTGAAGTATGAGCAGTATAGTGATGCATATAACATACAGGGTGCGTTGCAGCTCATAAGTAAACTGCTGACCGGTAGCCGTTATGAACAGCAGTATGTGCAGTCAATGCGGTTATTTGTGGATATTGTAAAAATGCTTCAGCAGCGTGTATGGGGAGATGTAGCTGAAGCATCTACACTTCTTCGTCAGAAAAAAAATCCTGTTATGTTGTCGGTAGATATGAGTAAACCTCCTGCAATTAGGTTTCTTGAAAGCTTCATTGGTCACTATGAAGCAAATGTTACGGGGAAATTTACGCATGAATACCACCCTATGCTTTTGGTTGAAACTGCAGCAAGTTTTGCAACACTCGAGCAGCGCTTAACTAATGAATCACTTCCTATTGTCGGGCGGCTTACGTTGATGGGGTATGAAGAGCAAGGGATTACTCGGTATAAAACACGACATACTGATGTAGTACTATCTGATGAAATGTCTGCGCGTACAAGCGCTGGCTGGTCATTGAAAATGTTTAATCGGTTTGGTCTTTTGACCGGTTTTCTCTGTAAAGATGTTGCTGCACTGAATATGCGTGTACAAGGAGTGGTGCCGGTTACTCATATTGATGCACGCGAAATTGAAATTTTTGATGGTGTGGGAACATTATTTCAAGAGCATGCATTTGGTGATGCGTATGCCCCAACATTGCGCGCGTATCATCAAGCACAGAATGCGTTGAAGTCTGGTGATATGAAAACATTTTTTGCTGTGTGTATGGATTTCTGGAATATATTGTATTCCGATGAATTAAAAGTTACCGGTCGACAGCATGTGGTGGGGACGCAAGATATTCTATTTTCTATGGCGTATATGCAGTATCTGCAAAAATCACCAGTGCCTTTGAACCATTTTTATGTGGGGCCCGATATTACGTATCCTATAGAAATGTCTTTAGTGCATAATCAGGAAGCAACAAAACATGCACAGTCATTTGTTAAAAAATTTACCGCGCAACTTCAGCAGCCTCATGATAAAAAGACCGCATATATTTTTTGTAGCTTTGTCGATGGCGTGGGCAAGAGTACCATGCTGGGCAATGTTCAAAATATGATGAAATTTGGATCAAGGGTTGAATTGTATGAACATGTTGATAATTCATCGTCACAGTTGGCAACGGTCTTTGAGTATTCTGATTCTGTTATGATTGCCGACTTGCCCGCACAGGTATCTCATTTTACGTATAAACCTGATGGGTATGTATATGTTGATTGTGGTGCGGTTTGTAATGAAGCAGAGCTTGCTGCGGTGCAGTCATATGTGGAGCAGAATGTGCTACAATTAAGAGAAGCGTTTACAAAAATTCTTTCCCAGGCTTCCGGAATGTCTTCCTATGATCTTGCTGCGTGTGAAGCACGCAATCCAGAGCTGTCATATGCGGCAACGGTACATCTTCTTAAAAAATCACTATCGTGTGAGTGGATTAGTTTCACCTATAATAATGAGTTCTATCTCTATTTTGCCAAAGATTGTAGTCGCATACGCAAGCGTGTTCCGTTAGCAACCGCTCCATCTCATGGCCTTAAAAATTGTTGCCCTGAGCAAATGATTTTTACGCATGGTGTTAGATTCCCTATGCAATACGATTATTTTTTAACTGATCTTATAAAACAGCTTAAGCAACAGGGTGCAGAGCAAGTCATTATGGTTGATTTTATTAGTATGTATTCACGATCAAGTCGTGAAAATATACGAGTTAATTATATTATCCAGCAGCTCGCTCTGCTTGATTCTCAGTTTTCAGTAGAGCACAGCTTTTATCAAAACTTTGTGAATAATGCGCAGCTTCTTGCCATGCTTGATCAGCCACTTTTGCGTGCAAAATTCTTAGAAACATGGAAACAAGAATCGGCAGTTCGCCTTGCGTTATTTGATCTTTTATTTGAACATGGAAGCACTCATGTTGAAGGTATTCCGCTCACGCGTTTAACTGAATTAATACGCATGAAAAAGGCGCAATATTCTGAAGATACACTGCAGAAGCTCTCTGTGATGGTTACTCGTAAAATGGATCATCAGCATCAGCACTTGCAGCATGGGTATAGTATGTCACGTGAGTATGTTGCGTTGCAGCAATTTTATGCGACTGATTTGTGCAGATGGAGTGATTCATTAGTCAAGCTTATGACTGAAACTATTGAATGTGAATCTTTGAATCGAGTGTGGCAGGTATTTATTGGTGCGAAAGTGGTACGTATTATTGATGACGTGAGTCGATTGTCATTGCGTGATGAGCCGGTACGTGGGGTCCTTAATACAGGAGTGTCTGTGGAAGTAGTGGGACGGATTGCTCCTGATTGTAGAGATCGGCAAGAATTAACCGGAATTTTACGAATGGCCCGTGCGCGATGGCATGCTACCGTAAGTAATCTTTTATATACCTGCGAAAAACAAGGACGATTGTGTGGAGAGCAGAGATTGCCCGTATTGCCACTTTGTGTTGTTCCTGACGCGGAAGGAATGTTATGCTTTGTGCAGCCGGTGCTTGCAGGGGTTGCCCTTTCTGAAGATATAGAGTTGCCAGAGTATGGCTTATTTGATGTTGCGTACGCACGAGCACCGCGTCATAAAAATGCCCAGTGGCGCGGCTATGAGAGAGAAATGTATTTACATGATTGGAGTGCGGTGCGGAGTTCTCATGGCGGTGTGTATGCGTATGGTCATGAACTCAGCAATGAACCAATTGAAAATCAAGGTCCGCGAACTGCAATTGTTTCTAATTTGTATACGTTGTATGCGCAGCAAAATGGAGCGGACAAAGTTTTAGCCCCAGAAAAATTGTATCAAATGATTATGCAAGAAAAAGCGGAAGTTCTTGAAGCGAACTGTGTGCGCTGGGAGCGTGAAGCTTTAGAGAATGGGAATATGCCTGATGATTGTGCGTTGCCGGTATGTGATCAGCAATATGGCCCAAGAAAGAGGGGACATGTTCCCGCAAAAGTATTTTTAATTGCTGAAAACCAAAAAAAAGGAGTTCAGCTGTATTTGCGTAGTGTGGCAACGTTGGATATGCTCGTCAAAGATCTGGAAGCAGATTTTGCGTTGCGTCGTTACAACCAAAAAGATTTCAAAGCTCATCTCTTGCTAACCGAGCAGATTACGCTGCCATGGTTATTTGGACTCTTTTCAATAGAGCCATTATTTGATGATTATAATGAAGTGCAGCCACTGTGCAGAAACACAGCTCTGTCTGTGTAAATGAGCAGATACCGCCAGTTCAAATCTGAACTGCAACAACTTGATCAAATAAAAGAAGCCAAGCGACACTACTGAAATTAATAACTTCTATTACGGAGAAGGATCAGTATGGACAGAACGCTCCAAAGTCACTTGGTTTACGAAAAAAAATGTCAGATTCACGGATATTTGTCTATGAGTATGTCACAAGCAGCTATAGCACGTAAGCTCGGTGTACATCGTTCTACAGTAAGTAGAGAAATGCGAAGAAATAGCGGTAAAAGAAGATATCGCTATAAGCAAGCATAAGAATTTGCTCATCAGCGGAGAACAACAGCAAGTCGTACTCTTCGAGTACTCACGCCGTATGTTATTAAGCTTGTTCATGAGACTATCTATGCTCTCGTAGGTCAATATCGTTTAAGCAAAGGGCTTCTCTTTACTTATCTGCGTCGCAAAGGGAGAAAGCGTAACTACAGAAAAGGTAAAATTACAGGTCGAGGTGTCATACCAAACCGCACCGATATCTCTCAAAGACCATTCTTTGCTGGCCTTAAAAAGCGTTTTGGTGATTTTGAAGTTGATAGTATCGTAGGAGCACATTATAAAGGGGCTATTGTCAGTGTTGTTGATAAAGCAACAAAAATAACCATGCTTGGCTATGGTGTCCATAGGCACAGCGGCTCTTGTTTCAGAAATGTTAATGAAGCGATGTAATGAGCTCATAAGTAAGGGCTTAACTATTAATACGATTACTTCTGATAGTGGGAAAGAATTTTCAGAGCACGAATTTGTAGCAAAAAATACTGGTACGGCATTCTTTTTTGCCAGACCATACAAGTCAAATGACCGCGGATTTAATGAGCATAATAATGGTTTTATAATAGATTTTTTGCCAAAAAAGACAGATTTTGTTGCGTTTCGAACTTGAATGGGCTTAATATAAGATATAAGGACTAATGTATGGTAAAACAATTAGTGATTTGTCTGTATAATTAAGTATACAGACAAAATTGGTATTATGTAATTATCCCTATTTTAAAAAGGAAAAATATGAATACTTGGTATAACATTTTAAAAAACACGTCAATACATATGTTAATTGTAGTCTTTTCTCTGGAGACTGTATTCTCACCCGTACTGCACGCTACGGACGAGCCAAAAGTATCTCTAGTGGGAAATGGATGGACAGAGCTGCATCGTTTAGTTGGTAGTGAGCCATTCAGTGCTTCTACCTATAAAAATGTTGACGCATGCTTGAGACGCCATCCTGAATTAAGGTTCACTAAGACTGCGCTGGGTGATACTGCTCTCCATTTGCTTATAGAAATGCAATGTATGTTTGGCACTATAAGGAACGTTGATTTACGGAGTGATATCGTGAACACAATAAAAGCACTTGTCAGTAAGAAGTACAAAGTGATGTCAGGTAAGAAGGAGAAATCCCATATTAATATAAAAAATGATAAAGGTGAAACGGCATTACATTTAGCAGCAGGCTATGGTATTGATTACATTATTACGCTTCTTCTTGAACATGGTGCTAAGAAAGAAGCCATAACTGGCGTTGGGAACACGCCGTTAGATTTTGCAGTATGGCGTGGGCATCTGAGTTCTGTGCGGTTACTTTTAAATAGTGGGGCTTGCTGCTCTCAGAAGACGATATTGCGGGCAAAAGATCGTCTTGATTACGTGTTGTCTAAACAAGATACAGAGGGGATTGAAATATATACCGCTATCTTAAATGAATTAGAAAAACATTCGAAGCCTGCTGTTTTTGCAAGCACTTTATATTCTCGTTGATCAAGGGCCTGAGCCATAAGTTGCGCTGCAATGAGAGAAAGTGATTTTTGTTTTTGTTCTGCAAGTTAGGATATAATCCTAGCAAGTATGGTATGAATCTGAAGAGTAACCGGTTTGTTTTTTGGATTCATACTGTACTCTTTTATGAAAGATTTTCAAAAAAGTCTAAAAGGATCTGATTCATGGATCAATGGATTATTTTGCAATAGATGATCCTTGTTGCTTTTTGTATACTGCTGTTTTCATTTTTTTTGTAAAAAGAAAGCAGCAGTATATGGCACAGGTAGCAAGCACTCCTTCGCATACGCCTCTCATGGCGCAATATCATTCTATTAAGTTAGATTATCCAGATACGCTGCTTTTTTTTCAGGTCGGTGATTTTTATGAGTTGTTTTTTGATGATGCAGTTCGTGCTGCGCGTTTTTTATCCATCACGCTGACATCGCGTGGCAAGAATGCAGGAGCTGATATTCCGTTGTGTGGAGTGCCGGTTCATGCACTTGAGGTGTATGTTGCGCGGTTGGTGAAAGGTGGTTTTTCAGTTGCATTATGTGATCAAATGTCAAAGCCTCAACCAGGCACCGTGGTAGAGCGGGCGGTAACACGCGTCTATACACCGGGCACGTTAACTGATGAGTATTTGCTTGTTGAAAAAACCGCATCATATTTACTTGCTGTGTCTGGAGGTAATGAAGGATATGGGCTGATTGTTATAGAGCTTCTTACGGGCCAAATTATGATGACGCACTGCGGCGGCGATGATGTGCGGGTGCTTGAAGCGGAGCTTGCTCGGTACATGCCCGATGAAGTTCTTATTGCCCAGGATGCAGGCGAGTTATCTACGGTTATAAAAAAATGGGGGTATACCGTTTCAGTAGTACCAGTGCTTGAGAGCACTACGCGTGAGCTGCATACCGCATGGATTGATGTAAGTATGCGCGCAGTGCTGACCGAAGTTGAGTTGGTGGCAGCTGCTTTACTGCACCGGTATGTGCAGCGTGTGCAGCCAGTAGTTTTTACGCAACCATTGCAGCCAGTGCGATATGAACCGGATCAGTATGTGGTACTTGATGCGGCAACGCAGCGTAATATTGCAATTCTTACTAATACTGATGAAGGGAGCCAAGCGTATACGGTATGCCGTGCTGTTGATGGTACTGTTACTGCGATGGGAGCGCGGCTTCTCAAAAAATGGCTCGTGCGCCCACTCAAAGATGTTACTCGTATTGCGTTGAGGCATGATGTTGTCCAGCTATTTGTGGGTATGGTTACTGTGGCTTCCCAGGTAGAGCAGGTGTTGCGTCAGATTGCAGATATTGAGCGTATTGTCGGTCGCATTATGTTGTCACGAGCAACTCGTTCTGATTATTGTGCATTGCGTGATTCATTGCGCGCTATTAAAGAGCTTCCTCGTCTGCTTACACCGTATCAAGAGCATGCAGCACTTCTGACCTTAGTGTGTGAAAGTACTGGTCAGTATGAGGCATTAGAGTCTTTTTTATGTGCCAGTATGTATGATGGGCCGGAAGAAGAATGGCTTATTAAACCTGGGTATAGTGCTGAGCTTGATGAAGCACGGGCGCGGGCGATGCAGGGGCATGAGTATATTCAGCACTATGCATTGCAGCAGGGGGGGCGGTATGAGATACCGTCATTAAAAGTTCTCTATACCTCTGTTGCAGGATATTTTATTGAGATTACTAAGACACATATTCATAAAGTCCCGGACAGCTATAAACATATTCAAACACTTGCAGGCCGCGAACGGTATGTTACGCCAGAATTGTCTTCACTTGAGCGATCTTTGGACGAAGCGCATGAGCAGGTAAAAACACTTGAACAAGACTTATATGCACAGGTGCAAGCCCATATTAAAACGTACAGTAATGCGTTGCGGCGTACTGCTTCAGCTATTGCGACACTTGATGTATTGCTTGGCTTTAGTATCCGTGCGTGTGCGTGGCGTTATGTGCGGCCGCAGTTTTCTTCGGAGCGTGCATTTCGTATTACACAAGGTCGGCATCCTGTTATTGAGCAGTTGTTGGATCCCGGAATTTTTGTTGCCAATGATGTGTCGGTTGGAGTGGATGCACAGGTATGGATTATTACAGGGCCCAATATGGGTGGTAAGTCTACGTATCTTCGTCAGGTTGCTTTGATTTCATTGCTTGCGCAGTGTGGGAGTTTTGTTCCTGCTACTGCGGCAACACTTTCGCTGGTAGATCGGATTTTTACTCGCATTGGTGCGGGAGATAATGTTGCGCAAGGGAAAAGTACATTTCTGGTTGAGATGGAAGAAGCGGCTACGATTTGCCAGCAAGCAACTGAGCGTAGTTTGGTTATTTTGGATGAAGTGGGGCGTGGAACAAGTACTGATGATGGTCGTGTTCTTGCGCAAGCAATTATTGAGTATCTTGCTCATACAGTAGGTGCTTTGACGCTGTTTGCAACTCATTATCATGAATTAACGGTGCTTGCGCAAGAAAATGCAGCGTTTGCTAATTATCATGTTGCTTGTATTAAAGAAGGTGATATGTTGCATTTCTTGCATCGCATAGAGCCAGGAGTTGCCCAGGCAAGCTTTGGTATAGAAGTAGCTCAGCTCGCAGGACTTCCGGTTTCAATTATTAGCCGTGCTCGTCAATTACTCCTCAGGGAGCGGGCCGAATAATGTTTTGCTAAAAAGATCCCATTTAATTATAGCACCGTTATTTTCAAGCGCAGGAATGCGCGTCAGATCATTGCAGCCGGCACGAAGTGCAATCACTCCTTGATAGCAGCGAAGCGCATCGGCGGTGTGCAGGGTTATAAAGTCTACACGTTCTTGCAGTGTTGATGTTGGATATGCAGAAGGCATTATGTATGCGTGGTATCCGATGCGACAGAGTTGAAGCATAAATTCTTCATGACTGAGTATATGATCGATCGGTTTCTGGAATGAGTAGTGAAGGACCATTTGATGATAGGCGCAGATGGCTCCCAGGAGTGTTCTCAGATAGCTGGATTTTTTGCCAGGAGCAAGTGGTGTATTACTGAATCTACTGCAGAGCGTGCTAATCTCTTCTGCCAGCTGGTGAGGAGGTAGTGGGTTTTTTCTATTGTAGAGTATCAGCATTAATCCTTTTAAGAAGCAGACATGATCGGGAGCTAATGTGACACGCCATTCTGTTGCATGAGTAACATGATCTGATGCCGGCATAAAGAGAGAGAGAGAGAGAGAAGGAAAGGGACTTTCTGGATTACCTGAACCACTCTCTGTAGTAGGGATGGTAAGCCATCCTCCATTTGGGAAGATAATTTTGAGATCTTCAGTGTTGTAATATTCTATTTGCTCCAATATGGCCCGGAGGTATGCAGTACGGTCTGCGCGAGATTCTGCGCCCGTGAGGAGCGACCAAAAAGCCCCTATTTTTTGGCTGAGCGTAATGAAGTGGGAGGCACAAAGCTGAGGGGCTTGGTCTAAAAAGCTTTCAAGGCCTAAGTGATCACCATTGTTCAGAATAGGCATTGTATAGAGCATGCAGCTTGCGCCACCTTCTGTTTTTTTAAGTCGCTGCACTAATGTGATAAGCGATTGAGCTATTGCATCGATATTAGGATTTTTTTCTTGGCAGACGGTCCAGGCTAGTTGTGCGATTTTGAGGTAAAACTCTTGGCATGGTGTTATGGTAATAAGTGGTTTGAGGATTGATTGCATAGTACTTTTTAATGAACGGGATTTGCAGAGTTGAAAGCTCAGTCCATCGTAATTAAATTGAATATTAAGTATGCCTTGGATGCCTTTAAATGGCTCAGTCGCTTCACCCGCGCCTTTGTATCCCCAGCGTAATTGATACGAAATTTCAACCGGTGCTGACTCGTTAGGATTGCTATTTAGGGTGCATGCAATTTCGCGTGCGTGGTCAAAGTTGAGTCCATCAAGGACCGATTCCATTGCGGTTGTATTGCCGCTGACTAAGGAGAGTATAAAAGGAGTTGTAAGAGCAAGTGGCCACTGATTGCGCGCTTCAAGCGGCATGATTAAGAGTGTGGTAGCAGTGCAGAGAAGAAGATATAAAAGTTTTTTCATAAAAATGCTTTCTCAATAAAGTGAGTAATGATGAGTATTGTACGAGAGGAACAGTAAAGTTAAAGTCTTATAATGTCAATATGACTGAGGTGGTTTTTAAGTGCCAATGCATGATTTTTTACGCTATGAATTTACTTTGCATAGATAATTAATGTACTGAGCCATCACACGCAGCGCCTCGTATAACGCGCGCGCACCGTCTTTGCGAGGCGCGCAGCACCGTGGCAACCCAGGACTATTAATGATTTATGCATCTGATGAGTTGCCTGCATGCTTGGAATTAAGTACATCGCTCAGCAAGCGTGCGAATAATCTCAGTAATGCGGGGCGTGTTGGCGGTAATGACGTGTGAAACAAGATTAACCAGTTTGCGTGCTTTCTCTTCTGTGTAGATAAATTTAAGCGTAGCATATTGCGGGTTGGCAGCTGGATTAAAGAGTGGATCAAACTCTTCGCATGCTTCAATAGTACAATACACCACCACCGGCCCTGTTTTGGGGTCGCCGTGAATAGAAATTGCTTCAGTACTAATTTGTTCAGCATTGATTGTAGGAAATTGTGCATGGCGGAGTTGGGCTTGTTGGGTTCCTTGTTGCATGCCACGGATGCGGCTGGGGCGTTCCTGTTTTGCATCAAGCACAATAAGCAGGTCATAGGGGTCTGTAACGCTATACAGCGTAGGTTCAAGAGGCAGATTATTCAGGTACCCCCCATCAACGAGTGAAATAGTATGAATTGCTTTATGGCGAGAGTCAGCTATGCCTTTGCGAGGGTTTGCAATACGAGCAGCAGTTATTTTTGTGTTACTCCAGCGGGTGCTTTGCCAGTTGTCTGGGAGGAGGCGATGTATAATCTGTTGGAGTGTTGCAGGAGTACGTTCAAGCGCATCACGTACACTTACAGAAAATGATGAGCCAAATACGGCAAGATAGTAGCATAGGGGAGGTGGTGGTGGCGCGGTGAGCTGTTGATGGTTATAAAAATGGGCACCCAGAAGTGAAGGAGGCAGGGTGAGATTGTCATTGAGAAAACGAACGGCAAACGGTGAAACAGTAATCCATTCGTAGGGGTCTGTTGGGTGAGGCCTTGTGACAATGGATCCAATAATAAGGGGATGTGTTGCAGGGTCTGCGGAACTTTGTACATCGTGCATAGTAAGCGTCAGGAAGCTTGGATACAGCGGTTTAAGGAGAGTGTATGCCAGGCTTATGCCATACAGATCGATGCCGCTGATGGGCAGATTGTGTATTCTTTTATCCAGACTTATACGTGCAAATTCTCGATATTGTTCTGTGAGGGTATGGATGAGCCCTTTTGTGAGAAGTTTTACGAGTGAATCGGTGTAGAGTGTTGGTAATTGTTTGCTTAAAACCCATGGAAAGAAGAACCAGGTTGATCCTGAAAGGCCAATGCAGTGAGTGATGAGTGGGAGTAGTGAGTTTTTTTCTAATCCACACATAAGTCCAGCGGTAGCAAACATGGCACGAAACCCCCCGCCGCTGGTGCAAATGCCTATGCGGAGCTTGCGTGGCAGTGAAAACCCTACAAGCGCTTCTTGTGCGGCTTGCGCATATGCATTCCGTTTGAGTATAAATTGTTCTTCTGCTTGAGAGGGGGTGTATGAAAGTTTGTAGGGAGTAAATTCTGGTGTGGGCGGTAGTTTTTTCCACGCATCTGTTTCTAGAATATGGGGTGTTTGGCTGCATCGATCAATAATGATAGTAAAGTCTGTTGCTTGAAAAAGGCCTAAAGCAGCACTTTCGGTGTGAATGAGAGGGAGTGATTCGGTGAGGAGTGCGGGGTCTGGCGCAATACACAGGCGCCGTGAATGAAGAAACTTTGATGAGATAAGTTCTAACTCTACGCCATTGTCTGCTGGAAGATAGGTTATTTTGGTTGCACGTGTTGCCTGATTGCTTCGCGCATAATACAGAGCCATGTAGATAGGAATAGGCGTTTTATTGACCACTCGGATGAGAGTGGGGTTTAAAAAACCTGATTCAACAGAGGAAGTAGTGCAGCACATGATGAGTATAAAGTATGTTATTTTTTTCATATCTGTAGTCTGCCTTCGTTTTTCCTTCCTTGCAATATAAAAATTTATGAATACAGACAGAAGCTGATAAGAATGAAAAGAAATTGACAGACAGCGCAAATGGCTGTTAAAACCTATTCTTATAAAAGGCACTAGTATGCATATTATGTGATGCAATCACAGAAAGGAACACAATGAACAAATACTGCTTGGTCGGATTCTTTGCCGGATTATTTGGTTGTGCCTTTGTGTCTGCAGAGGTGAGCCGTGAAGTGAGGCGAATACGAACAAACGCAGTAAATGAGTTGTCTTATACGCTGCCGTGTGATTTTATCACGAAAAAACATTTTCTTAAGGCGTTGCAGTTTATCGAGCAAGATTTACCTCATAAAGTTCATCAAAAATTATTAAAGATGCAGGCAAAAGCATCTGAATTGTATGAAAAACGAGAGCAAATACTGATGATTCCTGGCATCACAGAAAAAGACTCTTTGGTGCAGTACATTGATGCGCAGTTAGTAGGTGTGGAAAAAGAGCTCGATAATATGCTGTACAACGATGGTATATTTAACTGGAAATCAATGCTTGCGTTTGGCATAGGCGCAGGAGTAGGCGCATGTGCAGGAACTGGTCATTTATATGGTATGCGAGGTAAAAGTGGTTTGCTGCGAGGCATAGTGGTGGGCCTGATTGTTGCAATTT
>Ga0214921_10005280_pt1 | contig 18359 bp, 17 predicted proteins | sample LL1505_MetaG_FD_177992 | JGI IMG/M metagenome (GOLD analysis project Ga0214921, IMG submission 177992) | Freshwater microbial communities from Lake Lanier, Atlanta, Georgia, United States - LL-1505 | ecosystem: Environmental > Aquatic > Freshwater > Lake | place: USA: Georgia | collected... | reverse complement strand
CCTCAACCATAGATTCTACATACGAACGACCAAGAGCCCTTTTAGCAAAATTAATGCGTTCAGAAATAAACTCAGACTGCAAATGCTCAATTTCAGGACGCAACTCCTCAGCCTGATCAGAAAGATAAGAATATACAATTTCGTCAATAAGAGCAGACCCACCAATAGGGTCTTCCTCTATAGCCTTACGAATAGCACCAAGCATTGTCATGTGTTTACCCTAACCTACTGAACCACGAACAGAAACCGTTTTACCCGAACGAGTGCGCATCAAATGCCCTGCGCGTAAGCCAGAACGTCGAGCAACACCTTTTGGATAAGGCAATCCTACACTAAGACCTTTTTCAACCCACATGCTTTTAGCAATATTGACATTACGGTCTTTACCATAAACACCCTCAGCTTCGCGTTGCTTAGCCTTAGCTTTAATTGCGCCCATCTTGGCATTCCAAATTCTAGCTTCGTTAGCGTTATGGTGTGCTGATCTAAGGCTTAAAGCGCCGCCAGCAGCTTCAAGACCAGCAACAAAAAAATTCTTTTTGCTGGCCTGTTGGCCTGCGTGAGCAAGAAGACCTGCGCCTAAACCAGCATTGGCAGTAGCATCAATCTGGCGATTACGAGTTCCTCTTTTTAAGTACTTATAGCCTTCCTCGGCACTAGGGCTAATACGATCACGATACTGACTAAGGAACTTATCGTCCTTTTTAGAAACCTTATTATTTGGCTTGCGATTAGTACTGTAAGCAGTAAGACCTGCAGCGCCAACTGCAGCAGCAGCCACCTTGTTTCTAGGCGTATTCAAACGATGCGGAATTTCCTCGGAAACGCTTTTAATCTTGTTAGCACGCTCAATGTACTTTGGCGTATCTTTTGCTGCCAATTCTTCCATAGCCTTACGCCCAGAACTACTCAAAGGCTTGCGAGGCTTGCGCGCATCAACAATATCTCTAGCATGGCGACCAGAGCGATACAAAGGAACTACAGATCTAGGAGCCTTTCCAGTCTCATTACGAATGCTAACCGGAACATCTTTTTGCCCTAAATCTTCCGCTGCGCGCAAACGATGATGACCATTCGTAACAACCATTTGACCGTTAGCGAAACGAGAAACTTCAATAGGATTAGTATCCTTAAATCCCTCACGATTAATTTTAGATGTTAGTTTTGCTTGATTAATCTTAGCTCCGTAACGCTTACCTGGAGTACGAGCAATACCTCTAACATCAGCAATATCGACACGACCAGTAGTGCTTCCAGACAATTTAGAGTTAATTCGAGCAGAAGCACCGTTGTCTGCAGGTGTTCTTTGTAAAGTAGGAAAAGAAACTCCCAAGCCAACACCTGCAGCAGTACCAGCAAGTACCTTTTTTTGGTCACTCATCTTGTCTGCTTTATTTAACTCTTTAAACTTATTAGTCTCAAGTTTTTGCATTTGAGCAGAGTTAAAAGCTCCGGCAGCGCCAATACCAGATCCAACAGCCAACAAACTATTAGACACTTTAGTGGCTTTAGGCTCCAACTCGCTAGCACGCCTTAAAATCTTTGACTTAGGTGCATTCTTTAAAGCACCAGCAAACTCAGGAGCGCGTAGCAACAAAGCACCGCCACCAATAGCACCACCCACCTGCAAGTAACGACGAGTGCGCTCTTTACTGCGAATTAACTTTTCTTGATCAGTACTGGCTTTATTAACATGCTGTTTTACTTTTGCTTCAATAGCATCAGCACGCACCAAAGGGCGAATAACTTCTCGCTTCAAATTAAACTTTTCATTCTGCTGACCATTGTAAAATTGTTTACCGCCAGCAACAACCAAACCAAATCCAGCGCCCTGAATAGAACGCGCAGCAGTTTTATTTCCCAAAAACTTAACGTGATTAGCAGTTACTTTTTTGCCCCTAATAGCGTGCATAATATCAGGCTTAACCATTTTGTCTTCTAAAACAGAATGAGTACCGGCAGGCTTACCATCAGGGCCAATAATAGTAAAATTACGTTTAACAGTTCCGTTTTTTACCTTAAACTTTTTATCACCACGAGATTTAAGTTCAGAACCAGCACCAATGAGCGCTCCGCCTGCAGCGGCACGAGTAGCAGCATTACGGCGATACTCAGTAGATTCACTCATGAACTACTCCTAAACGCGCAATAATTTCACTAAAAACTTCTTCTGAATTAGGCTCAGCAGCCATTAATGCTACAACAATACCACCACGCGCTAAAGCCTCTAAAGTTTGCTTAAAACTATGTCCATCTTGTCGAGCATCATCAATAAAAAATTGAACTAACTTAGCTGCATCAGCATTGTTTTCTTTAGAAATAAGCGCACAAGAACCAGCAATGACTCTCTCCGCAGACCTTTCAAGATCAGTAACTAACACTACTTCTCCTGTTGCGGGTTTTGCTGTTGACTTTCTTGTTGCCCAGCATTTTGTTGACTACCTTGTTGATTAGGCTGACCAGGCTGTTGAGCGGGCTCGCCCATGTAATCAGCCATCATTGTTTGTGTATACATTTGCTTGGCCTGTAAATACTCTGTATTAGCTTGAGCGAATTGAGTAGCCTCAGTACGCATCTGCATCTGACGACGACGCTCTTCTTCCTCTTCATTAAGTTTTGGAAGACGGGCTGCATCGCGAACAAAGTTTTCCATAGTTGGATCTGGGAACCAATTAACACCAGTACCAGCCATAGCAGACATAAACTGTGACAACTGTGCAATGTCTGGACTATCAACATCACTAGGAACAATCTTAGGTAATTCAGAAGGCTTAATGCCATTGACAACAAACAAACGAGGGATTGCATACCGATTTAATGTATCCGCAATAGACTGCGCAATAGCGTTCAGTGATGTTCGGAAGATACCAGTCTTATCGGTATGCAAACTGTAAGAGCCACTACCCTGATGACCAACCATAATAAAGTCAGCCAACACAGACATCAAGATACGCTGTTCGTAACGCTCAATAATTTGATTGGTGTTAAATGCGCGAGCACCACCGCCACCCATAAGTTCAAACGAGTAAAGCGGTTGCTTTGTGTCTTGATCGTAAGCCATAGGGAACACAATGCCCTCTTGCTCATCACGGCGAACAGACTTAACCATGCGTTTAAACGCTTCAACAGTTTGAGCCTGCTGTGACCCTGGCTTAGCGCGCAAAAATTCAGCCGGAACTTTAACAATAGGCAAACCAGCAAGGTCGCGCTCAACGCCAACTGCTTCATACTCCTCAAGACGCTTCTTCATGTACCAAGGACGATAAGCTTGGCGAAGCATAGACATGCCCTCAGGGTTACCCTTTGTGTGACGGTAACGGAACAGTAATGAACGCTCAATAGGAAGAACTGTAGTTTCAAAGCGAGGTGGAGCCAACTGCACCATAGCAGTCACATCACCAGAATCATCAAAAGCCCAACGCAACAAAGTTTCCTGAGCACGAATTGGCATCTTGCGCCAACCAACCATGCCATCTGTGTACTTAGAGCGCTTAGAGCCATCTTTTTCCCAAGGACCAACACGCTTTTTGTACACAATTTCATGCCAAGACCAGCCATAAATTATGCAAGTTAGAACTTCTGAAATAAAATCGTCCCAAGTATGCGACATGTCATCCATACAAGTTTCAACAAGTTTGGCATTATCAGTATCTTCTTTAGACTTACCTGCTGGCTCAACACGCCAATTAACATTACGAATAAGACGATCAACAGTGAACCACAACGAACCAATTAAAGGATCATTCTCGGACATTTCTTTGTAAATCTGTACAGCTTTGCGGCCACGTAATTGCGGAAGGAACTGCTCGTCAATATAACCACCAGCACGCTTAAGGCCAGTAGTACCAAGTTCCATAAACGGCGAAGCCTTATTGGCCTCAACCATGCCTGCAATATCAGCAGGAGTTGCATTTAGACTATCAGTGTCTCGATAAGACGTACGTACATCGTCAGCCATTACAATCCATTCACACGACGGTAGCGAGCTTCAGCCAACGACACAGGCTTAGGCTCGTTTGAACGCTTTTGACTAATACTACCGCGTTTTGCTTCATTGGCATACAACGACCCAGCAATACCAGCCAAACCAAGACCAATAACTGACTTACCACCTACACGCAAGTATTTAGCTTTCTTTGTAGCCTCATTGGCCGCAGCCTTATGCGACCTTACTTCATCAAGAAGCTTTCTATTTCTAGCAGATACGCCAGCCTGCTTACTATTGTGAGAATTAATACGACCAGTTAATTCAGCACCAGCATATTCCAAGGTAAAACGATTAGAACCTTTAGGCACCTTTAATACTGGCTTACCAGGAGCCGTAAAACGAGCATCAGTAGTTCTAGGTCCAGCAACCCATTCGGCAAAACGCTGATTGTTTTTGACATGCACTGCTTTTTCTGAATTTAAGTTTTTTAAAGTATTAAGGTTAGATTTGCGACGCTCATTCGTAAATTTAACATTAGCAAGACTAACAGAGGCTTTTTTGTCATACTTTTTACTTCGACTGGCAATAGCACCACCAGCACCAATAGCGCCAGTAGACGCAACAAAACCCCCATAACGAGCAGATTCCTTACGAGGTTCTTTAGTAGGTGCACGGCCAACCTCAGCCAGCCCACCATAACGAGACTGGGAAACTGTCATTACTTGACCTGCGCTTTGTTCTTTCGATCCTTAGCATTGTTATAAACAGCCAAACCACCCATAACACCACCAGTAGCGACTAGACCAGCGCCAGACTTAAGATGAGCTAATTTTTTAGCAGGAGCAGCCTTAAGCGCATTGTCAGCAGTAATTTGCTTGGCGCGACTATCAGCCAAAGTTGACTGCGCTTTATCAGAATAATACTGATGCATGCGCACTTGCTTTCTGCGCGTCAATGGATTGCGGATTTGCGAAGCGTTTTGAACGCGTTGAATTTGGTCATTAGCAAGGCGTTCATTGAACTTAACCTTACTAGCAATTGCATCCGACTGACCTTGAAGGCGATTAGGTAGAGTTGCTGCAGAAATCATTCTTTGACCGCCAGCCAAACCAATAGCCGTACCTGCAGCGCCTAACTTAGCATTACCAGACATAAGTGGCTTGCGATCCGGTACAGGATTACCCTGTGCGTCATACATTGGCTCTGCTTTTTTAACACTTCCGCGTTTGCGACGAAGCTCTGCAATCTTGGCTTGCGAATGACGATTCTTAGCAGAACCTGCAGCATACATACCAGCACCAACACCAGTCAAAGCAACGCTACCGCCAGCAAGCGCAGCTACTGGGTTTACACGAGCAATTCGACCAATAGCTTTTAATTTTCCGCCTCGCGCAGTTCTATTGTAGTGGTCCATAGCCACGCTAAAAGGTGCGTCTCCTTGAGAAATGTTAAGCCCATAAGCAGTAGTTACCCCGGCAGCACCTAAACCAGCAACAGTCTTACCATTACGACGAGTAGAGCGACCTTGCGCGCCCTTGTCTTGGTAATGAGAAATGTTTTTCCAGCTTTCTTCTTTACGAACAGCAACACCAGCACCCGCCGCGCCACCACCTGCAACCGCAGCAATAGCGGCATCGCGCTTAGCTTCTTTAGTAGCCTTGTACTTGGCTTCTAAATAAGGCGTTCCTTTAGCATCACGCTTAGGACGCTTAGGCAAAGAGTGCGAATCATACTTTAAATAACGCTTTCCAGCTTTAGTTTCAGCAAATTTATCAAGGCGAACGCCTTTTTCGACGTCTTCCAAATTGCGGCCTACAGCACCAGAGCCACCAAAACGTGATTGATTCATAACTACACTATACTCCATTGACTTTTTAACAAACTTACCATTATTGTCACGAGGATGTTGACAATCCTTAAACTTAACCCCACCAGCAACTCCACCAACAGTTAAAGCAGGAGTTCCGTAATTTATTGCTTTTGCTTTGTTTGGATTATCTTTGCCCCACAAACGATAAGTATGTGATATGTAATGCCTACTACGAATGGGGTTTTGAGTAGCAGCTAATGCATAAGAATTTGGTGTTCGTTTTCCAGTATACTTTTTTGCTTGATAATCTGCTCTTGCTTCTTCAAATTGAGCTTTTTTAGATTGACTTTTTAAAGCGGACTTTCTAGTAATTCTGCGTCCTTTTTTATCATGCGCTTGCTTTATGTAACCAAAATAATTTGCTTTTGTGTTTGCGTGTGCGGCTTCGTGCCTTAAAACCGTGTCGTTTAAAAGAGGAAGCATTCTTGCATCATCTGGTAAAAAAATAATTCTAGGTGCAGATTTAGGACCAAAATTACTTGCAGACGCCAGTGTTCCTGGTGTAGTTCCTGGAATAAGAACAGTAGGCCTACGCATTTTAGGTAAGCCTTTTAATTTTTCCAGCATTTGTTGCTGAGCTACGCGCTGTTGAAAACTAGGATTTTCAGACATTTTAAGCATATAAACATTGCGCTTAAGTTTAACTAAACCAGGATCAGCATCAAGATCGGGTTTTCTTGCATTTGCAATGTTTTTACGCCAAGCAATTCCTTCTGGATTTGAATCCATTCCGCGCTTGATGTTATCAAAATAAGAATTATCGCTAATGTGCGGGGCTTTAATATCAGCACGTAAAGCAGCGCGTTCTGTTTTAGTTAATTTAACTGCTGGCTTCCAAACACCTGGAGAAATTAAAGACTTTTGCAGTGGCTCACCAAATAAATCAGGACCAGGACTCTTAGGTTTTTTATTAGGAATAAACCTAATACTATCTTTGTGCGCTACACGCTGGCCCTCAGTAGGGTGAATAATTCCCCAATGCGTAGGTGAATATTCATAATGCACCATAACTCGCACCTTGCGAGTACCTTGCGTAAGGATAGCCCGCTGAGGAAATACTTTAGATACAACTTCATACGACTTTTTAATTTGGTTTTTAATTCCATAAGCAGAAGTTCCTACCAAACCAGAACTTGTGCCAATTTTAATCGCTTTATCCGCCATTGGATTGTCTTTACTCCACAACTTGTACGTGTGCGAAATGTAATTCCTGCTTTGAATAGGATATGATCCTGCGAGAAAACGGTATGAATTTTTAGGAGCGCCACCGTTCTTAGCTGCATAACGATCTGCTCTGGCTTCTTCTTTCATAGTTTTTTTGGAATTTGAAATAGGATTGCCTTTACTATCTAATTTTAAGCGTACATTGCCCGCAAAATTTCTTTTAGTATTTGCATGTGCAGATTCGTGCATCATCGTGCGTTTTGGACCTAAACTTGGGCTTACGCCAGACTCAGGAATTAGAATGTAACGAGGAGAAGATTTAGATCCAAAGTTTCCTGCAGCAGCTCCGGCATTCATAGGAAGTTTATCAGTTGGCATTACGATAGTAGGCCGGCGCATTTTAGGTAACATTTCTGCGTGTTTAATTGCTACGTCTTGAAACTTACCAGAAGATTTAACATAAACGTTACGTTTAATTTTTGTGTATCCGCCGCTCTCAATATCAGCGCGTCTAATTAAAGATGGCTTTTTAACTCCAAATGGTCTACCTGGACCAGACACATGGTTGCGCAAAGCTTTGTTTTCTATGTCTCTGGCTTGCGCTGCAGCACCTTGGCTGGCAGCATAATGCTTGCCAGATTTAACAGATTTACGCTCAGCAGCGCTTAACAAGCGCGCTGGCTTGTAGACACCTGGAGAAACCATTGACTTACCAACACCAGATTCTTTAAAAGTACTAGGCGTTCCAGCTTTAATTGGTGGTGCTTGATACTTGTAATGTTTAGCTTCACCGTTAATAACCCTACCAAAATCTTTATCTTGCATAGCTCGCACACCAGCTATACCTTGCTCATTAGCATCTTGAATTTTAATTTTTGACCACTTACCGGTCTTCAAACGTCCCATCGTTGCTTGAACACGATAAGGATTTTTCCAAGTTTGGCTGGCTTCTTTACCTTTGGTATTGGCTCGCCTTAAAGTGCTGATGTAATCACTTCGGTTGTGCCAAGTTTCAGGATGAAATTTAGGATTGCGCAAAGCAGAGGGTAAGCCTTTATTAACACTAATAGCCGCTGCTTTTCTTTTAGCGTCCTCTTTAGACGAAGCACCCCACTTCTGTAGCGACAACAACAAACGAGTAGGTTCACCATTTGGTTTATGCTCCGGACCAGGCATACCACCCATACGCGCAAGAAAAGAAGCACGACGAGGATTATTTCCTGACTTAACAGGCGGCTTCAAATTATGCCCCTCAGCCTTAGCAGAAGCGCGACCTTTAGCGTTAAGCCCACCCTCAGGGTTTTTGCCTTCGCTACGAGTCCAAGCAGGAGTATCAAACTTTTCTACATTTATGTGTGGATGCTCTTTGTGCCAATTAGTAGTAGCTTTTACACCACCCTTTACACTCTTAACACCAGCCATGTCAGACAAATTAATTTTATCGTACTTGCCATTTTGTTTTTTAGAACCAGCATGGTTAACAACTATGTCGCCATTCTTGTCTTCATAAATGCGATGAAGTTTGCCAGAAATCTTAAGAGATGTTGGTTCTTCTTTACTAACAGCCATGTTATCAATCAGATTAGGATAAGGACGACCAGCAGCCATCGCCCTAGCTTTAGCCGATGCCTTTTTCTTTTTACTTAAATGATCCTCAGACTTTGTAGGGTCAGGCTTTTCCCAAACAGGCACATCTTTGCTTTTTTGAACAGGCACAGTTACCCCTTAAACGAACGTAATTGCCAGGACCACTTCTGGTGCATTTCAATACGACCAGCAATAAAGTTACAAATACCTTGCTCGTCAAGAGTATTAGCAAGTTTAAAAACTTCGTTTAAGTTAGCAATTACATTGGCGTTAAGCGAATAAAGAGCGCTAATCATACCCATAGCGTTATCTGAATTAAGTTCAGGAGTATCTTTTAACTCTGTAAATTGCGATAAATGAAAAGGTGCAGAAACGTTTAACTTACGAAGGTTTTCTGCAATAGGGTCGACAGACTCGTAAACATCTTCATAAATCTTTTGAAAAAACTTATGCAACTGAGCAAAATCAGAACCAACAACATTCCAGTGAAAACCATGAGCATGAAGATACTCATTAAAAACATTCGCAAGCAAACGCTCCAAAGACTTAATAAGTTTAATTTCCATGATTCCTCCGAGTATGAAAACATCATACACCATGCCTATTTATTACAAGAATGGTCTGTTTCAATATGTCGATCCAACTTTGCTTCTAAACGATTAACAGCATTAGCAATATCTGGTAAAGACTTGCCGCCATTGGCGTGAGGCTGAATTGAGTAAGTCATCTGGTCAATGTATGCCTTTATTGGTTTAACTACTGCCCACTTAACAAGAATGCCACCTAAAGTCAGGATTGCTATTAAAGCTCCAGATATTTGGCCAATCTGAATTACTAATTGCATTATGACTTCTTTGGCTTTTCAACAACTGTCTCTTCTTTAGCAATAATTGGAACAATAGCTTCAAGAAAATCAGCAAGAGTTGGTGTCTTACCTCTGCCAAAACGAGGATCATGTGGATTAAGTGCGTCAATAACCAAAGGAACTACAGCAACTATAAGCAAAGCAATTGTAGGGGGAAGGTTAAATGCATCAACATAATCAATAGCAATCGCAAGAGAACCACCCAAGATAACTTTAAGCGCTGCAGCAGAAGGACTGGAAGCAAGCCATTTGAGGAACTTTTTCATGAACACCTCGGTAATAAGACAATAGATACTTTAAGACTAAGCGCACATTCACTGTAGTGCAATCATCAAGTCCAAAAAACTGCTACACCCTCATAAGAATCTTTAACAGTTACATCGCCAGATTGAGTTGTGTAACGCGCATCTTCCTCAAACGTAGGAGTAATATCTTTAAACTTTTCAGGAGCATAAGTAGTTTTCTTAATACCTTCTGTACCAGCAACAAACGAAGCGCGCTCTGCAGCATGATGCGCTAAAGCAAAGGCAGCCACATCATCAGACAAATGAGAATTCCAACCGCCACCACCATAAACCTCTTCAACAGTTGTGGATTTGTGCTGATTAAACGCAGGAGTATTGCGAGGCAGTTTGTATTTACCTTGCTCAACAGCAGTCACATAGTTAGTAAGCATTTGTGTGCGTTTAGGACCAGACATCACAAACTTAATAACGCGCTCATCCACAAGATCATGCACAACATTGCCAATACCAGTAGCATCATGACAAGCCAAAGCTTGATAGTCAGACACAACGCGATTGAAGGCTGAAATCATCTCAGGCCAAGGCTTGCGATTAAAGCGCCGATAATAAACAACCCTCCTTCCGCCATCATCAAGACGGTAAATAACAATAACTGTCTTGTCTTGTTCTTTAGCCCAATCGGCACCAGCAGCATAAGTGCCACCAGGCATAGGATGCTCAAAAATCCATTCATCATCATTACCGGCATGTCTTTCGTCGATAATGTTCATATCAATAAACGCTTTATTAAGTTTATCTAAATCAAACGCACGAGAGCCACCAGCAGGCTCACCAAGCTCGTACTCAACTCGGAACATTTCAGCCGGAACAGACATACGCTTACGTTCAATAAAATCAGGATCCATCCAACCATGAGGCTTTAGTTGTTCCCGATAGCACCACGTACGAATAGGCATACCTTTAGCCAAAGCCTCATCCATAACAGACTGGAACGTGCCAACAGGGTTCTGCCAAGTACTTGAAGCAACAACCATTTCAGCCACTTCAACACCACGCACATTGGGCTTAGTCATAGCCTGACCCATAGCAGCGTCATAAATCTTGCGTTCCATTTCATCAATTTCATCAAGCAGTGTCATTTGAGGGTGAGGACCGCGAACAGTTTTTTGAGATGCTGGTAGTGGGCGAATCCAGTTACCGCCAGTAAAAGTAATCTGCGTCTTAATAATTGATTCGATAGCGTGAACAGGCGCGTTACGGAACTGCGTCAAAAACTCCACATGCTCATGAATGTTTTGTGACTGAGCCATAGACCCACCAAGAAGAGTTACATTAATTTCTAAAAGAGCCGCTTTAGTAAGTGCCAAAAGAGCAAGCATGTAGCTTTTGCCAGTACCACGCGAACCATACCAAAGAACCCAGTTATAGTCGTTACCAAAATAAGCCTCCGCAAATGCATCAAAAGGTGCTGTGTGATCAGGGCAAACCTGCACTCTAGGTAGTTCTACTCCCCAAAGAGTCTTAACTGTCCACCACAGCTCTTCTTTGTTTGTAGGTGGTCGAGTAAGACTAAAAGCCGGTGCGAATGTCATTTTTTGCTTTTACGACTTTTCTTGTTGTCTTGATAATCATCCCAAATCATCAGCATCATCATAAGAGTTAATAAAAACATTGATCCGCCTAAGAATGCCAATAGCATTCCGGTAATGATATCTGAAGTACTCATGTGCTAACCTTTCTGTGGAGTAGCAGAGAATCGAACTCTGGTCCTAAACACTACCGACATGCGGTTTTAATGTCTAGTCGATACCTTCCTACCCCTTTTGGCGTGTCTCAATAAAAACAGGCCATAAAAGCAATTTAACATAAGAAAACCCCCAGGTGATCAACCCTGGAGGTTTAACTTACGAAAACCGAAGTCCGCTTTCTCAAAGCCTTGTTTGTGGCCGCCTAGTATGCTTCTGTTTGCAACATGTGAATACTATACACACATTTACTTGCGCTTTGCAACTACTGACGCAACTGCACGCTTTAAAAGATTATTTCCTTTGTATGCAAGAAGCCATTTAGGGTCATGCGAACCACCAACAGTCCAGTTAGGGCTGTATTGGGTTTCGAAGTGAAGATGCGGACCACCGCTGTTACCTTCTACGCCAACATCAGCAATATGCTGACCAAGAGTAACTTTGTCGCCCTTTTTGACGTAAGACTTTTTAACATGAGCGTAAATCGTGTAATGCCTGCCGTGCTTAATTACCGGTGAGTATTTACCAAATGATGAACCCCAAATACCTACACCGATAACTTCACCGTTAGCAGCAGCAAATACTGGATCACCTACAGGAGCACCAATATCTACTCCTTGATGCCAACCAGACATCCATTGACTTCCCTTTGTCTTGTAGGGACATGTTACCTTGCGGTTTTTACTTAATGGCCATGCCATGTTTATCTCCTTGTTTTGTATATATATCTATATATAGATAATACAGGTATATAAGAATATCTATATCTGTATATCAGATATATACATATATGGAAAATAATGGAATTCTTGTATTTTCCTGCTAAATATACGTCTCCCGCTGCCAGCAAGGCTTTGATTAACTCTTAGCCAGCAATTCCTCGTCTTTGCTGTCGCGCTTTCAGTTGATTAAGATTAACTCTTGATCTGCTGAATTGTTATTTGTTGAGGATTGTCTATCAGCTAGCAGCTAGACGCTTTGAGTTTACCATATGTTACCTAATTGCAAAACCATTGAGGTCAGGAAACGCAAGGGTTTATCTGTTTATAACGAAATTGTTATAAACTATGTACTGCTTTTAGTTCCTGTTAGGTGTTTCTGTTAACTTTTATCTGCTATAATTGCTTTCACAAGGGGAGGGGGCAGTATGTCTTCTTATAGTCAGTAGATGACTTCCCTTTTAAAGCTCTTAGGCACTAGTATCGGTAATCCGACTCTAAAGCTTAAGAGCTTTTTTGCGTTACACACAGAAAAGGAGACCCAATGAAGGGTGAGTTAAGGAAAACAGAAAAGGATGCCTATGCTCATCTAGTAAATGACCGAAGCACACAGATAAATTATGGCTCATCAGCAGACCATTCACCAGAAGCGCAATTCATCTCAGCCCTACTTGATACAGGAATTTACATTCCAGGTATTTACGGGGTTAGATCAGAACAAATGATAGGCCATAAACCAGTTCATGAGTTTTGTTTGAAATACCAAGAGGTATCTCATAGTGCACCGCCAATCCACATCTTGAAAGAAAGATATCCGCAGTTTCCGTACATTGCAGAAGCAAACCCAGTTTGGGCTGCATCCGTACTATCTGAAGCACACACTAACCGTGTACTTAGGCAAACAATGTCTAGAGCCTCAGCATCACTAGCAGAAGACGCAAACGATGAAGCGATAGGTATTTTACAAGAAGGATTATCTCGTATTCAGCCAGCAGTAGGAATGGGCGTAGATGCCACAGACCTAACGCTGCTTGAAGACCTAGGCGAACTGGAAATGTGTCCTGTACCGCAAGGAATGCTACATTCAACCACCGGAGGCATTGCTTCTGGTGACATGTGGATAATCGCAGCCAGACTTGGAGTTGGTAAATCATGGAAATTGATACAACATGCCGTAGCCGCCGCTGAAGGTGGCTGGGACGTAGCGTTTTTTAGCCTTGAAATGCCTGCCAAGTCAGTTCTAGACCGAATACACCGAGTAGCCCTAAAACAATGGCGAGAACCATGGGTAAATCTAGAACTTGATAAACGCTCAGAAATGCTTGAAGAATGGGCGCAAGACTCAGGAACAATTAGTGTTTACGACCCATCAAAAGGGCGTTGCGACGCATCAGTGTTATCAACACTTGCAAACGAAAAAACATTAATAATTATTGATTACATTGGACTTATGCACACAACATCAGGATCACGAGCAATCGAGGACTGGCGTGCAATGGCTACAATCTCTAACCAAGTTAAAGAAGTAGCTTTAAGTCAAAATGTACCAATTATTGCCGCAGCGCAAATTAACCGTGCAGGTGGTAATTCTGATAGAAGCCCAGGAACAGAGCATTTAGCGCAATCTGATGCGCTAGGTCAAGATGCTGATGCGGTAATCACACTCAAACAACACTCCAAGCGAGTACTAATCAATTCATTGACTAAATACCGTCATGGCGAATCTGGAGCAAAATGGTTTACACAGTTTGAACCAGGACGCGGAATGTTAGGTGATTTAAGTATCAGTAGAGCCACGGAAATGAAAATGGAAGATGATGAAAGCGATGCGTCGCAGTTAGGATAACCGTGAAAAAGATAACACTTGATGAAGCGCTGTCACACGGAAGAGGCACTGAAAGGCCTTTTTGCTGTCCAGTACACGATGATAGTAACGCTTCAGCATCACTTAACGTAGGCAAAGGTGTGTGGTATTGCCATGCATGTAAAGCAAACGGCACAGTCGAAGGACATGTGCCAAGCGTTGAGGAAATAATCAAGATTCTGGCTGGGGAAATAGAGCCCAGAACATATCCAGAATCATGGCTGGATCTATTTGATGCGCACGGCCCAAGTACGTACTGGGCTAAACGTTTCGGAGAAGAAACAGCCAACAAGCATCGGTGTGGTACGAGCTATGAAAATGGCATGCCAACCTATCCAATGCGAGACTCACTAGGTCGTCTTCTAGGCGTTGTAACGCGCCATGAAGGTGAAAAAGCCAAATACATGTATCCAGCAGGGGTAAGAACCTCTGCAACCTTCTACGGGGCTTACAAGCCCTCTCGAGTAGTCGTACTCGTTGAAGGTGCTGGAGATGTAATGGCACTAGAACAAGCAGGAATACCCGACCATTGGACCGTACTTGGTTGCTTTGGCTCAGGTCTTCACGCACCGCAAATTCAACTACTTGCTGACTTAGCGCCAAAATTGGTAATAGCAGCATTTGACGATGATGAAGCGGGCTGGGGAGCGTCAGAAAGAGCGACATTCCAGCTAAACGACATAGCGCCAGTTTTGTCACACCAATGGTCTACAGTTGGCGGAAACGACCCCGGAGATGTAGAAATCGGAAAAAGGATTACAAGCATTCAAAAGCTGATTGCAAGTAGCCCATATAACAAACACAGCTAGGAAAACACATGGAACAAGTTGAGAAAGACCTTTATAGATTGTTACAGCTCAAAGCACAGAAAGCGGAGATAGAACATGAAATCGAAGATATCCAGCGTCATGTCACTAATTTATTCGATCAACTCGAATTTACAGCCAATGATCATGTTTATAAAGCAAAAGTGGTCCGTAGTGAAACGTCTGATGTTGATCTTGCGGCTCTTAAAGCAAGCGACATCGATCTTTACGGTCGCGTAACCAAGCAAGTTTTGGACAAGCCAGCATTTAACCGTATAGTAACAAACGGAGAGTTAGACCCTGCTTTGGCTCAACAAATAATCATTATCAAAGACCGCAAAGCATGGGTTTCGATAAGTGAAGTAAAAGAAAAGAGTGAGGACTCAGATGAATAATCAAAAAGACGACGACATTTACGAACCCATACCAATTAGTGATGGGGACGAGTTAACTATCAAGTTGACACACACTTTTGTTGTTAATGGCCAAACGCAATGGGCAGCAGCAGAATGGAAAGTAGCAGTTTTGCCAGAGGAAACTAGCGATGAAGCAATTGAGCGATGCTCAGCATTAGCGCAAGAAACAGTATTCCAAAACGCAGATATTTTGGCGGCAAATATCGACCTTCGCCGTCAATACCAACAAAACAAAAACAAAACAGAAACAGGAGCATAATCATGCCTATCGATTACACACCAATGGATGAAGATCTATTGTTAGCAGGACTTGATGGATACACCAAGTCAGAGTCAACATCGTACCGCCCAATCTGGCGACTAGCCAAGGGCACCACAATTGTTCGTTTCCTTACAGACAAGGACACAATGAACGAAGATCACGGTTGGTTTATCTTCCGCGAAGTAGCTGCATTTGATGGTTTAAAGGGTGGTTTCGAACTACCTAACGGAATTAAAGAATTCCCAGTCAATGACCAAAGAATTGTTACTGACCCAGAAACTGGAGAGCGCAAGCGTGCCAAGGCCCCTCGTGGCTCCGACCCGCTGTTTGAACTTGTTGCACCATCAAGCAAGTATCCACCGGCTGACGGTATCGTTAAGGCTGCTGACAAGGTTGCGGTTAACGTTCTCAACGAAGAAGGCAAGCACATCATCCTCAAGATGAGCGGCGCGCGTGCCAAGGAACTATTCACTGCATTTAATTTGTACAGCGAAATGGATCCTAACTTCACTTGCACAGCCTACCCATGGCAGTTGACAGTATCAGGAACTGGCGTAAACACTACCCTTTCAGTTAAGCCACTTCGCGACGAGCCACCAGTTGACTTGCCAGAACCGTACGACTTGGTTGAGGTATTTAACGGCATCCGTCAAGAAGTAGAGGAATACGTTAATGGTCTTAGTGGTAATTCACAGCAAGACGAGTTAGTCGAAGAAGACAGTTATGCAGTTGCCGAAACGTTTGAAGAAACAGTTGCAGCAATTGACATTGAAGAAGATGTGCGCATGAAGTACAGCGCAGTATCACCAGTACGTCTAAAGACCCTGCTGACCAAGGCTGGAGTTCAGATTCCACCGCGTTCAACACACGCTACTCTGATTGAACTTGCAGTAGCTCACAACATCTAAGACACAAAAACAAAGGGGGGCTGTCCTGTGCGGGGCAGCCTCCTTTGCTATTTAAACATTGAATGAGGAGCAATGGACAAAGAAAAACAAAAAGAGATGGATGATGCGGTTCAGTTTAAATTCATAATGAAAAAACTTGAAGAAGCAAGAAAAAGAGAAAAGTATTTTAAAACTAATTCATACGTTTATGTAATGATTGCCAATTTAAACGAAAAATATGACGAGAATTTAATGAAGCCTGGCTGTGTAGATAAAAATGGTTTAGATAGCAGGTACCGAACACACATAAAAATTGGCAGAAGTATCAATCCGGTTGTCAGGCAAAAAGAGCTAGAAAGCAATTTGTCGCTTAAAAACGACCATAAACACCCAAAAGAAGTGCGTAACTTAACTTTGCTGTATGTTACGCGCGGCGAAACATCTACAGAAAAATTGATGCGTGAAGTAATTGCTACTCATTGGACTCCATTGGCACAAACTAGCGAATATTTAACTTATAAAGGACATTGGAGTTCTTGGATTGATAAGTTTGAGCAATTTTTTGAAAAAAATCTTGAGATGACTAAACACGAGAAAGAAGGAAAAGATGACTACAAAATATTGGTCAGTTCACACACACAGCAAGTACTCAGCCAAGGACGCATTTCCGTCAGTGAGCGAGATAGTCCAACGAGCAACCCAATTGGAATATCCAGCATTAGCGTTAACCGATCATGGGAATATGGGCGGAGTAGCCCAACTATATACTGAATGTAAAAAGGTAGGCATAAAACCATTACCAGGTATTGAGGCTTACATTTCTTTTGACAAAATAACACAAAAACGTCAAACAATGCATTTAGGGATGTTAGCAACAACCGAACAGGGTTATTACAACCTTGTTGGTATGTCAAACTTAGCTCACAAAAACTGGGCAGAGTACAAAACATACAAAGCAATTCTTGATTTAACAGACCTTGCAGAGGCCGCAGAAGACGGGCGCTTAGACGGTATTGCGGCGACTTCAGGATGCTGGTTTGGATTATTATCCGAAATGTTAAAGAAACCAGATTCTCATGTTGACACAAAAGTATCTAACATAATCACATCTCTAGCAGGTTGGTTTGGGTCAGGGTTCTACATAGAAGCACAAAATCATGCAATCTACAAAGAAGACCAAGATAGCGATGAACATGCAGAGTTAATTTACAAAATTGCTCAAAAGCATGGCTTGCCAATGGTGATTGGTCAAGATTCGCATTACATACATGCAGAAGAGCAAGCGCTGCACGACACAATGAAGCGTTTAGTTTCATGGTCAGATGACGTAGAGGATGCTGTGTTTCCAGGCGATGGTTACCACATGGCTGATGAAGAATGGATGAAGGATCACCACCCACCACACATCTTTAACGCCGGAATGGAAGGTCTTGCAGATTTAGAATCAAAAGCAAAGGTAGTGATACCGCAATTAGACAAGTTTTCTTTGTTAGTACCTGATACCACGGTTTCAGGTTACCCTGACAAAGAACTAACTGACTCCACAAATACGTTGCTCAAAAAACGTATTGAAGAAGGTGGTATTAAATCCACAAAGTCAAAAGATTATTATGAGCGTCTAAATGAAGAGCTTGACGTGATTGTTGGTGCTGGATTTTCTGGATATCTATTACTTGCACAAAGAGTGTGCGAATACATGGACAGTAAAGGAATCTTCTACAACATTCGTGGCTCTGCATCAGGATCACTAATTTGTTGGTTACTAGGTATCACATCGTTTGATCCAATTATTTGGGGATTACGCTTTGACCGATTCCTATCCAAAGACCGCACCAAGCCACCAGACATTGACATTGACATTGAGCATGAGCGCAAAGAAGATGTTGAAAAATGGTTAGGCGAAAACTTTTACACCATAAAGATTGGAACATGGCTGCAAATGGGCCTTTCTAACGAAGATGATGGTGAGCAAAAGGGTAGCCTAATGGTTCGCTGGAAAAT
>Ga0214921_10005279_pt1 | contig 18360 bp, 31 predicted proteins | sample LL1505_MetaG_FD_177992 | JGI IMG/M metagenome (GOLD analysis project Ga0214921, IMG submission 177992) | Freshwater microbial communities from Lake Lanier, Atlanta, Georgia, United States - LL-1505 | ecosystem: Environmental > Aquatic > Freshwater > Lake | place: USA: Georgia | collected... | reverse complement strand
AAGAGAAAAGGAGGTATTATCCCAAATGAAAGGATAATTAACACCATCCACACCAACAATCTTGTCAGTGCTGCTCATCCTATATTTTTCTGTTCTCAGTTTAACACCAGCCGTGTAGTTAGCTGTGAGCCATGTGATGGCTGCATTATCAGCAGGGCTAGAAGCCAGAGAAGGATTGATGCTTAATGTGGTTCCACCACTTGTCACTGTGGCATCAGATAAAACAGTATAAACTTTCTGAACACCAGCAATTGTAAATGTATCTCCAATCTTTGGAGCATCTGTCAACCCATCTATAATTAAACTAGTTCCTGTCTGAGCACCACCATTAACCAACACTGTGCCGTAGGAAGGAACATTAAGCTTCACCCAGCCAGTTCCTGTTGATTTATATAAATCATTGTTTCTATAAGCAATCACCTCATCTTGCCAAGCAGCAACACCTTTAACTATCCCAGCTTGGGAAGTGAAGGTGACAGCAGCCAAATCAGCAGGGCTACTAGCCATAGAAGTGGTGAGTGTTAAAGTTGCTCTCTTGTTTGTGCTGTCGTATGAAACACCACCACCAGCAATTGTGTATGTTCCAGCAACACCTGCAATAGTGAGGGTACCGCCGACAACGGGAGTAGTGAAAATGTTTCCTAAGACAAGAGTTGTTCCTGTTTGACCGCTGCCATGCACCTTAGGAAAGCCATAAGCAGGGACAAAGGCACTGTCATATTTAGTGAAGCCTTCAATTCTTTTATATCCACCCTCAACAGAAGGCTCAAAGTTCTTTAATATCCTAGCACTGCCGGGAGCATTGGTTCCTTGTTGAAGTGGGGAAAGAGAGGAGATGAGTCCACCCTTAAATTCAAAAGGATATGTTTGCCAAGCGTCAGCCATTACTTAACCCTGTCCCCAAAAGCAGAAGCTTGTGTGGTATTAATCATTCCAGAACGAACATAAGAATATCTGTTCACCAACATGGAGCGCATTCTCTTAATGCCTTCATCAAATTTATTCTTAGACATAACAGCAGACTGCTCATTACTTCTAAACAGATATGCATATGCCATAGCACCATCGATAATCACATGCCTAAATCTCTCAGGAATGGAAGGCACATCTGAATATGAAGACAAGTCTACAGGCACTCTGTAATATTCATAGAAAATTGTGTATGCGTTATTAGGTGCAGGCACCACACCATATTCCAAACTGGGGGCATGAAATACATAGGAAGGCACTTCTCTCTTTGAAGAGTCTGTTGTATATTCGTGATCGATATATCTAGACAAATAGTCTTCGTAGGAGAGAATGGTTAGCTTCACTGTGGCATTACCAAAGGTGGCATTTTCTTCAATGCGGAAAGTATCAAAGTCAATGGTGTTGGCATCACTGGGGAAGGCGTAACGAATGGTGCCTGCTGTGAGGGTTTCCTCAGCCAGCACATGATTGAAAGGCCACTCATAATGGGTGTGGTTGATGTCTCTGATGGCTGCATTAACAGCATCTTTATTATGGGCATAAAAGCCAACGGCTGAGCTAAAATTGGCAGAGGTAAGCTCAACTTCATTGAGCCTTCTATTAACTTCGTTTACCAAGTCTAAATAGTTGTATGCCATATTATTGTTCTTTCACTCGCAGCCTGATGACACGCTCTGCCACATTACCACTACTGTCTGACATAGTGCAATAAAATTTATATTCAGTGTTGGCAGTGCCTAGCCCTAAGTTGATAGTGGCAACACCGCCGCTAATTGTCTGAGAAACATTCTGTATGCCATTAACAGTGTTGCTAGCTGCAATGGTTGTCTTCACTCCAGAAGAGTTATCAACAGACCAAACAACAGATGAAATGGTTGCCCCATTAAGCCATCTAGACCAATCAACACTGTAGTCTAATGTTTCATCTGGGTCTTTATTAGGCCATCTAAACGACATAAGTTTCCTTAAGCAACTAAAACACTTCTATCAGACGAAGAAGTTTTTCTATACATATAAGCTCTTCTTGGTAATAGTTCTACCACTGAACTTCTTTCTGGTGATGTTGTTTGTCTTTCAACATACACCTTCCTATCCACAAAACCTACTGCTGCTGTTCTCTCAATAGCCGTAGATTTTCTCTCTACATACACTGTACGACTTCTATCATATAAAGCAGCTACAGCATTATAATCGAATATTGTAGTTGTAACAGATACTGTTCCAATATTCCCTGTTGCAGCCAGCCCATCGAATGTTGGTCTAGCATTATCTCTTACAACAGCAGTGCCTAAAGAAGCTGTAGCTGCTAAGCCAGAGACAGAATAGTTGCTCTTTGCAACCACACCAACACTGCCAATACTAGCTATTACTCCTGAGCCAACTAAAGCAACATTAGCCTTAGCCACTACTACTAAACTACCAACACTTCCCGTAGCTGCAATACCTGTCACTGGTATTCTATTAATACTTCTTACAACAACTGTACCAATAGTGCCTGTGGCTGACACACCAGTAATTGCTGTCACAGCCTTAGCCACAACAGAAACACTACCAGAGGCTCCAGAAGCCGCCAAACCTGTGGGCAATACCTTGGCCTTAGCCAACACAGTTATGCTGCCTACAGAGCCTGTAGAGGCCACTCCTGAGGGTGTGAACTTACAAGCTAAGCTGAATGTGAAATTGGTGCCTACAGAGCCTGTAGCTGATAAGCCTGTTGGTAATACTTTAGCTTTACCAACAATTGAAACACTTCCTACACTGCCTGTACCAACTACCCCACTAAGTGGAACAGTTGCTTTAGCAACAATAGAAACACTTCCTATTGCTGCCGTAGCAGACACACCATCTGGAACATAAGCTACATTGCTTATGCCATAGCGAGAGGTGCCATAGACACCTATGCTATAGATAGCTCCAGACCTTGTAGTCGTAGCCATCTACGACTCCTTAAGCAATACGAATGATGGCGTTGCTTGCGTCTGCTGTAGGGAATTGAACAACAAAGTCACCATTGGTAGATGTCTTGTCTCCACCAAAAGCAATGACAGCTACAGCATTGGTAGTGGCTGTCCCACCATCAGTGGTGGTGTTATAGATGAGAGCACCATTAGCGGTGATGGTGGCGTTAGAAAAAGTGACATCAGCAAAGTCTACAAAGGCTGTAGTGCCGCTGGTTGTTGGATCAATGTTTGTAAGCGTTGCTCCACCAGCAGTGTAACCAGTGCCTACCACTTCATTGGAAGTTGTATAGTTTGTGGTTGCAGCATCAAGGGAAGCAGCCGAAGTGTAAAGAGCAATCTTGAAAGTGTGACCACTAGTCAAATTGAAGTCATGCTTGCGCTCAAGCAATTCTTTTTTGAAACTTGTGCAAAGAGCAGAAGTGATAGCCATTGCAATATCTTTCTATGTATAAACAAAAAAGGGGCAACCTCTTGTGGAAGCTGCCCCTTGGTTTAGTTAGCTTTTAAGCCAACTGTTCACGGTCTACTGAGGCAGGGCCAACACGATCCTGTGCGTCAACAATCAAAGCAAATACACGAACAGAGCCTGCGCTGAGAGTTGTAGTCTCAGTTACCAGCAACAAATCCAATGTATCAGCCGATTGGCACACAATGGGATAACCAGCAGTGGCAGGAGTTGCATAGGTGCCAGCAGTAGCTGAGCTAGTCACTGCAAAAGCAGAGACATAAGCAGCAGCGGTGACACCAGTGACACCCAAGCTCACAGTGCAGCTACCAGTGGCAGCAGTGATCACTTCAAAGCCAGCAGCCAACACAATGGATTGTGCGGGAATCTGGAGAGCTTCAATCACATCAGCAGCAGCAAGGGCAGAACCCTTTGCTGTTACAGCAGCAGACCAACTAATGGTATTTTCAACCATGTAGGGCATGTTGCGAATAGCACGGCTGGGTTGTGTGCCTGCGCCAACAGCGTTAGAGAGAGTTGTAATAGTTGCCATTAGTGTTCCCCTTAAGCAGCGTTATATTTAGCAGTGACGATGCCCTCAGGGCGCAAAATCTTGCGACCATACAGGTGCATACCACGCACGATGTCAGCAAAGCTATCTGGATCACGATAGGTTTCTGTCTTGGTGATTTGCTGAGCAGTTGCAACAGCAGAGTCGTGACCAGCAACGATCACACCAAAGTCAGTATTCTGGTTAGCAGTACCAGTGGTACCGGGGCCAGTGCCAACTTTAGGCAGGTTGTTAGACACATAGATTTTAAAGCCATGCAGGTTGTTTATGATCAGACCATTTTGCAAACCAGCACCACCGAAGTCACCATTCAGCAAACGGCTGTCTTCGTCTTTCAGCAACTCGACAAACACGGGGTCAACGACCAACCAGCGACCTTGTGTGTCAACAAACTGTTGATCAAGCAAACGACCCATACGAGCAACCACCATCAAAGGAGAAGCCGTAGCGGTGGGCATAGCTGTAGCGCCGGGAAGACGAGCAGCCAAGGGGATGGAGTGATCACCAGCAGAAGCTGTGGTGATGTTACCAAAGTTACTTTTCTTCAACACCATAGTTGCCAACAGTTCGTTGGAACCTGCCTCAGACAAAGCCTTGGTGCCGGGGAAAGTGGTACGAGCCGTGCCAGCATTTGCATGCTTAGCGGACTGCTGGAAACCAGACAAGTAACCCAACACATCTTGGTCATACTGGTCACGCAAGCGATAAGCTGCACGATCAGAAGCCATTTGCATAAAGTTTACATGGGAGTGAGCAGCCTCAATGTCATCGATCTTAAAGGCGTAGTAGTTAGCCTGATCAACAACAAGGGTGAAGTCTTCGTCATTCAGGTCTTGTGCAGTGATTTGTGTACCACGGGCATAAGACTGAACAGAAACCTCAGGCTCTTTGATGATTTTAACAGAGTCGCCCATGTTGGCAATCTCGCCAAAATAGTCGCTGTTAGTAATAGCTTCAACTGTTGAAGACTTACGGAAAGCAAGCTGAACTTGCTTGGAATAGATTACGGGACTAAAGTTCCCATTGGGTAGGTTGTTATATCCTACTGCTTTCGGAAATGCCATGATTTATCCTCCTAGAGATATTGATAGGGCATATAATTAAATACGCTCACACAACTACAGAGGCTGACATTATTAGGTGTGTATCAGTGACAAGTGCCCTCATCATCAATACAGGCTAATAAACTTACAGGTAATTCTGACAGTTTACTTGCTTTGCGTTACGAGTTTTCTAGTTTTAATTAAAGGTGGTCATTGCATATGACGGCTTTAATCGGTTTAGAACAAGACCACCAGAGTGGCCTTTGTTCAAAGTTATAACATGATTGATCTATTTGTCAACACTTAGTTGTAAACTAATGGTAATTGACTTATACATCAACTATTAACGAGCGTTACCACTCAAATCGTATACAAACTTACCAGATTTAATTGCTTTACCAATCTCTTCCTGATACTTTTCATAGTCTAATGTAGACATCTTAGCCACCTGTGATTCATAAATCACGCCGTCTTTGTCTTCACCAGAGGGAGCAGACCTGCCACCTTTAGTATTAATACTTTGTGCCGCGTCTTTGTTGCTTGTGCTCCTCTTTGTAGCAATCTTCTTGTCTGCTTTGTACAGATCAATGGCTCTAGCTGCTGCTCTAGCGTCTGTGTCGTTCTCATACAAGGCTTGTTGCACCCATTTAGGCTGCTCATCCACCCAGTTATGGAACTCATCATCATCCCTAATCTGGTCAAAATCGGGATGCAGACGCAGCAATTCATCCTCAGCTTTCTCCTTAGCTGTCAAAGCTTCACGCTCATCCAGAGATTTAAGGCGCTGATCAAGAGCTTCTGTTTGTTCTTTAGCCTTTTTAATGGCAATTGTTTCTACAATTTTCGCCACATCAGGATATTGTCTTGCCCATTCAGAAAGTTCTTCCTCTGATTTAGGCAACTTAATTTGATTGCTAGTGCTTTGTTCAAGCTGTTGCTTTAGCTCATCAATTTGGCTTTGAAGCTGGGTTTGTTGTTGCTGAGAATGTCTCCGCAAATCCCCATAACGCTTTTTAAAGCTACGCTCTTCTGCGCTTTCTGGCTCAGCTTCTTTAGCTTTCTCACCATCTTTATTTTCTTCTTGCAGTGCTTTAAGCTCAGCTTCTTCTTGTTCAATTTTCTCTTGATTAGCGTTTCGTTTGCTAAAACCAGAATAAACTTTAACTTCTTCTTTTTTATCTAGAACAACTTCGGACATATAAACCTTTTTAAGTTGGGGCTAATTGTAAGCCAGCCAATGCTGGGGAATTAAGTAGCCAATGATGGTGGGTATATTATTTAGTATCTTTCCTGCCCACCACAGGAGGAGATATCTTTATTATATCTTACTTTTTCTTACGCTTAGCTAAGCCACCTTTAGCCATACCCATTGTGGGTGTCTCCATACCCATTTTGGGTGGCTCTGCTGGAGGCATTGTTGTTGGCTGTGACTCTGGGGTGATGCCAAGCATACCAGCCACATTATTATTGAATTGGCTTTCGTTAAAGACAAAAGGCTCTGGCGTTGGAACAGCAGGAATTGTTGGCATGGCTGGTCTAGCAAAAGATACATCACCGCCATAAGCGTATTGCTGCTCTTCTTCTCCTGACTCTCCCATAATCTCATCGATGGTGGAGGAAAACTGTTCGTCTTCCATTGGTGCTTCTGGGTTAGCCACTTCTTCGGCATTGCCCATTTGACCAATCTCTTCCATTCTCTTCAAGCCTTTCTTAGCTTGATCTCTCATCTTCATCAAACGCTCAAGGCCAATATAACGCACCACATCAGCAGGGAAAATAAACTCACCCTCGCTTAGTTGTGCAGGAATATCATCCCTCACTTCTTCTTGCATAGCACCGGGAGGCACTTGATTGCCGCTAACAGGATCAGTTGATCCACCTTCATCAGGCATGCCGCCTTCTGCGAAAAGTCGTTGTGTATCATTGCTGAGCATTTATCTCATCCTTTAAATATTTAAGTCTACGCAGAGCACTAATGGCTCCTTGAGATTGGTAAATATCTTGAACATCTTTAGACTGTTCAAGCTTCTTATGCTGACTATCAATCTCATTGTCTAACATTTCCACAAAAGCATCCCACTGTAAATTGTTATTTACTAATGGTTTAAGCTTGGGGAGGTACGGCTTGTTGCTCATTTCCACTAAATCCTTGCATTTCTGGTGAAGGCGGTGCGCCAACACCAATGTTACCACCGCCACCACCTGTCATATCAGCAACACCGGGAGGCCCAGCAACGCCTTGTGGAGGCTGTCCACCAGCGGCAGGGGCAGGGGCAGGCTGTGTCTGTTGCAACAACACTGCTTGACGCATGGCTTCATCCATGTTGTTAGTCACCTTCTCTGGATCTAAGTCCATGCTCTTTGCAATTTCTCTGATGATGTAAGGAAACTTAGCAAAGGGCATCAAGGCTGGGCTGCTGGCAATCTGCAAGAACTGCATCAAGCGTTGGCTTCTCACCTCATTAGCCATCAAGCTTTCTGTGCCTTTGGCTGTAACTTCCAAGTCTCCTTTGATTTCTTTATCAAAGTCAAACTGCATATTGAAGTTGAAGAAGGCTTGACCAATGGGGCCAAGGAGGTAGTCATCCAGATTTTTAATAACTGTCTTGATGCTTCCGCTGGCAGCATTCATCAACATGCTGATGCCGCTTGCTGTTCTTCCAACACCAGACACACCTGTCTGTCCATGAGAGAAGGAAGGCATACCAGTTGATTCATCAGCAAGCTGTCTTGCTTTATCAAACAGTTGCATATTTTCTGCTGCCACATTGGGAAACTTTGTTCCAAACAAAGCTTGACCGGGAGCACCACCTTGTCTTCTAAACACCTTACCGGGATAGACAGACAAGTCTTGTCCCGGCACTAAGTTTGTCTCATCAATCTCAAAAACAAGGTTTCCAGATAAGACCCCATTATCCACAGCCATACGCATAAAACCATTCATTAAGGTTTGGGTATCGTCCATATTTTCGGCGACACCGACACCTGCTAGAGAGTAGGGGTTTAATTCGTAAGGCACAGCATAATAGGGAATCTTTGCAGGCTTGAATGGATTGAGAACAAGCCTCAATATTTTTCCATTGCAATACCAAATGTTTGCTTGGAGTTCTCCAGCACTGAGCATGTCATCAGGAATAACAATATCATTCTCTTGAAGCAATTCAATATCTACATTGCCCCAATATTCCAACACCTCAAAACGCTCAACACCAAAGTTGGGAACATAGTCTCTTAAATCGTCTTCCCAATATTTCTTGGTGTATGTCTCACCTTCATCAATGAGTTGGTCAATAACATTGCCTCTGAAATATGGGCGCTGTTTCAAAGCACGAAGCTTTGTCTTGCTCATCTTATGGCGCTCAATAACATACTGACACTCATCAGTGTTGTTGGCATCAGGATCCCAATAGAAGTTCCAGATAGAAACATGGGCGGCTTCTGGAACAGTTTTAATCAGTGGCTTATAGGCACCATCTTCACCCCAATTGGCATATTCCTTATTGGTGGCAAACGGCCCTTTCATAACGCCAGTACCAAATAGAGCCATCTCAAAGGCTGTAGAACGCAGGTGTTTAGAAGCACCTGTTTCATCTAGTTGGTCATGTATCTTCTTCTCCATCTTCTTAGCTGCCACCATAGCAGGACTAAAGGTCATGGAAGTAGGAGTTGCTCCCGGCCCTTCTTTCAAATTGGGCAAGTCTTTGAGATCGTCTTTCAAAGACCCCAGCAATTCTTCAAGCTTGTCTAAGTCGAAGTCTTTAGGAATACTGGCACCGCCTGCTTCTCCATAGGGAATCTCTGTTGGGCCTGTCTTAGGAGAAGGTGTTCCTTTGGGGTCGGAGCTAACGCTATCAACCACGCCATCAGGCAACACTGTGGGGTCAACAGATAGGGGAAACTTGTTATTAGAAAATAACACATCTGTTATTTGTCCATAAGCTGCCAATGTTTTAGTCTTGGTAACTTTAATAAACACTCTCGACTTCTCAGTCTCAGTGAATTGAACATCTGGCCCATAAATTCCTCTGTAGTTTCTATAAGCTCTCAGCCAGCGTGTCTCATCCTTACGCCTGCTCTCCTCAGATCTTATATATCTTTCGTTGATATAGTTGACAAGGCCATCAATTGATACGCCTTCGTCTTCTTTATTCTTTACATCGTCTAAAGCTAGGGTTTTATCACCAAGCGTAGGTTTCATCTCTGCCATATTGTTCCTTAATAGCCAAACACAGGATCGGCTGTTTTAACACCTGTTCTACCACTGGTAGCGGGATTATAATCAAACACACTACTACGGGGTCTACTCATAACGCCATATCTAATAGCATCATACAAGTGATCTTCGCCTTTAGTATCTACATCCTCTGGGTTTTTCTTGTCCAAAGGTATGATTGGTAGCTGAGCAATCGTATTTGTGCAGTTGCTGGTTATAATCATTCTTGGTTGTTCTGTAAATGGGTCGTTTTGTAAGCGTCTATGTATCTCATTCTTACCAGACACTCTACTTCCAGCACTTCTATCTGCTGGCCTCCATCTACAGCCCTCCATAATCATCTGTTCTGCTAGCGATGGGCCTGTATCCCCCCTCTTATGCCAGCAACTACTGTCCAATACACCATATCTGATGCCACCATCGTTGGCTTCTGCCTGCAATATCATGTGTGCAAGGTCTTTTGCCAACACTTTGCTAACATATAGCTCACGATATAGGACAAGTTGCTCACTAGGGGTGACAGCAAACCATACAACAGCACTAAAACTACCATATCCATAGTCACAAGCCCTAAATTTAACCCAGTTCTTGGGTATTTCAAAGCTATTCACCACATGAACAGCCCTATTAAACTCAGGGAAGGCTGCTCCTTCCGCAATATCCCAGTTTCCTTCAAGCAATTGCTTGCGTTGATGCTCAGGAAGAGACAACAACATGGTTTCGTAGTCGCCACTATCAGCTAGATAGGGGTTATCAGACAGCATTGCTGGTATAAAGCGGCGTTTGAAGAGAGGTTGTCCTTCTTTGCTGTGCCCTTTGGGATAGGCTAGTGTCTCCCCTGTCTCAATATCTGTAGCCCAGAAGGCTTTTCTAGATGGAGAAGGGTCAATAAACATCTTCTTAACCCAAGCATGTCCCGGCCCACCGGGGTTTGTTGTTGCTCTCATAAAAATAGGCAGATCTGCTGCGGGTGTACGCAAGCGAGAACGCATATAGTTCCAAGCAAAGGGGGTATGCCACTGGGTTAGCTCATCAAAACCAATCCAGCTAAAGGCCAACCCCTGATATCTCAACACATCTTCATCTCTATCCAGATATGACATCCACAGCCTAGCACCAGAAGGTGTCTGCCATTGCATCTTTCTCTCACTCCATTTGATGCCGGGATAAATCTTGGGATATATCTCTTGGCTTTTCCAAATGAGTTCTCTAAGTTCTTCTGTTGTGTGGCGTAGCAACAATCCAGAAAACTGAGGGTGGTTTAAATATCTAATGGGGTCTGCCAGCATGGCATAACTTTTACCACCACCAGCAGCCCCACCATATAACACTTCTCTTTCAGAGGCCGCTAAGAAGGCTGTCTGTGGCCCTACATTAGGCTTGAATATTACATTTTGCTGAGCAACTATCGGCTCTGTCACTATCATCAGAGAAGGTGTTTCTGATTTTGCTATATTCGTCTGAGTTGAAGTAGCTTTCTGTTGTTGTGTTGGCTCTTCTTTCATACGCTTCGGCCTTCCTAAGGGCTTCTTTGTACCCTTCGGCAAGCTTGCGGTAAGCTTTAGCTCTTCTCTTGTACGACTGCTCATATTTTAATCTGTTATTAAGTCCTGCGTGAGATATTGGCCTACCTGTAGCTGTTGACAACCAAGCAGCAACAGCCCTCAATCCATATTGTTTTAAATGCTTCTTAGCTTTTTCTAAAGCATCTAGTTCTGATTGGATGGGAATAAGCCATCCTTCTCTTTCTTCATCTATCTTATAACCAAATGGAGCCAATGTCCCCATCATCGGGATTGGTATATATTCCACTCTGTTATCTGGCTGAGGCAATATCCACTTACCAACACCTCTGTCCATATCAATCCTCTTCCGCTCTATCCTTTGCTGGCAAAATCATAATGCCGTTGTTAGTTTCAACCTGCACCTTGTCTGTCTTAACAAAGCCAGCCCTGTCTAACAAATCTTTAGCGGCGTTAAGCTTCTCTTTAATACCAAGCTCAGTGGGAGACATTATACCATCAACAATGGCTCTAGCAGCCTTAGGAGCATTCATTGCAATGTAGAGCTGAGTGGCTTCTACAATTTCTTCTTTCAAGAAGTTGGTGATTTCTCTGGTGCTATAGCCATCAGAAAAGCCAGCAAGACGCTTAGCTGCTGTGGCATTACCACCAGCCTCATCAAATAAAACATCAAGAAACTTCTTGTGTTTGTCTGTTAGTTCTTTAGCCATTATTTCATCTTCTTAAGTGTTTGAGCAAGCCTAGCTCTTTGTCCTAATTTACCGGGAGCCTTAGCAGCTTTTTCCAGTTTAGCAGCAGGTATTGTTTTACCTTCTTTAATTTTTAAAGAAGAACGCAAAGCTCCCGGCTTTTTAATTGCTTCTTGTATCCAATTTTTTGTAGCCATTAAACATCCATCCTCTTATTTGTAGTGATACACCTAAACGCCACTCTTGTAGGCAAGTGATCATATTCTTCTTGTATAGACACAGCAACTGCTTTGGCATGTCTCAAACATTTCATTTCTTCTTTAAACTCAGTTTGATATTCTTCTCTCAACACTTTGCAATCTAATGCGATGCATAAAATAAACTCAGCAATAAACATTTAAAGTTTTCTTACTGGATCAAAATATTCTTCTACAGAGAGAGTGACATCAAAGTTACCTGTGCTGTCTGTAAAGCAAACTAGTTTATCACCTTGGTGCAGCGATAAAGAATTTACACTTATAAAAACATAAGCACTGTTAGAACCCATTCTATATGTTCTTAACACATATTTATAAGCAGTTTTTTCTTGGTGATAAAATTGTATAGAGATGTCTTTGTTAGCAGTAGAACCAGAAGAAATGCTTAAAAAAGTAACTACAGCAGAAAAATTAGTGGGACACTGATACAACAACTGGGCACTAGCACCAGCCGCTGTAGCTGTAACATTAATTGATTCTGTTACAAGTTTGGCAACATCTTTTGCTGGCATTACTTCTTCTTCATTCTAGAAGCTTCAGACAAGGCAATGGCTACAGCTTGCTTTGGATTTTTAACCACGGGGCCACCTTTACCACTGTGCAACCCTTTGGCTTTAAACTCATGCATAACCTTACCAACTTTAACTGTTTGTTTCTTTGTTAATTTCGTAGCCATATCAATCTTTCTTTATAGGCCCACCAGCTTTCCAAGCATCACATGTTCTAGCAGCAGCACATGTAAACTGGAAAAGATCACAATATCCTAGATCGGCAGCAACAACAAACTGTTCATCAAAGGACAGTTCATTCTTGCCTTCATTTTTCTCAAGGCCACTAATAATACATTCCATCATTTTGGGTGTTTGAATGAAAGCAGCACAGTTGCCACACTTCATGTCTTTAATCTCTGAGAGAGGAGCTTTATACATCTCCACCTTCAATTTCCAAAACTCTGTATTTTTAGCCGAAGGATCAGGAGGCCCATAACCAAAGTCAGCAAAGGCTTTATTCCTGTTCTTTAAATTTATCTCAATGCTTTGTGTTGCAATGGGACAAACCTTCTTTTTGATAAGAGCCATGTTATTTCTTCTTAGCCATGCCACCTTTAGCCATTTTGCCAACACCATCAGCGGCAAAAGCTGGTACTTTTTTTCCATCTTTTTCAACCATAGCCATACCACCAGCAGCATAGCCCTTCTTAGCCATACCACCTTTAGCCATGTCTTTCTTAGGCTTACCAACACCAATCATAATGGCAAGCACAGGCTTCTTCTCCATAGGAGTTTTTGCAACGCCACCTTTAGCCATTTTCATAGGGGTCTTCATTTTATTCATCATAATAGTTTTCCTTTATTTTTTAGATTTTTGTTGGGGAGCCATAGAAGCTCCACAATTGGCGTAGCCACCAGCAGCCATCTTCATAGGCTTCTTGGTAGCATAACCACCCTTAGCCATTTGCTTCTTAGCAGAAGCAGCAGGTGCAGTTTCAGGCTTGTTAGTCTGTGTACCACCAGCTTTGTAGTCTTCAAAGGCTTTAAGCTCAATGGCATTGGCCTTGTCTAGATAGCTGTTTCTAACATCTTGAGGAACAGTTTTGTCATTAGCCATATCCCTATATTTTTTAACTTTTTCTGCATCTGTTGCCATAATTATTTCCTTTTGCTTTTGCCCATATACACAGCATTGTATGCCATCTTTTTCTTATTGACCATACCACCCTTAGCCATACCAGTTCCTGAGTATTCTGTGGGATTTCCTGAGTCTCTCTTAGCAGACCCCATAAATTCGTTATCACTGCCATTGCTTTGTCTGCCTTCAGTGGCTGTAGCACCACCTATGCTAGAAGCTACAGTGGCTCCAGCAGCGCCAGCAGCCCCAGCCCTAACAACAGTTCTAGTAATGGCTCTATCAATGGATTCTTCTTTAGCTGCCTTTGCAGCACCTTTGAGCTTTGTATTTGGTTCAGAGACTATTTTCTTTAAGTCATCCATAGTGCTGGCATTGCTTTTAAGAGAAGGCATGCTGCTCCACTTGGTGCCAGAAATACCACTAGCGTTACCACCACCTCCACCACCGCCTTCTAGCTGCTGCTCATCAATGCCTCTTTTGCTGCCTTTACTTGTAGCCATTATTTTCCAAACTTCTGTTTCTGACCTTTAGGGGGTTGTTTAACACTACCACCACCTCCAGCCCAAAGCTCCTTATTAGCCCAATAAGCAGCACTCATTTTCCCTTTAGCAATGTTCTCAGCATGCCTTGCTTTAAAACTAGCCCTTGCTTCTGGAGAATAATTGTGTCCCATAGAAGCATCTCCGAAGTGAATGAGTTTTACCACACTTCCTTCTTTTGCCAGCACCATCATCTTCTTTTCTGGTTTGTCTGATTTCTTAGGCTTATTATAGCCTTCAAAGGTTTTACCCCTGTATTCAATAGTCATCTGTATTTCGCTACCTTTCTTGCTATGGCCTTCGGCTGAGCAACAAACTGCTTGCCTTGCTTGTTACCAGCAGCCTTAGCTTTATTTGTGGCAGCTTTCTCCTGAGCAGACAAACTCTTCCAAGCAGCCTCAGGAAGATATCTCTTCTTTCCCTTTGAAGGACTCCCATCGCTGGTTGTCCATTTCTGCTCAGACCATTCCTTTAAAGACTGCTGGGGCTTCTTCATTTGGTATAGCCCCCACCCTTAGCTTTGTATTCTTTAGCTAAAAGCTGAGCTTTCCTAGCACTCCATTCCCCAGCATCACCACCCTTGCTACCAGCTTTAATCTTGTTGAATAAAGCCTTACGCATTGTGGGCTTGGTATAAACCCCTGCACTGTTAACAGAAGAAGCCTTCTTATCCATATCTATTTCCTTTTCTATCTCTCCAGCCCTCAGCCACCATTGCTTTTTCAACAGCATCAAGAGGGAACCAATAGCCTGTATGTTTCTCCAAAGCTGTTCTTACAAAATAGACATCACTATGAGGAATGTGGATGTTATCAATGTTACCTCTGTGCATGGCTGCATAGACATCTACCACCACTGAATAGGGCTTTAATGATAACAGTCCAATAGATTCTAAATGGGCTTTGGTTGATAACAAACTTACAGAAGGCTTTTTCATTTTGGTTTTAATTATTGATAACAATGTATAGAAGCATACCTATTTTATAGATGTTAAAGAATAAACATATTAATAGTCTTTTTCATAATATGGTATTAAGTAGTAAATAGTGTCTTTATAGGATGATAACATATTATAGATAGTAGAGTATGTAGTTTTATAAAGCTATTATATACTTATAACGACTTAAGCTTTAACAACTATATCATCTATATCACCCCCCTTACCCCCCATAGTATTACATGCTTTGTTGGGTGTTGTCAAGCTTTGTTTTCTTCTTCTTCTTTCATATAACTAGTCGAGGTGCTCTTCCATTCCAAATGCCATTTAAACGGCTTTAGAGGCTGTTTACAAGCATCTTCTCTTGTTGCTAAGGGGGTAGGTGCTATAAATTAGGGACAGGTGTTGTAGCCTGTTTAAATCATTATAGCATAAAGTGATATAGAATGGGATTTATATTACATTCTTGTATATAAGGATAGTTGATTATAACTAATACTTTATCATTACTTAGTTAAAATACCTGATCTGTGGGCGTATGCATATACAACTAGCGCCACACCCCCCGGTGGCCCACGCCCGCCCCCAGCCTCGCCGCCGCACCGCCGCAAGCGCATGCATGATGCACAGCCCTGCGCTAGGTGATGTAATGCAGGCGCATTGATTTCACCTATAGTGAAATATCTCCAGCAGAATCAACAGCTTACACTATAGTGTAATGTGATCGAATATCAAGGATTTACTAAAGTAAGGTAAAATTAGGACTAATTTAGAGGTAGTACCCTAATACTAAAGTGGCGGTATATACTTCTCAAAGATATCCCCTACCCCTTATTAAAAAGTGTTACAGGGTTTTCCCATCCTTCAAAAGCATTACAGGGTTTTTCCTAGACGGCAAAAGTGTTACAGGGTTTGCACCATTAGGGGTTTCCCTTATCTAGCGGCTCTTTTGCTTTTTTATTTTTTAAACGCTTTTTATATGACAACTCTGTTGGCATCTTAAAAAGCTAAAAATAAAAAAGATCTGCGTGTATGCGCCCAACCCCATGTCTTTTATTTAACAGAAAAAGAATCCTTTTCATCAGTATGAGAAAAGGAAATTCTTTTTCTCTAAGTTAAATAAAAGACATGAAAGGAAAACTGAAATGAAAATTGTCGTTACTAAGGGTTTGTCCTAATCGACAGCTTCATTGTGGTGTCTTTACAATTGAAACCGAAACGGCGATTTTGCCATGCTTCCTGAAAGGAAACACATCATGTTCAAGTCTAAAGCTTTGCTTTCGGTGTCATCCGATGCCAAAACTGTGAAAGGCGAAACCCTTGGGTTTCTCACTGGTATCTTATACCTTGCTCCAGCCACCACCACCAAGTGGAACACTTGTTCAATGGCTAAGGTTGCTCAATGTGACAAGGCTTGCCTTTACAGTGCTGGTCGGGGAGCTTTTAGCTCTGTCCAAACGGCAAGGGTCAACAAAACGATCTGGTTCTTTGAAGAGCGAGACAGCTTCATGCAACAACTTGTTGTTGATATCAAGCGATTGATTGCCAAAGCTCACAAGCAAGGCTTACAGCCTTTGGTTAGACTGAATGGCACCAGTGACATTCGATGGGAAACCATAGGTTTGACAGTTGATGGTGTGGCTTATGACAACATCTTCGATGTTTTCCCTGATGTAAGCTTTTATGACTACACCAAGGATGCCAATCGTAAGGGTTTACCCTTAAATTACGATCTCACTTTCAGTGATAGCGGTGTGGCTGGTTTTCAACCATTCGTTCAAATAGCGATTGCCAAAGGGATGCGGATTGCTTCGGTGTTCCGAAAGGAACAAGAAATCCCTGAAACCCATAGGGGTTTGACAGTGGTTAGCGGTGATAAGAGCGATGTTCGCCACCTTGATGCCAAAGGCATTGTGGTTGCTCTTTATGCCAAGGGTAAAGCGAAGCTTGATCAAACAGGTTTTGTGTTTGATCGAAAGATCATCCCCATTCAAGCTATTGCTTGATAGCACTGCGGCAAGGAGAAGCATAGCTTCTTCCTTTCCAGAGGGTTATCATACTTTCTCTATAGGCTTAAGCCATGCTGTGAAGCAAAGCTTCAGTCGAATGCTCTTTAACAATTTAGTGCTAGTGTCGGTGAGGGTGTATATCCTGACAAGGTATACATCACTGCTATGGACTAGCCCAAGCATCAGAGGGTAAGGTGATGCATGCCATAACACATGGCATTGAAAATGTGTGAGAGACAAACCACTGTGGCACTTGGGTGAGTGTTAGACAGTGGGTTTCTGTGAATGTTTAATATATTAAACATTTTCAGAAGCATGTCGCTTCTCTTCCTAAAGGAAACACAATGTTTTATTTTGATAAACTTCAAGAGCATATCAATGACACGGCACCATGCTCATCCCGATGGGATGGATATGATCGTGGTGATACCTGTGATTTTGCTTATGATGTGGTTGAAGATTGGTTTACCAATTTTGAGAACGCTTCAACATGGGCCAAGGCACAGGCTAAGGCATATAACAAAGCATACAAAGTTATTCGCTCTGGCAAATGGTTTGTTGTTGACCCCTGTAACTCTTCCTAAAGGAAACAAAATGAATGATGATCACACCGACTACATCGAATACCCCCACATTCCAGATTGGAATGATTGGGATGAGTCTGCAACCACTTCCTGAAAGGAAACAAAATGAATGCAATTTTCCTTCGCTCTGTCACCAAGGGTGACTTTGTGAAACGCAAAGAAGATAGTAAAAAGGTTTACAAATTGAATGGCTGGTGCCGTTTCAATAAGAAATATGAATTGCAGGATGTCGAAGACATCAGCCGCTGTCTCTACCTGAAAGGTATGACGAAGGTTTTCACTGGCTTTACCTACTAACTCCTGAAAGGAAACGAAAATGAGAGCTTTGTATTACATAGTAATGACCTTGATGGCGGTGTGCTTCATCATGATTGGATGGGGCCAGCTTGAAGGTGGCTATCTGTGGATGTTTAGCCTTGTGGCTGGTGGTGTGGTGATGGGCCATGTCCTCACTGAGGCACTGAATGAACCTGAGCAAAAGAAAACAAATGACGCTAGATATATTTGAAGCAATGCTTCAGCGGCATGATTGGCACTACCAATATGCCGAAGGCAAGGCTTACTATGATGGCAAAGCATCAGATGATGGCATCATGCAAGCCATGATGGCCCTGAACAAACAGGGCTTGGGCAAACAAAGCATGGCTTTGTGGATTAAATATAAACCAGCTTCCTAAAGGAAACAAAATGGAAATTGTGATTGAAATTAAGAATGTGTATGGGGTGGAAAAGTTCTATCCCATCTGCGACAAAGCAAAGCTTTTTGCTTCCATTGCTGGGACAAAAACACTGGCACCTTCGGTGTTGGTGAATGTGTCCAAGCTTGGTTTCACTGTTACCCTTCACCAGCAAGACCTGCTCTCTTTCCTAAAGGAAACAAAATGAAAAACGATAATGATGTGTATGGCTGTAGCATTGAAATATTTGCTGAGAGTGCCGCCAACAGCTTCACTTATAAAGTGTCTGGTGGTGGAATGATAGTGGCTTCGAT
>Ga0214921_10005278_pt1 | contig 18361 bp, 9 predicted proteins | sample LL1505_MetaG_FD_177992 | JGI IMG/M metagenome (GOLD analysis project Ga0214921, IMG submission 177992) | Freshwater microbial communities from Lake Lanier, Atlanta, Georgia, United States - LL-1505 | ecosystem: Environmental > Aquatic > Freshwater > Lake | place: USA: Georgia | collected 2015-05-28 | reverse complement strand
GAAGGACTTTGAGGGGACAAGAGATTGGTATGGTCACCGAAAGGAGCCAAATACGTGTCCCTTTTGTCACAATCGTCTGATTACAGGGGATCAAAAGACAGCACGAAGTGGTTACACGGTAGTTCGCAGAAAGGAGAAAAAGGGGAGCGACCTTATTCACGGATACATTAGCTTCCTATCGTCCACAACCCACCCCAAGTATCTTGCGCTACCCTGTTGTTTTACGACACCTGAGACTCTGCGTCTATCAGACAAACGGTTTGCGGAGATACGTAAGTCGTTGATGGACATGTCTATTCAACAGATGGTGGAGCGACAAGAGGGAGAGGAAGAAATCAGCGCGGCAAAGCGGTCCATGGCGTTAATAGGTCAAAAGGAGGAAGAGGAGGAGTTGGTCCATCGTAGCGAGGACGCGATTGAGTATGCGATCTTGTTCCAACAGCTACACGAGAAAAACCTTTTGGAGCCAAACAAGACGCTAAAGCCAAAGAACGTAGGCGCCGCACCTCCCCAGTTTGATGCGTTCTTCCATCAAGATTCATTTAAAAACATTGTCCATCGCGTCAAGGTGTATCTAACGCTGCAGGCCAATGCACAGGGTTTCATCCGTGTTGGTACACCCAATCCAATCAATGAGTCCCTTCTTGGCGTGATTGCCCCCTTGATAGAGCGAAATACGATTGGCGAGGTCAAGCGCCGCTTCCTGGAGGTGGTTGTCCCCCGTGTCTTCCTAAATTCGCATTTTGGAAACCTCGTGTTGGAGTTCTACGATCCTGGGGACAAAGATGCGATGCCGTCCACCTACCAAGAGTTGAAGGACTGGTCCGAAATCAATCTGGGCATCAGTATTTCCAGCACCAATACCTACCAGCTGATCCGAATCTACAATTCATACCATCGTTTTGTACACTTTATGAAGGACGAGAAACAGCGCAAGGATCTGCGCCATATTCAGCCCATTCTTGCGGAACCAGGGTTGGTCACGCCACGTGGCCTCCAACTGATTGTCATGGAGGACCATGGAGACAAGCCTGTTACGATGAAGTGTCCCACATTTGGCGTGTCTATGGATCGTAATCGCAAGAACGACTTTGCCTTTATTTCACGTAGTATTCGTACCATCGCGGGAACCCAGAACAAATATGCCCATTATGAGCTATATGTTCATACGAGTAACAAACCTCCTAAGGGGGGTCAAGGGCCGATTCATGAGCCGATTCTGAAGTGGAATCATCAATCGCGTTCCTATTGGCCGAAGGTTGTGGAAACGCGTATTGATGAATACTTGACACAGTGTCAGAGTCGGTATCGCTCCCTGTTTACCTCGCAAGAAGGTATTTCACCCATGGCCATGATTCCGCTGTCCAAGGCGGTGGAAGCCACGAGCGCTCTGAAGCCCTATGGAATTGTCAAGGATAGTTACAATCATGTGGTGGGTCTCACCTTCCATGTCACAAAGGCTCCAGGCACCATTCCGCTCGTCACACTTCCCGTGGTAGACGATGGCGTGATTTCCATCTCCTCTGCGTTTTCTATTAAACATATTCATCTAGATTGGGAGGACTACAAGGCTGCGCCCACGGAAGACATTGTGGCATTCTATCGCGACAAGTTATCACCTCTCTTTGCGCTATATCCAGGATACACGATTCAAAACAAGGTGATGCTTGCCGATGAAAATCGTGTGGTGGCGATCCAGCTCTTAAACGGTATTTACATACCTGCGTCCCAAGGGAAGGATGCATTGGACACGGTCCGAGTCAAGCAATTCCAGTGGAGTCTGGACAAGGAAATTGCAGGTATTCCTTCTAGGTTAAGACCCGATCCATGGATGGAGGTATTAGAAGGTTTGACGACGGAAAAGAGCTGTGGGTTTGACAGCGAGCTAGTCCGCAAGTCCAGCTATGTGGAGTTTGAAGAGCTGTATCAACAATTCCGTCTGATGGTATCCAACTGGTTATCAGAGGGCGGTGAGGTGAAAAAACAGGTAGAAAAGATCATCTTCAATCGTGATCTGCCGTTATATGAAAAGAGAAAGCGCATGGACATTTACTTATCGTCTACGCTACAGTCGTGGTTCTATCCAGACAAGAAGCCATGGAGTGCCCCTGTGACCTTCTTGCGCAGGGATTGTCGCGTGATTGATAGCCCAGTAGCCTGCTCAGGCACCTGTGTGTGGAAAGAGGGTGCAAGCGGTGGAAAATGCCTATTACACGTGGATGCGATGACGCCTCTGAGGGGCCGCGAGGTGTCTACCCCTGAATTGTTTACGAAACGGGTCTTGGACGAGTTGGTTCGTTTCCCTGCGCGACGAAGGCAGCTCTTGACGCGTGGCGACATATCCAAGGTGAGCAAGATCATGGAGCCGATTCGTCAGGGCGACGAATACATTATCCCAGAATCCTCTCCTACATGGACCAATTTACTACGTTTGGAGTGGACACGTCACGTACTGGAGGAACCCGAATACTATGAAGAAATGTCCAGAAAGCCTGAAGAAGCGCGAGAAGAATACAAGGAAGAACGAAAACACGAGGAAGAAGGAGAGAACGAGGATCGTACACCGAGGGATATGCCGCCTGAACTGGCAGCCATTTTGGGCAAGGGATCACCCCTGCGTCTTCATGTTCCTGCCATCACGGATGAAAAGCAACCGCTTCTGCCGTTCATGGCCATTCTTGGCGTCACCTTTGACCGCGTGGGCTTAGGCAAGCGAACCGATGTTCCCATTCTCACCAAGGACAATCTTATCAAATATGTTCGGACAACCACACGACCGATTGGCATCGTAGACCTACGAACCCGCGACCAAGGAGCACTCTTTGTCAAGCCTGATGCCTTTTATGGAGCGGTGTCTATTTTGGTGTATTTGCCGAATCAGCAGGTGGGTATCCTGATGGATCCCAATGGCGAACCCTCAGTAGAGTTGACGAATTTGCCTGCATCCTTGGAAACGGCGTGGAAGAATGCGTTGGTCGTAAAGCGTCAGCTGATTCGTATTCAGAAGGTAAATGATCAGCCACCTCCCCTCGTAGCAGCGGTGCCAAAGAAGAAGTTGCTTCGCATTCCAAAGGTGAACAACGAACCTGAACCTGAACCTGAACCTGAACCAATCAAACCGAAGAGAAAACTGCGGATTGCCAAGGCAAACAACGAAGAGCCAAAGGCGCCCAGTGCAAGGCCAAAGACGAAACTACGTATTCCAAAGGAGAATGACAATGAACTACAACAACTCTTCTCCGCAAAGCCGAAACCCGAACTCAGTATTCCAAAGGAGAATGAGAAACCCGAACTACCACTCGCTGTACCGCAGGAGCCTATTCAGAAACGCAAACTACGCATTTCAAAAGCGAACGAAGAGGTGGAAGAGCCGTCCATACCGCCTGCGGCAGTGAAACCGAAACTACGCATTTCAAAAGCGAACGAAGAGGTGGAAGAGCCGTCCATACCGCCTGCGGTAGTGAAACCGAAACTACGCATTCCAAAAGCGGATGCGGACGCGGATCGGAAAAAGGAAACAGCACCCAAGACAACGCTACGTATTCCAAAGGAGAATCAAGTGCCTATGGTCCCCAACCGAACGCTGCGCCGTGTGCGGTTTACCAATGAAGAAGGAAAGGCTATCACCCAACCCAAGCCATTCTATCAAAACAAACCGGTCACCAGCATGAGCCGAAATCAAACCAAGCGAAAGCTGAGAAGCAATCTCTTTGCGTAAACGGTGCGTATACCATGTATTGTAAAAATAGTGACTAGATTTACAATAGAGGGTGTTATAGGAAGCATCCATTAACGGAACTGGAAGGCGAACTCCGCAAGGGGCTTACCCTTTTCTTCAGGGAGCGGTTCAGGCTCCTCAGGAACGGGGAGAATCACGGGAACCTTGCATCCGCCTGCGACGGCTCGCCGACGACATTCTATCATGTCTTCCACTTCGTCGGTCAGGATATTGAGACGCATGCGACGATAGGAGGGATTGTCAGGGTGGAGAATGACCAGATAGAGATCCGCAATCTCCAGACCATAGTATGTTTCCAGAATCCATTTATACACGTTTAACTGAAGTGTGTAATGCCAATAATTTGTATCAGGTAGATGCTCCAATGGACAGAGGCCGGTTCCAAACGGATTTTCGGACTTGATTTCTTTGGACCGCTTCCAATCGTAGATGACGAACATACCGTCTGACTTTCGGCGGAACACCATGTCAATGGAGCCACACAACTTAATTTTGCGTTCCTCTTCCGAGGACTTGTCAATGTAGTCGGTGAAGACCTCCCATTCGGACCGATAGGGCTCCAAATCGCCTCCACAGTCCGCCCAGAACTTCATGAAATAGCGCCATTCAGGCGTTTCTTGTACCGCAGGGTCAATCAAATCCGTCGCTCCGTGAAGGAATTGTTCAATCGCCAAGTGCATCGCGGTACCCGCTGCCGACGCCTGTTTTCCATTATTAGACCATTCTTCCATAATCTCTTCATCCGTTTTTCCAAAGTATTTGCTGTTGGCCCAATTGGCACCACGACGCATTTTCTGAATGATGGCCTTGGCGTCAAAATGGCCGAAGAACTCATGAATGAACCCTGTGCAGGAGATATTGCCCTCACAGGTGCCGTTTACGTAATATTTATGTGTTTCCTCTACGAAGTAGATGTTCTTGTCGCGCGGATGCGCATTCGCAAAGGATAGTTGTTGCCAGGGTTGGGGTGGCATCGTGCTATAAAGATATTGTATACCAAATTTAGGCTCTGGCCCTCTTACATAAAAAATTGACGTCAATTTTTTAAAACAAGATAGTAAAGACTGCGTACCATAACATAGACACGATGAGTGAAGAGGTAAAGAATCAATTGATTATGCTGTCCCTGGACATCCTTGACATTTCGGAGAAGTATAAGAAGATGGGTACAAAGGAGATTGATGCACTTGTAATGAATCTGGTTGCTGGAAAAAAGACTGGTTTGATTAAAAAATTATACGAATTGGAAGAGAGTGTGTCTGCTCTGCGGAAAGCCGCTACCAAGGCTACGTTATTATCCAACAAAGCAGAATCTCTTTCTGTATCTGAAAAGGATACTGAACCTGGAATGGTGCAAGAAGAAAAGAAGCAACAAGGTAAAAAAACCAAGGATGGCGTGGTAGACACCACGAAAGAAGGTACACAAGAGGTAATTCATGAAAAGAAGAAGGAGAAGAAGGAGAAGAAGGAGAAGAAGGAGACGAAGGAATCCAAGGAGGCAAAGGATACAAAGGATGAGGAAAAGAAGAAGGAGACGAAGGAGCCTAAGGAGCCTAAGGAGCCTAAGGAGCCTAAGGAGCCTAAGGAGCCTAAGGAGCCTAAGGAGCCTAAGGAGCCTAAGGAGCCTAAGGAATCCAAGGAGGCAAAGGATGTGGAGAAGCAAAAGGAAGCCAAGAAAAAGGGCGGAAAGAAGAAAGAGGAACCAGTAGAAGTAGAGTCTCAAAAAGAGGCCGTTCTACCATCGGAAGAAGTGGACACTTCCAAACAGGAGGGAACAACCGAAGAGGGGCTTCAACCGATTCATTTGCGACGAAAGAAGATTCCCATTCATATTAAGACCCTGGTATGGAATGAATACATTGGTCATGATGTGAATGACAATAAATGCCTGTGCTGTAAGAAGGAAAAAATTAATGTGCGTAATTTCCATTGTGGACATGTGATTGCAGAGAGTAAGGGGGGTGATTTGACTATCAAGAATCTAAGACCCATTTGTGCCCCCTGCAATCAGGCGATGGGAACGATGTCCATGAATGAGTTTACAAAGACGTTCTTTGGGTGGGAGGTGTGATATTTATAACTAGAACTTTCTGTTCTTAATAGTGTATCTAAATTGCCCTGACCCTCCTTTATTTTTACGTGTTTTTGAATCTTTTTTAACATAATATTTACCCTCTTTTAATATTTTGTTAATATAATCAATATCAGATTCGGATAATCCTATTTTTTTATAGACATCCTTGTCTGATTTTTCATGTAGCGATATTTGTGGTATCTTATTCCAAAGAAATGGCGGAACATTCATACCTGATGCATATAGAAGAGTAATAAAACGTATCACTTGAGATCTAGTTAAATACCAACTTAACATTGATTTATTTAAATCGCTTGTTGGTAAATAATATACGCCATCTGTCTTAGCAGAATTATCTATAATTTCTTGAAAGACATGCGTCTTGTTATTACCATCTAGCGGAGAATACCGTGCCCACTGACGTCTGATAAATACTGAATTTTGTTTAGGAGCGGTTTTGGAATATTCTAATGTATTTTTATTGTTTAGTAATATTTTATCTGATATTATTTTTGAGCGTTTATCATCTACACCAGATGGCGTAGGCTCATTAAGGTCGATATCGTAGATGTCATTATTAAAAACACAAATTGTATTATGTTTGTAGGGTATATTATTGGCTACAACTCCACATATTTTTGTTGCAATAGTATTAAAATATCTATTATTAATGGTATGGATCATAAAGAACGGATTTATCTTTAAAATACTATCATTGGCAGCATGATTTGGTATAAGAATTCTATTTGGTATAACAAATACCAAGAATGATTTATTGCTATTTTTTAAGATGCTGATACCAAAATTAATAAATTCTACATAAAAGTTTTTATCTTGTCCCTTCTGAAAGGGGGGATTACCCATTACGATATCAAATTGGGTAACACCAAATATCTTTTGCAATATTTTCCCATCCACGCTTAGTGTATCTTTACAGCATATATTTGGTTTTGCCTCAGGGCAGATTTTCTTAAAAATCGCACGACATGTTTGACAATTACCCTTGTCCAGTTCAATCATGTACAACATTTTTTCAATAATATGTTTGTGCCGTGCTTTCGTATTCTTAAATTTTGGTAGTTTTTGCAGTTCATAGTCAAGCTTGTAAAAGGCAATCACTGGAAAATTACCAATTCCATTGGCAGGGTCAAGGAAGGTACTCTCTGGATTCTGCCATATCTCTGTAGGGATTCCTCCAATCCTATCTGATTCTTTATCCTCGGTGAAATTACCATGGTCATCTACTCCCCATATCTTATATTCACCCTTTTCCAATGCAGATTTTTTTAATCCATATAGCATTTCACGAACCAGTTCTGGTGGAGTAAATACCTCACCCCGCTCCTTTTTAGCAACAGAATCAGGCAATAGGTGTTCATCAATTATTTTCAGGATACTATTGTATCGTTTGTCGGAAGTCAGATCCGTCATCTAACTATACGTATTTTCTTTTTTTCCGCGTGTTATCAAATCTTCCTCCTATAGATTTATTTTGGTCAATTTTATGAAGAAACCCCTTTATGTATACTTCTAATGTGGTACGTATGTCTGGAGTAGTGATGATACTATCATAAATAATGTCCATAACGTGTTTAATGTCCATATTGCGTTTCATGTCCATTTCGCGTTTAAGATTTTCAGGTATTTTTTTAGATTTTTTAGATGTTTTAGGTGTATGATCAGGAATGTAAATAGAAATATCACAATATACCCTTTCGTATAAATTTGCAGTGATATTACATGATTTTGTTTTATCTTTACAATGGCATAGAATTGGATTGGATGCGTTTTGTTTGCCTTCTTCGTACTCTTTCAATAACTGATCTAGTGTAAGTTCTTTGTTCCATCTTATTGAATTGCCTGTGCGGAACAACAGGGAATTGATAAAGGTTTGTACTAAATTTTGTATGTTATCTTCGTATATTTCATCGGCTTTTACATTTTTATCGCTTCTTGAATCTAACCCATTGGAATTATTTTTACGCCGTGTAATTCTTTTCTGGGATTGTCCTTTTGGTATGGATTGTCCAGCTTCTTCACTATGTGTAGGTTTTTTATGTTTCACAACTTCATCGCCCCTTATAAGTGATTTAAGATTGGCAAAAATATCCTTATGTGCCACAAGGAAGCGTGACACATTGTGTTTCACTTGCTGTCCAGACATGTAAAATAAATCTAAACTGTTTATGACCTCCTCCTGAATTTGTTTCATAAATGTTGCATAATCAATCCCTCCCTTATCTAATAATGTATATGCATCAAAGCCCCAATCACATAATTCAATGATGCTATTTTCAAGTTCTTGTTGTGATTTTAGTTTATCACGTTTTAATAAGCTATTATTTAAGACAGCATATTCGTACATCGCTTTAATAATGCGCTTCACATTCAAATCAACTATAAATCCAAACTTTTTACCTGGACTATCTGTCAGCGCTCGGAACATTTTTTGAATAATATCATCTGCTTCTGAATCCGAATCCAATAAAAAGGCGACATCTGCACAAGGGAGACTAATACCCATTTGTGCGACCCTTCCTGTAAGGATTAACAGTCCCTTTCCACGTTTTAGTGATTCACGCTCAATCGCAGTAATTTTTTCCTTAAGGTCTTTACCATCTACCTTTTCTCGTAAGCACATTCCTTCCTTCACACACGTATCTGCATAATTACCGCCAAAATGAACTAATTCGTACACACCACCGCGTTGCGTTTCATTTTCATTGTCTAACGCATGTTTTTCTTCATCATTGTTATATGTAGTACCATTATTGGGAGCCAACAAATTTTCATTATTGTTCACAGCATCATTTTCAGAATTTATTTCATTATTCTCCATGTTTACCATATTTTCATCGTTCATATCATACACGATTACTTCATTTTGAGAAGGTATGTTAACGTGGGTTTCCATCTCTTCCTTTTTATCTTCATTAGCAGCCGGCTGATGTTGGGGCGGTTCGTTTTTGTTTATACACTTTTTGTTGTCCATTTCACTTAACGTAAGAATTGTAAAATTATCACTCCAATAAGGACGTTCCGCTAAAAAGGACCCCCATACACGACATAATGGACCAATTAGAATATCATCTGCATGAGTTGGTAAAAACATAATAGCAGTAAATGGCGTACCCATATATGGACGTGTTTGATTCGCTGCTGCTTTTTTGAAAATATGAATCAATGCCTTGTCCTTTTTATCGATTCGTTTGATTCCATGTTGCGCTAATAGGTGCTTATCGGCATCTGCTAATTCTTCATCGGTAGGTGTTAGGTAATCTCGCAATATGATGGCATGTTCTCTATTTACTAGATTATGATGCCACTCTCTCCATTTTGATTCATCCATAAGATCGGGGCTTAATCGGATTTTAAATAGATCGGCATGTCTATATCCAGAACCTCGTTCCCTCAGTCGCTGAATGGCAGCATTTGTAAAAGTTGGATGAATGAATACAGGTTGTGGAAATTGCATATAGGGTTTTGCAATTTCCTCTAATGACTGGCCATTTTCTAACCGTCTTTTTAATAGAGTGATAGCACGTTCTCCATATCGTGACACAATATCAGATGATCCAAAATAGGTTACATCATGGGGAGAATTTGTACTAGGCAGACTAGTCATTTCTTTTATATCCGATAAACTCCATATAAAAAGATCGGACGAATCATCCAATACTCGTGCTGTCTTTTTATAGGTCGCTGTCATAAGTAAAATGGGGATCTTGAATTCGGTAAAGGCGGCTTTAAAGTTGGATTCAGACGTAGCAGTTAAAAGGCCTCTGTGTGCCTCATCAAAAAAGATAATATCGAATTGAGGGTTAAGGATACGTGTTTTAAGCTGTTTCATCATTTTAGAGGGTTGTATCATTTCCCTTTCACAAAGCTCTTCACTTTCACTGATTGATGCTAGTTCACGTGACATAAAAATAAAGTTATAACGATAACGATCTAAGTTCAACTTTTTAATTGATTTATACTGCCTGATATCATGAAATGTAAAATCATTAAAATCAGAAAATTTCTCAATCAAGTCATCTTTAAATTGTGTCATCGTTTCACTAACGGCTGATGTTAGAAATAGAACGTTAAATGGTTTATCTTTCATTATTAATCTATTCATGATACCGCCTGCAATATAGGACTTGCCGCCTCGTGGTAGGACGCCAATCGTAATGAAATGTGGTTTTGCCCGAAACTGTTCCTTCTTGGCATGAATGGAATGGACAACAGATTCCACCACTAGTTCTTGATGATAGTATAATTGAAGTGGTGGTTTTATTTGCTTATCTTCAGGATACATTTCACGTAGCTTTAAGGTAATCTCATCTTCTGTTCGCTGAATTGCTGGATATTTATTAAAAAAATTAGAACGGAATGATTGAAAATAGGTAAGAAGTTCATCATAACCAAGGACTGTATCTAGACGACGTTTGATAAAATCAATTTTCGTTCTATCCAATTTATGTAAAAAGTCATTTTTATCTCTTATGCATACGCATATACGCGTATTTTCGTATGGTACATTTTCTATATGAACAGATTGTGCATCTAGTAATGGTATATCATAATCTTTTTTTGCAGACTTTTCTTTTAAAAAGTTTTTCACTGAAAAGAAATAATATTTACCATGTAGATTTTGAACCTCTAATGGTCGTTTTCCACATGAATAGGAGGTTGCGTCTATATCATGTGGCTTATCATCTAATAGTTGAAAACAAATATCAGAAATACCTTGAATCTGTTTGTTCCCACCTGAGCTCAGTATCTTTTGTGTATACAAATATGTACCTGATAACGGCTGTATTCGTTTATAACTATCAATAGAGCAGAATTGAAGATGAAAGCTATTAAATGCTGGAATGATATTAATAGCAAATCCTAATTGGAACAATGCTTCAAAATAATCACCGCCTTTTAGGATTTCTTTACCTTTAATGCTATTTGGTAAATTTATGAGTAAATCTATTTGGGTTTTCCAATCATCAGGTAATAGAATTTTTTTAACTAATAAATCAAATAGAGTTGAATCATATGGCAATCCAAAATCCTCTATTTTTTTGGTCTCAATAACGTGCTGTAATTGATCATATTCATGTTTAATCTGGTCGCATGATTTTTGACAATGCTGTAGTCTCAGTTTAAGTAGCATCATAGCATCTTCGTCTGATATTTCACCCGCATTGCTTCTTTTATCATTTGGATCCTTTTCTTCTTCTATATTTTCCCTCTGAAGTAAAGGCTGTACATGTTTCTGCTTTTGTTCAATAACACGGATATTGCTCTTGGGAACATTTAGAGGCTTTGCAGAAGAATTATTTTCATCATTTGCAATCAGACTTTTTTTGAGTGTGAATCGCTTTTTTGGTTTGTCAGTGAAGCCAAATGGTGCTGGAGACAGACGAGGTAATTGTTTTGGTTCGGAAGCATCGGATGCATCAGGACCACCTTGGTTCATCATTTCTATATAATATATACAAATAATAAACATGACTAATACACATTTACCGATAGTCTATCATAGACTCTGTAGGAAAACGAAATCGCGGCCACGCCTTCGTCTGTTCCACAAAGGAGCCAATCGCCAAATACGCGCATGGAATGTGATGTTCTGAACATCCCAGAATCTGACGAACCTCCTCCACACGAAAACCGTCCATGGGACAAGACGCCACGCGGAGTTCGGCACATGCGGCGAGTCCAAATCCAAGCGCCAGATAGGTCTGGTTCATCGCCCATCGCAACCGATCAGGAAGTTCCGCGAGAAATTCGGAAAAGGCCGCACGAGGAATCGCCGCCTTCGTCGCCTGAAGATATTCTTCCACGCGCGCCTCTAGGTTGGTGCGAGCACAAAGAACAAACAGTGTGTGACACTCGGTGACCTGCGGCTGATCATAGGAGGCAGCACGAAGGCGCCGCTTTAGGTCCCCATTCTGCACCGCAAGAATCCTGTAGGGTTGTAGACCAAAGGAGCTAGGAGCATTCGCCATCGCTTTCAAGATAAGGGACACGTCCGCCGAATCCACGGGATCTGGGCCGAAATGTTTCACGGCACGGCGCCATTCCAGATTCTGTAAAAAAGAGCGTTCATTCATTCTATCTCCTATCATAAAAATAACTTTATGCTAGGACATAACTGTTTTGTATACATGTTCCAAAGGCGCAGATACGCTTAGAACTGGAACCAGTACGCGCGTCTAGGACTCGCTTAGAACTGGAACCAGTACGCATGTCGTGGCCATGCTTAGAACTGGAACCAGTACGCATGTCGTGGCCATGCTTAGAACTGGAACTCCGCAAGCTCCATAATCATGCGTCCCACCTTGTTCTCTCCCTCAATCTTACCCGTCTTGATGGACCGTTTGCCACCCAGCTCCAAAGGCGCCACCTTGCTACTATACAGCAAGTACTTTCTAGCCTCGCGTGCGGCCTCCACCGTATCATGGAATCGCTGGTCGTGTTTCCAGCGATAGGCAAGTGCCTTCCTCAGCTCCGCATCCTTCCTCTGATCCTCCCATTTGTCTTCGTACACGATGACTTTGTATTTGTTAAGACTCGTCTTTGTCAACAACGATTGAATCTGTTTGTCCTCTTTCTGCAACAATTCAAAGTCCGACTCCGTTTCACGGCGAATACCCTTGGTTTGACGTTCTGTCAAGAATTGTTGGTGAAGAGCGCTCTTGGAACTGAAGAGTTTTTCGGCGAGGTCAGGGCGATTGGATGCCTGTTTCAGCTTCATCGCCGCCAGATAGTGCTCTACCGAAGGATACTGTACCTCTGGATTCTCAGGGTCAGGAATGGGGAAGGGTGCAAGGAGACTCATCCAGCGAGCAACCAAGGGGTCAATCTTGCCATCGGGCTTCTTGACACGTACGTCCCCTGGACTCTCCTCCACATCAATGCCGAAACGGAAAACCTCTCGGGCAGCGAACGTTCGGTCGGCGGCAGGCAGGCGCGATCCAAGATCCAGCTCAATCTTGCCTTCTAACGCACCCTCTGCTACCTCCGCGCCCTTCTCCTCTTCGGCAGGAACCGCCGCCTCCAAGCGACCCGAGGGCGTAATACGAATCAGGGTAAACGCCACACCGCCCGCACGATTCTTGACAACCTCCTCCTGCACTTGATACTTGCTCGTCAAATACGCCTTGTCAAAGTTCTTAGGGGCCTTTAAGACAACATTGCGGACTTTACCCGATTCAATCCACTTATCTATGAGGACATTGATATTTTTACTAGCATTTTCCGCGTTTCCTTCCTTCTGAAGATAGAGGTCCATCGTCTCGCGATTGAGGTAATTCTCGCCACCCCATGGCGGGTCTACGAAGAGGAAGTCGGCCACAAAGCCAGGTTCCCATGTGGTGACATCCTCCAAATGTGGTACAATCTTTTCCTGTTTCTTGAACGTCACAATGTTCTTTTGAAGTTTATGAAAGATGATTGGGTCAATTTCAAAGGCGTCAATGGTAGCAAAGGGGAAGATATTGGACAGGTTAATGGTATCAACGCCAATGTGTGCGGTGGCATCCACAATGCGACGAACCGCAGAGGGCTGGAACCAGGAAAGGAGAATCGCGTTCACCCGTTCCTTGTGCCACGGCTTGAGAACACTATAGGCACTGGACGTTACCACGTTGAACAACTCGTAGGTTGCGTTCTCCTTGGTAATATCCTTACCAAAGCGCATGGTCTCCTCATTCTCGCTGGCCGAAAGACCGACTTCGCCCATACGCTGGAAGATAAACCAGCGATGGAGGAACGAATACTCCTTCACCGCTTCCGCCGCCATGGTATATATCTTTCCATCCTTCTCGGCCATGGCATGGGAACGGTCAAAGGTATTCGTGCTATTGCGGAGCCCCAGTTTCCTGAGTTCGCTTGTCGGCAGTGTCTCAAATCCAATGGCTCGCATCCGTTTGCGGAAATACTCAAAGGGTACGAGATACTCACGGTGGGTGGCACCAATACTGATAAACTCTACATCAATACCGAGACCCACGGATTCGTCATCATCCGTTAATTCATCGGTAGTATACTGCTTCGTAATGGTCCAAATCGGCACATCACCTTCCTTACCGACTACGGAATGCCCCATCTTTACATCAGTAAGGAGGTTGAACACGCGGTTGCCATCAAAGCACGCACCTACAAAGTAGCCACCCACCTTCACAGTGTCCGCAAGATTCTGGAGGAAACCACTCAGTTTTTCCTCGTTTTCAAAGAAGTAGTGGAGAGCAAACATACACGCAGCGACGTCCGCACCACCACGATAGAGACCCGCAAAGTTCTGTAGAATATAGGGAGGGACGACGCTTTCGGGTTCCGCACCACCGAAGATACTGCGCATCATATCCTTCTCTTCCAGAGTGGCACCTGCCTCACCGTTGACAATCCGCAACGAACTATCGCCAATGAGGAAGGCCATTTTGGGAATGAACTTTTTATCGGGCTTTAGAATCGTGCCGAGATAGCGGCGATAGGCACCGTTCTCAGGATTGGTGATGTTGTCCCGTGAAATATCCACGCCTACCACATACCGTGCGCGGTCGCGAATCCATTTATTCAAATCACCCGCCTTACCACAGCTTAGGTCCAGTAGGAACTTGTTACCACCCTGAAGCACGGGGCGTAGAAGAATATCGTTCTTGATGTACTGATTATGGAAATCGCGGAGTCCACGGACAAGGGCAATGTTTTCTTGCGATGCCTTGCTTTCGTAGTACACCTTCGCAAACTCCATGTCCTTGGCCCCCGTATCCGCCATGACCTCTTCAGGAAGGGGCTCCTCGTTGCCCGAGCGAATCATGGAACGGGTGACGGGGTTGTGAATGGAGTTCCATACACTATTGGCTGTTTTTTCATCGTTCATGGTGCCCGAGTATTTGATGGCCCCCTTCTTTGTCAGCGCACGTTGAAGTCGCTCTGTCTTGTCATGACGAATACGATAGGGGACCCAACGCCATCCTGATTCACGCTTCGGATCATATCGCATTTCTACGATACTTCCATTGGGAATGGGCTCCTTCGTGTGCTCCGTCTTGCAGAAGTACTCACCCGTATCTACATCTATTTCCACGGCGACATTGCAAATGTTCGCCATCGTATCACCGAACTCCAATGGATTGAAGAGAATGGGCTGATACTTATGGCTACGCTGCTGTGCCTCCTTGGGAAGGTCTCGTATGGGGTCTTTGCTCATGAGAATGGCGCCACGAGGATTCTGGAACATGGGGTCCGAACTACCGCCCACGAAGAGTCGCATGGTTTTGTACTGAATGGTCGCACCGTTGTTTGGATCAATAGACATGACAACATTCTCCTCGGTAGGATTGTTTGGATTGCGTTCGTAGTGTACCAGGAAATCAATCGTGTTGTCCTCGGCCGGCTTCCATTTGAATTGGTAGTCCCAACGAACACCTGCCTTCTCAGGAATGGGCTGCGAGTTGCTGGTAAGGATGAGACCGTCGGTGTAGTATTCTCGGTACTCGTCTAGTACATCGGCACATGCTTGGAAGATGGACGTGTTACCAGGAGACGCAAACTTGAACCGTTTCAGGGATAACTGAATCTTCTGGAGGGGTTGCAGTCCCTTGGCGATGATTTTTTCTTCCGCACGCCACTGGTTGTACCAAGCATGCATGCTGTTGTATCGCGTACTTGCCTCCTTGTCCAGTCCACCATCTTCTGTGTAGGTCATAAAGGGCTTATCTGCCATATTTTCGCCATCCGCTGCATAGTAAATATCAAAGACGAGATAATTGTTCATTGGACTACCATCTTTTGTACGTGTCACCCATTCTCCATCCAACAGACTACCCGCGCACTTCGGATTCATCAGGCCCGTGCGATAGACCTTCATGCTCATGTCCAGGAGGAAGAGTTCACCCGCCTTGTTGACAAACGCCATCGCACGAAGTCCATCGGCCTTGTCTGTTACATTGAATCCCCCGCGAATATTGGGGACACCCTCCTCCGCTTCTTCCATCATGTTGTCCACTTCTAGTGTAATCGGGTTCACACCACGGAACTTTTCCGAACCCGTCAGCGCCTGATATTCCTGACGAACGGACTGAGACACGGAATTCCGAATCAGAAGGCTGTTCCGCTGAATCGCGCGTTGAACCTCGCCCACGCCCCCAATAAGAGCCTTGAGAGCCTTGTCCTGAGTATCGGTGTACTTCGTATCATGGATGAGTTCCACCTCCACTTCATAGCGCGGGAGTTCCTTGAACACGTTGCGATCCAGGAAACGTTTGGTCCAATAAAACCCTCCCTTTTCGGGGTCACTGGGGGTCTGCCGAACCACGGACATGTCCACACGAACACCATTACCCTCAAAACTCCAGCGACGAATAAGTCGGAAGGCCTTCCTCTCATTCGGCCAATTAGCCACGAGTTCTTTAACGCGGGGGTCGTCTGGACTCAGGGCCGTTTCACGGCGCGTTTTAAAGCGAATATCATATTCTTTGATATCCAAATTGCTGTCCTTACTCGCCCGATTCTTAAACATGGCGGTAAAGGCCTTATCTTCCAGAGTATCATCCTGACAATAGGACCGAAGGACATCCAGATTTTGAAGTGTAAAGCGAATCTCACTCGGAGTAATGATGTTCAGACGGTCCTCTTGCGGCAGGGGTGTGAATCCTTTGTCCAAAAGGCGCTGGGAAATCTGAAGGAACGTAGTGGTATCCACCGTTCCTCCTGGACCGAAAGTGGTTTCCAGTTCAAATTCCTTGCTCTTCAGCCAATCCTGAATGAATTGACGAAGTTCTTGGTGTTGGTCGGCAGTGATTTCCATGTCGCCCGTTCTATAGTATGGATATAAAAGTACCTTAGGTTTCAAGATTATCATCGCTCTTCGTCAAATTTTTACAGAAAACACTTATCGCACAATGACATGATGTTGTATGTTATCCGTACCAAACGTCTCTCCCACAAGTTTCACCGCCACAAGAGGGTCAAACTCCTTGTTGCAACAAAAAATATCAATATAACACGACTGAAACTCGGGATAGGTATGAATGGAATAATGACTTTCGGAAAGCAAATACATCAACGTATAACCATGTGGCTGAAATTGATGACCTGCCTTTTCTAGGACATGAAGATGTAGAGAATTCACCACGTGGTCGGATAGGGGTTGCCCGCGTTCCAAAGAGGTAAGGAGAGCGGCATCATTGACATCGTATACATTCATGATGACATGCACACCGACGGGCATGTGTATCTTACTTCGTAATAGGTCATCCTATTTTAGGTAGGTAGAGAGAGGAAGTAGAGCAAACGATTAGTCTATGACGGTAAGGGCCCCCTTCTCCCATTCGCGAAATACGCGCAACGCCTTGTATTTTCCGAGACGTGCGGCGAGCGTGTCCTTCAGGAGAGACTTGTCAGAGGGCTGCCAGGAGGGCAGTACCGCCAGTTGCTCTACGATTTCTGCCTTGGTTCCCTCCACTTCAGGCCATTGGACAATCCATCCATTCTGCTCCATGTGGGGAAGCCAGGTAGATAGGAACGCGGCAGGATCCTCCGCATATGGTTCGGAAGGAACGGCGACCCAGCGTGTGCGGTAGTCCACTATCCAAACGGGACAATCACGTTTCCACACCTCAGGACTGGACGAGAATAGTATCTCGCCTTGCAGCGCGCTGTCATATTGTTTCTTTCCCTCTTCAATCTCCTCTTGAACGGCAGACTTAAGAAGCACGAATTGAATGCCTTTCAAGTACCCCAGCCCCGCGAACAAATCCACATAGTCTTTGTCTTCTAGCACAGAGCCATGATAGGCTGCACCAATGAGATCGTGAATTTTCTTCCGCTTCAGCCTCAAATGGCTATTGCGAAGTTGTTCGGTTTGTTCTTGAAATGCAGTGGCTGCGTCAATAATTTGTTGCGTGCGCGCGGCGGGTGCCGCCAGGGAATAATATGTAGGGTCGGCAATACACACAAGAAGGCTGATAATTCCTGTGGGATTCAGGTGATAGGCTTGGTAGCCTTTTAGACCAAGATTGTCCAGTGATGTCTCTTGTGCGGGTTTGACAAGTTGAACCTCAATCGGATCCAATGTTTGGGCGCGATTGGGATTTTGTTGGGCGAACTGCAGGAGTTCTTGAAAACTAACATTCTGGTATTGTTTCGCAGGGGTCGTCATCTCTACACGTAGAATGGCCTACCGTATTTAAATGCTGTGTGGTGCATCAATTTTTAGAATCATCTACTTCCATGGCGTCTTCATCTACATAATGCTCATTCTGGAAGCGAATGACCTCTAGGTCTTTCAGACGTTGCTCATGTTCCTGGCGTGTTCGGAGGCAAAAATGTAGATATTCCTTGATATGGAGGAAGGTCTCCTCGGAAACCGTGGAGAGGTCAAAAAAAATACCGTTGGAATTTTCAGTATAGGATTCTCTGGTTTTGCGAAGAATGCGGACCAACTCTTCTTGTTCAGGCTTTTGGAGATGCTTGATGTCGTCGTATACTTTTTTGCGGTCCTCGTAGGCAGTCGCCATCTCTGATTCCGTATAGATGTTCCAACTTCACAATGGAGCGCA
>Ga0214921_10005277_pt1 | contig 18361 bp, 26 predicted proteins | sample LL1505_MetaG_FD_177992 | JGI IMG/M metagenome (GOLD analysis project Ga0214921, IMG submission 177992) | Freshwater microbial communities from Lake Lanier, Atlanta, Georgia, United States - LL-1505 | ecosystem: Environmental > Aquatic > Freshwater > Lake | place: USA: Georgia | collected... | reverse complement strand
AAAAATAATATGCCATGATATGGAAGAATCTGAGCAAGTAATATCCTGGAATGATTCTCTAGAAACGCTTGTTGCAGAAGAGGCAGAGAAATGCGGTGGACTCTCATGGCTCCATGCAGAATGTGAACGCTATTTTTCGTGGCATACGAACATGGTCGCACTCCCTGTGATTATTCTAAGCACAGTGAATGGATTTCTTTCCGGTAGTTCACAGACTATTTTTACAAATCCCGAACTCTCATCAATCTCCCTCGGTGTGGTGAGTTTATTTACAGGTGTTCTATCCACGGTGGGATCCTATTTCGCCTGGGCAAAGAGAACAGAGGCTCATCGTATCTCATCCATCCAATATCAGAAGGTCTCCAAATTCCTCACGATTGAACTTAGCCTCCCCAAGGGTGAGCGTGTTGCTGCAAAGGACATCCTGAAGATTACGCGTGATCAGATTGAACGCCTCATGGAGATTTCACCTGCAGTACCTGAATTAATATTGAAGAAATATCATAAGAAATTTAAGGATGTTGTTGGAGTTGCGCAACCTGAACTTATTGAGGGTCTCAGAAAGGTTAAGGTAAACAAGTATGTTGCTGATATACCTGAGGATAATAAGATCAAGGTAGACTTTATTCAACATGGTGCTCAACCAAAGGCGGTCCCTAAGAATCTTATGATTGTCACTAGATCTAATCAAACCCCACGTTAATCTCCACCTCACGACGACAGAGAGTCTGAGGAGGACTCGTCTGGAAGGTGGTGCGCACCCGCTTCTGGACTGACTCCTCCGATGAGGTTGTCTTATTACGTGACGACCGTGAGCGGCTTAACTGCTTCATATGCGAATTCATCTCAGTCTCTACTGTCTCACAGTTAAGCTTGAGATACTCAATGATATTCTTCTCAATGGCCCACCGGAAGAAATTCAACTTGCCGACCGTCGTGACAAAGGCCTCCACTCCAGGAAGACTGAACATGATGCGCTCCCGTCTGCAGAAGGGATCAAACAACTTCTTACTGTACGCCTTGAGTTGACTCTTGTAACTCATGTAGACCATGAACTCCTGACCGCCGAGAACATAGCCGATATTATGACGCTTAGCATAATTCGTGACAAACCAATCAATCAGACGGAGACTGATCACAGAGGTACCCTGAAGGAGCGCCATCACCTCAGGTAGATCGGGCCGCGCAGCATAAAAGGCCTGTAGACTCATAACAATAAGTTCCTGCTTGCAGTGGATCTTACGTCTTCTTGTCTGGTTATCGGGATTGGTGCTCTCAACCGCTTGCTGAGGGACTGACATTCTACGTTGTAGTATATCCTCGTTTTAAGTCTTGGTGGATTTATAGATAGGGCCGATGTTAGGTGGTCATAATCCGAGTGTAAGTCTTCTTCCGGATAACCCTTCAGCACAAATTGTAGGTGTGCAGGGTGGAGGTGGTAGAGATGCTAGCGCTACTTTTACTACACAACATGGCTGGCATTCTAATCCACTTATTATTCCTGTCACTGCTTCTAAGCAACCTATTACTGTCACTCACCTTGGCTTAAAGAAGTATCATGATCTTTGGAAGCGTACTCTGGGTCCGAATATTCCTTCTAGACGTAAACCCCGTTCAGTCAGCAATGACCCCCACGTGGTTATCGGTGTCTTAAATGCAGTGGAGTGTCCAACTTATATAGTAGCACCTCTTCGTGGTGATAAGGGTGCAGCGATTGACTGTATTGGGTGGGCGAATGAACTTCTCGCAAAGGATCCTAGAATACATGTTGTCTTCATGGGACCCTTCAGACATGGTGGGAGTGCTGCAGATGGAGACTTTATTGAGAAGCAGTTAGAGGCCTTGGCTGCTGCATGGCCTGGACATGCGCTTTGTATAAATTCAGAAGAAAGTAGTCTCCGTTGCTTAGACGGACTTTTATTACATGCTACACCCGAGACAAGTAAACAGATTGCATTTGGCTTCTTGCCTGATCCTGATATGGTTTATCATCGTAGTTCACGTCGCTTAGATTACTTAGATATTGATACACTCAGAATTCCTGCATCAAGTCATGCCCGTGCAGATGAGGGTGAGAATGTGTATACGATTGGTTTTAAGAAACCGACTAGTTTGTATAGTTCTGATAAGGAGCCCAAGCATCAGCGTTTAACACACGATCATGTTTGGAATGCTCCTCCCGGCTGGGTGACTGAGATTGCATTTTACTCTCTTCATAAACAACGTGGTGGAGCTCCTGTACAGACCGTTACAATTGGAAAGGCTACATATCCAATTCGTAGCGCAACTCCTGATGTAATGAAGGAATGGGAGGCTGGTACATTTACAGAGGATGAGAAGAAATTATTATCAGATGAGGGACTAATGTATCCAAATAAGATTCATGCGGAATATTTAAAGGGTCTTCTTATGCATGAATGCGATAAGGAACTTGAAACACAGATTGATCCTCAGTGTGCTGTGTTTCAATATATTATGGCTGATAAACATTATCAGAGGGTAAAGAATAAGAATTTACAGACAATTTCAGTAACTAAGCCACTTACACCTGCGCCATCTAAGGCAGCGCCAGTTACACCTGCATTAACTCCTGAATTTAAATTCCCTGTAGCTCCTGCTAAAGCATCTGCTGCTCCTACACCTGCTGCTCCTACACCTACTCCTGCTGTTAAAGCACCAACACCTGCTCCAACGCCTGCTGCTCCAACGCCTGCTGCTCCTACACCCGCTCCTGCTGTTAAAGCACCAACACCTGCTGCTCCAACACCTGCTCCAACGCCTGCTCCTGCTGTTAAAGCACCAACACCTGCTGCTCCAACACCTGCTGCTCCTACACCCGCTCCTGCTGTTAAAGCAGCAACACCTGCTGCTCCAACACCTGCTCCTACACCTGCTCCTACACCTGCTGCTCCAACACCTGCTCCTACACCTGCTCCTACACCTTCTACTATAGAGCCTGTTCCATTTGCTACGGGTGTTGCGCCTCAAGTAAAAGAAAAGAAGGCTAGAAAGGCTCCAACTTCTAGAAAGGCTGCTAAAGGTGCCGCCACTACAGGTGGAACGCGCAAGCGTCGCTCTTAATGCTTTCTCCGAGTAGTACGTTTACCACCACCCATGCGTGTCCGTCTCCGTAAGAGGGTTCCAGTTGCAACCACAATAAATATACGCTCGTATTGAGATGTCTCAATATCAAGGCCAACGATCATGTGATTATCTTTGTCTTTGATTAACTTCTCAGCCTCCTTAATAATTGCTTCGCGTATGTCTTTAATTTTCTTTTCAAGTAATTCAGATTTACCTCCAAAGATTTGCCCAATATCAACACCAATTCCACGAATTGCACTAATTGATTCGTTGTGTGAGACAGTAATAATATCAATGGGTTCCCATTCTGATGTATCATATGTTCCGGTTGTATAGACACCTGGCATTCTCTAAATTCAATATATATCTTTGTAAGTGATATATTGAATTATTCTAGATTTTTGGCTGCGCTTTTCGTTAAGCACCTTAGTTTTTTGGCTGCGCTTTTTCCTAAAAAGCACCTTAGTTTTTTGGCTGCGCTTTTTCCTAAAAAGCGCCTTAGTTTTTTGGCTGCGCTTTTTCCTAAAAAGCGCCTTAGTTTTTTGGCTGCGCTTTTTTTTAAAAAGCGCTTAGAAGCCACGAGGGAAGCCGACGAGGTTAGCGCCAAGACCGAAGCCCGCGCCCTGGCGCGCCGTAACCGCGATGCCAGGCGTGAACGTGTCGAGCAAGGCGAACGTGGCGAAGGCCGCAACACCGATCGTGAGGATCTCACCGAAGGCTGGCTTCTTGGGGTTGAGGACAAGGACCGCGACGAACGCCACGACAAGACCCTCGATCAAGTACTTAAGAACTGATGTTAGAACGTCACCCAACGAAAAGTCCATTCTCTTATACTTGATCTCTAGAAATTATATTGACTGCCTGGCTAAAGACATTGTATACATTCTATTCAGACCCCAATGAACCAAGCCAAGGAGGATTTTCTTGAGGAAGACCCCGAGATCCGCAGCCAGAAGTTCGTACTTCTATCCTTTCTGAGTCCCGAGAATGTTCTGGAAAACAAGGATCAGTTCTTTTTTGGTGAGTTCCTCAAGCAGTATGAGATCGACTATAAGATACGGAATCTTGAGACCTTCCTAGTATCAGTTGTCCGGGGAATTAATGATAAGCTTACCCAGGAGGCTGATAGACTTGAGGGTGCAGGTGTTGATCTCAGCGGCGCGGCAGCGCTGTGCCGTAAGTCTCGTCTTAATATGGCGGGTATCCTAGAGACATACCAGGGCTACGTGAAGGAGAATGACGCGGTCATTAAGAAGACGACTATCAAGGAGGCCTATGATGACTTCCTCTTCAAGAACCAGACGAAGTTGGAGGAGACCTTTTTTGAAAAGAATGAGTTCCGGACAACAATTCGCGGGCTCAAGGTCCGGGGTGTTACCGGAACACATGGTGAGGCTGTTGCGATGTCAAAGAAGCTTCAGAGATCAGATCCTATTCATAATATCTTTCTAGGTGAGGTCGGGAAGTGGCTTCCATGGGATCCCAAGCCTCACCAGATTCAGGAACAGGAGTACGCGGAGGATCAACTCAATACGATGATGAAGCGCTACAAGGATAATGAGGATGCGAAGGAGAAGTTCGTTGCTGACCAGCGCCAGGAGGCTACACGGGGTGCGAAGAAGGGTGTCATGTCATCTGATGGCAATCCGGTATCCGGAGACTCGTCAGGTGGTTGGGGATCTATGTTTGATGGACCGGCGGATTTGGCTGTTCAGCGGAAGAAGGATGCACAGGCTTCTGGCTCATCCGGGAATACGCAGATGGATCTCAGCGGCGTGCCTTTGGCAGCAGCAGTGGCAGTGGCTTCGCCTGTGCCTGTGCCATCAAATACCATTGAGACTTTGCCGAATGCATTAGATTAACATGCCAATCTGATTATAGGCCTGTCCCTCATTAGGCGCTGTAATATCCACGCATCTGTTATTCTGGCAGAACGTACCCTCACCACATGGCGTTTCAGAGCGCGCACAAGGAGCATTGATACCGCCACACTCCTTTGCAGAGCATGAGGACATATCTGATGAAGGTAGAAGAGGCCCTACAAAGGCTTCAACACAGAATCCATTTGAGCACTTCAAGCCCATGGGACACTGTTTATTCGCAAGGCACGGGAGTTTAGCGGTAGAGCCACCGTTACCACGCCAAGATGGGGCATTGTATGAAGGCATGCGAACAACCTGTAGGCCAACAAAGACCACTAAAACGATTACGATAAAAAGGCCAATTCCTGTACCAAGTTTGAGTGCTGCCATGACTTCTACCGTAGAGTCTGTAAATTAATGATCGGAATTAAGGGTATACAGGCAATTCATTAGCAGGAAGTGGTGGTGCATCAGGTTTTGCACAGAATCCATTTATACATTGAGTTCCAGATACACACATGGGGAGATCCACACCACAGCGCACGCCTGGATGACCCGCAGTAAACCCTTCTCTATCAGTGTAACGTTCAAGAAATCCTACAAACCCTGCGATTATTGCACCTACACCAATAATAAAGATAGATAGTAAATTTATTATTGACTTGCTCATATCTACCATGAACTACTGAAATTAAGTAATTCATGATATATATTTAATGTGCTGTGCTTAATTCCTAAAAATTCGCAGGGCCTATCTTGACGCCTGGATCTACGGACACTGTAGCAGCAGCGATTTGAGCAGCGAGATTCTCCTGAAGACCCCCGGCCGTAGTGCTAATGGTCCCCTTAATCTCAGCAAAGGTCTCGGGGATTAGAGGATAAAGGAATCCTGTAAAGGCTGCACCGAGAAGGAAATCCCGACTTAATTGTTTATTCGAAGGAGTTTCCTTCTGAAATAGAACCGCCGCCGCTGAAAGGGCCGCTACAAAGACACCGCCGGCTATAGCCCAGACAAAGACTTCTAGACTGGTCATTTGTACTTCTGAGCATTCAAGTTAGAAAAAAAGCGTGCTTACTAACGCGTTTATCTAAAGTGTCTCATAGTCATCCAGGCTGAGTGGAGTCGGTGTGACCGGTGTTAATAAAGCATTAATATCCTCAAATTCATTGAGATCAAGTTCCACGGATTCTCCTAGAATTTTGAATTCATCCGAGCCTTCATCCACCATAGCCTTTAGTTCAGCATGTCCACCGTCTCCAAAGACTGCATCTACACCCGTAAATCCAACTGATTTCTCAGTATCAATTACCAAGGTATTGTTTGGAACGCTAGATGGCGCTGGTACTTCTGCAACAGGCGCAAATGCAACAGGCGCAAGTGCAACAGGCGCAAATGCAACAGGCCCAAGTGCAACGGGTCCAAGTGCAACAGGTGCAACTGCGCCAGCCTGTGTAACATTCACAGTTTGTAAACCGGCTTCAGGAATCTTAATTGTATGATCACCGTCACCCTCGGGAGGTGGTACAGGCATACTTTCCTCCAAACTCTTTACTTCCTCCGAGATATTGAGAACCGGCAAATCCTTCTCCTCCTCAGGAGATATAGGCGCAGCAATCTGAATTCCATCATCATCGTCTTCCTGGAGACTGTCACGCAAGATGGACTTCACCGGGAGTAGATTACGAATCGCTTGTAAGATTCCCTCTTCCAAGAACTTGTTCACGCTCGTCGTATTCTTCTGCTGATCCAGAGAGGACCCATTATCACTAAACAGGTAGACATTGGACCATAGAAGACGACTACATTCGGAGAGTGCACGATGCATGAAATGCTCGGGCTTGGGTACTGTAATATTAATCTTCCGCCGGGGCTTTGCGTGGAGACGAATTGCCGATAGGATCTTTGTATGTGCAATAAAGACGGCCGTGATAAGATCCTCAACATAGTCACAGTGGATTGTCTGTAGAAGTGCAGCAGTTTCACGTTGGACCTTGTCCATATTCCACTCGGGGATCTGACTGAGCGACTCCTGAAACTCGCTTAAGGCAGAACGGGACTTTGTTGTCGCTACAGCAGCTTTAGCCTCAGCAAAACGATCCAAGAAGAAACGAAGAAGTGAGGGTTGGAAATTAAAGACCAACTGCTTCGTGTATTCTGATTTGGCTTCGCTGTAAATCGCGGCACTCGTATCCTGGTTTTCCATGTATGCTAAGGATTAGTGTCAGATTAAACTACGGAAAAAAACGCTTATAAACATATTCCAGTATAATTCTTATATTTGTCACCGTATTTCTCCTTTAATAGATCCTTATCGGTCTTTAATTCTATGTGAACGTCTAGATGAAGTACATCTTCAAAGATACCTTTTGCAAACTCAATATCCCGCTTCGTCGGTTTATAATGACCTGATTTTGTATTCAAACAAATGGAACCGTCATCATTCACTGTTCCAGATCCAGCAGATAAAACTGGCATACAGGGCATTTCATTTTCAACAAATTTATTAATTTTATTACGAAGAGTTTTTTTCTTTTGAATGGGTCCTTGCATACGAATTAGATCTTTATAGGCCTTATTTGCTGCATCATATATAGGATCACCCTTATGAAGATCTAAGAATCCTTTTAAAACGCATACAGAATGCTTATTTGTCTTATTACCCTTTACTACATATATATAATTAACTGATTCATGGTCAAATATAACAAACTTGAACCAGCGATCATGTTTCTTTTGAAACCGTCTAATAAATCTAGACACGGTCTCCTTATTTAATTGAAAGGGTGCATCGGTAGATGTAATTACCTCGTACCCCACATTTTCCTTTTTCTTAGTTGTACTTTTCTTTTCACAAAGATGTTTATTCACAAGTTCCTTACGCTTCCGCGTCTTCATATCTATTTGTTCTGAGAAATCAACCAAGCACTTAGAATCCACGGACTCATTCCCATCGTACATCGCTTTAGTACTTCTCGTTCCATTGGATGACCCTTCGCAATCTGTAGAACCGTTGTATAAGGATCAGCGCCGGCAAGTCTAGCCGTCCTTAGTTCAGTTAATGATCTCGGGGTATCTATTGTAGGTACAACAGGGTCATCATGTTGACCCCACAGTCTGTGAATCTGCTTCTGTCTCCATGTAGGCTGCGGAGGTGGCGTTAGACGTCTTAGAATACACCGCGATTGAATGGGTTCGGCCATACACTCCAGACGCCGCACTTCCAGAGCACAGGTCACATGCGCTGATGCAGTCTCCAGAATTCTACGCAGAAAGGCTTGCGCATCCAGAGTTATATCATCTGCACCCTCTAGCCAGACCCAAGTGGGCTCTCTCGTACGTACGAGACCGTGAAGGAGTTCGCGACCCTGTCGCAGAGCACGGTCATCACGGCAATTCCATCTGAACAGAGTATGTCCAGCGGCAGCAGCGGCTTGTCTGATCCATCGGGATTTACCTGATCCTGGTGGGCCAACAATGAGATAACTCTTTCCACGAGTCTGTTGCATTCTGTCTTAAGACAGAAGAGGGTCTTAGGCCCTAAGATTTAGTCTCATCTAAGAATTTTGAATAAATCTTCATTGCATTCCTCATACCATTTGTTTGCTTGGCGTGATACTTTGCTCTGTAATACATTGATTGAGCAGATTGCCTTTGTTCACCGAGTGGCTTTTTTTTCAGATATCGTAACGTCTGTCTAGCCTTTGCTGCTGTTCCGTAATGAAGATGGGATTTTTTTCGCGTACTATTAAACAGCATCTATTATGTCGAAGAAAAATCTACCTTCGTACAAGCCTTTGACTGCCTATGTAAGTCTTCTAATTTATACGTATGATCGTCTATCTCAGTCGCCTTCCACTCTTTCATGAATAGATTGTAATTGTAAGTATGAAGTGCACCCGCGATAAAGACAGATGTACTCCCCTCGGTCTGCTTTGAGAAATAGTAGAGAAATCTACAGATTGCATAGGAATCCATGATGACTGCCGCCATAAAAAATACATTAGCTAGCCACCGATCAAAGACTTTATAATCATAGTCATCCATGATAGTTTGGATACGCTTCGTGATAAATCTCTTTACTAGGGCCTGATCCTTGGATCCTAACTTATGGAATTGCTTACCTATCTTTGTCATTCCGCGGCTGAGCAGAGATCGCGGCTTAAGAGAAGGATCAAAGGGCTTTGCAAAACAGAAATCCTTAATTATGTTTACATATGAGGTTTTGGTTGGATACATCGTGTGAAACTTATCAAAGTATGCATGTTTCTCCTCATCAGATCCATGTATAATTGTCATGATATCAAAGCCGTAGCGAAAAAAGAGCGGTGTCAGTCGGAAATCAATGTAATGGTAGCGCTGATGTATATCGTCACCCTTGTGGAAGAATGCCTTCGGTAGAAGTGCTTTTCTCACGTCGTAGAGATGAACCGGGGTACCCTTGTAGATCAAGAAATACCGATCAATGAGTTCGCCTAGATACAGGCGAGTCTTCTCCATGCCGTCACGACCCGCCGCAGGCGCAAATCCCTCAAAAAATACATCTAAATCTGTACCGGCCTCCTTATGGTACTTATCTAATTCATTAATCAGACTCAGATAATTCACACAGTTCGGGGTCTTGCACGACTTGCAATCCTTATTGGGGAGATGACGATCTCCAAGAAGGAGGATTCGTTTACCATCCTTCTTATAAAGTGATACTGTGATAGGGTCGGATAGTCTTTTAATTTTAGGCAACACATTCTCAGCCATTCTAATTAGCGACGCGAATTCTGTAGTTCCTCTAGCATCATGGAATCGCGAATAGCATTCTTTCTTAAACTTTGACTCAATGGGTTATTCTCCACAGCATCCACCATGGACTGCATGTTCCGCTCCATACTGACATCCAACTTGAGTGGCATTCTGTACTTGACACGGCCTAGATCAGCCGTACCGGGTGTCATGCCCTGCACACGGTTCACCGCCATGGCGCGGTCATTGATGTCATCGGCTGTCAGGCGATTTGTCTTCTGATGAACCTCTCCCTTGAAGATCGCAATTCCACCATTACCCGCAAGTGGCTTGCGCAAGACCGACGTTGTCGTCTTAGCCTCATTCTTGCGCATGTTATTCGCGGCCTCATGACTTGTGAAGTCCTTATTCACGGAGATAGCCGGTCCAGCCATACGTGAATCCTGAGAGAGTTGATGCTTCTGTGTGGGCTTTGCAATATCCTTGGGATCATAGACCTTGAGACGCTCAGGGCCCGCACCAGGACCAGAGATACCACGGTAATTGAACTCCACTGTCGTCTCCTTGACCGTCGTGCGAGCGACATCTGAGGGATCCCATGTTGTAATAGCAGGCGCACTTGATGCATATCCAACAGGTGTACCCGTCTGTCTGATGTTGCCAACCGTATCTCCGCGGCGCGTCGGTCTAGCATCATCATTATAATGTACTGAGACCTGTCCAGATTCAGCAGGGTTCAAGTTAAGACCCATCACACGATCCTGCGTACCTGAACGCTCATTCGGCCGAACCTCATATGACGCAGCACCATAGTCATCCCGTGCACCACCGCCGTATGATGACGCATCATTGTTACGGTATCCAGCACCGCCGAATTGCTGACCCATCGGTGTACGGTAATCACCCGCTACGTAGGACTTGAAGGCCTCCTGAGATGCAGGCGCACCGATAAGTTCCTCCGTTGTGTCTGTACGAGTTGTGTACTTCAACACCTGTGTAGGTCTCACAGACTCCTTGGTGACTTCCGATGTGGCGATACCGTTACGCTCACCTGACTCATTGAGGAAGAAGGTATCAGGTCTGTACTTGCGAACCTCACCTGAATCAAGAGCCGCTGAGGTGACGAAGTGAACACCAGGTATAACTTGGTTGTTATATGATAGTTTTGGCTTATCTGCAACACGAAGTTTGTCAGTGGTTGGCATGGCGCGCTTCATGATTTCATTCACTTCAATCTGTTGGAAACCTCCCTTGCCTGTGATACCACCCTTCTCACCGAGCGCCGCACCTACACGTGTGGGTTCAAAGGGCTTCTCGTTATTGCGCCGCCCTGGTTCCACAATACGACTCCGCACGAAGTCCGCATTGGGCTCATTTCCAAAGGGCTGACCGAAGGGCTGATTATGATTGAACATGGGTGCAATTTCCTGCTTCTGAATCTGTGTCGTGCCTGCACCCGTGTACATGTCTAGACGACTCGTGTTCGCAGAGGATGCCATATTTTGCTTGACGCGTCCACCGAAGAAGGGCTGCATGTTATTATGCTTGAAGTCGGATGACGCAATTTCCTGGCCGCTCAGATTACTCACAACACTGTTACCTTTGACCCAGACGGATGAAGCCTCGACTCCGCTGCTAACCATGGAGACCTGAGGAGTGGCTGAATCAATAGGTTCGGGCATTGGACCTTGGCCTTGGCCATTGCCACCGCCTTGAAATCCCTCACGTCCTACAGGACAGTCGCGCCGCTCACCATTCGGATTTCTACCAGGAGGCATAGCTGTACCGTATGCAAGAGGAGTTCCATACATGGGGCCACCATTGGGCTCAGAAGGATAGGTCTGTCCGCCGGGTGTCTTATACATGAAATCCAACTCAGTACCTGCCATGGCCGTATTAGCAGCCGCGAGAAGTGAATCTGGGCCTCTGCCATCTTTTGCACGTTCTGCAGCACGCTGTAGAATCGTCTGCATCTGCGCCTTCATGGCCTGAATTCCATCGGGTGATCCAGTAGCCGTAAGAGTATTGATACGATTATTTAAATCTTGGATACTCGATGCCTCATCCTTTGTCAGATACTTTTGTACACCGATTGTATAATATTCACTAGGAACAGGGATTGCAGGATCTGAAGGGGGTTGCTGTTGGGGTAGAATTCCTACAGCCAGGCTGCGGAAACCTTCTCTAGGACGAGAGGCCAATTGTGAGACAGCGTACCCAATTGCTACTAAACCTGATAGGGCGGCTATCTCCATCACTAACATCAGAGGGTGTTTTTAGGGCTTGTGAACAACGCTCTCCATCTTTTTGTAAGACGCCTGCTTGACCCACTCATCCTTCGCCTGAGTACGAGAAGGCATCAAAAAATCAAATGGTGTCTCGTAGGTCTCCTGAGGTTGGTGTGTGAGATCTATCCAGCGATTCCACCCCGTGGCTCTCAGAGTACAGGGTGGATTATATAAGCGGGCGTAGGTGACACCGAGAGTTACATCTTCTCCATTTGCGAGAGGGACCTGATTTATCTTGTTATTCACAGGATTATACTGGATCTGGTTGTTCTTTACACGAGTTCCAAGACGATTGATATTTTTCAGATCAGATTCAACATCTGTACGCCACTCTCCCTTGGGCCAGGACGCCCCCGAATACTGTAGACGGATGGAGGGTTCTGCCGGAAAGCTAGAAGGACAGTTGTGCTCGGGCTTCTCTAGATAATACCGTGCAGCATAGGATGTAATTCTCATATCATCCATTTGGTGGAAATCGTCATTACTGGGTCTAGTTGACGACATATCTACCTTACGTCATATACAATATAAACGTTAAGGACTCGTAGCCTTTAATGTTTATCTTGTGAATTGGCATTTAATAGTGCCGGCGTCTTGTACGACTTCTGTGTTTGCGCCGCCCACCTACAGATTGCTGATTACTCTTTGGAGTTATATTGTTATTATTACCAGCCTTATCTAAAATATCATTCAATTCACCCGAAATATAGTCTAAGAAATCAATCATTTCACTAAATATAATATCTGCATCAGGAGAAATTTCCTCAGCAGCTCTGACATCTTGAATTTCACGACGATATTTTACAGACCGATCCTTAATCTGATCATTTAATGCATCTACACGGTCTACGTTCATTTCTATCTTACCCTTAGTATTTCTCAGGTGTACCACACTGAGTCACCTTCATGGGAACAGGGCCAAAGGAAGCCTTGTAGGGCCACATCTGAACAGAGGGAAGATGTCTAGGGCGAACATTGATAGAGACAGATCCCTTTGTAGACTTGCGATCAATACTATATTGTTCAACGGGTGGCGCCTGATATTCACGTGCTGAGCACTTTGTTAGAGGAATATTGAGTCCCTTCAAGTCAGACTCTACGTCAACCATAGGACCTCTTGGAAGACTCACCTCATTTCCACCTACGAGACCAAGCATGTGCCGGGCAGGCTTCATATGTACATGAGTAAAACGGTCTTCAACATACGTTTGAGGATTTTCAAATTTCTCAAAGGGATGTTTTAGTATTTGGAACTGTTGGTCCATTCTAACTTCGGTGAACTTTTATTAAGAGTTCATATCATTTTTGCGAACTTTTATTAAAAGTTCTTAGCAATTGACATCGCCATCAAAGACGGCTCGTTGACTATTGCTAAACCTCTGGTTTAGCAATTGACATCACGCATATAAGATCTGCTAGGGATGCCCGCGCGCATCCATCCAGCAGCAGCAACCTCAGGAATCAAGTTTTTGGGGTTCTGGATATTATCCGCAAGTGAGGGAACAAGAGGTGTAAAGACACCCACAAATTGCTGCTCGGTGACCGTGCCGCACTCCTTCTGCTGTTTCACCTGCTCAGAGTGGATAAGTAAACTCTCCACATCAGGATTGCCACGACCACCACCCATAAAGGGAACCGTCAAGAAAGGGCGCGCCTGTGCACGGATCTGGCAGCGATTGCTCTTAAAGGATGACTCATTGCGTAACATGGAGTCAGCATCAATTCTCGCATTGTTAAGACCATATCCCTCACGGGGATACATGAGTTGCTGCTCTGAAGCAAGAGGATTTACAGACTTCGCATCAGGAACAAGGTTCGTCGTGGTGTACTTACCAGGGCCAAGTGACTGCGTATAATACTGTTGGATTCCACAAAGGTCATCGCGCGTCTTCGTGAGACGATTGATATCCATATCTGTTATCTTTCAGGAAAAAAGAAAGCATCTTAGATAGAATATGAAACAGGCCGAAAAGTTTTGTAATTGTATCAAGGCTGTCAGAAAGACTGTCCGTCTTCGGCCTGGATCTAAGAGTAAGGAGGGTGCGGCTATAGGAATTTGCGTAAAGTCAATCTTACAACGTAAAGGACGAACATTAAAAAAGTTCAAGTGCCGGGGCTCTAAACCTTCACTTATTACACAGTCATCTTAAACTGATGGAACCGATGATGTTCCAAGTGGACAGAACACGCCAGGTGGGCATATTTTGGGACCCGCCCCTGCACCATCACTGCTCAGTGGGCAATAGTAGCCTTGTGGGCAGATGATCGGCGGTGTCTGGCCGCCCGTTCCCTTTACACAGTAATATCCAACTGGGCAAGGTGCTGGACATTCTTCTGTAGAGGCCTCCTTGCATACACATCCAGCCCTGCAGTATCCCGTGCACTGTGGATCTTTAAGACCTGTCTTTGTTCCATAAGTTCCACCTGGGCAAGGAAAGGCCTTCGTACCTCCCGATGCTTGTGGACACCAGAATCCGGCCTGACACGGTGTACCGGGAGTCGCAGGTGCATCTCCAAAGGTTTGTTCAGCAAATCCTTCATCCTTAAACATATAGAGACACCCAGAAAGTAATACAATTAATATAACTAGGATGCCTAATACTAAATTACGTGGCATACTTACTATTTTATAAGGGGTTTTTTATCAAGGGCGACTATTTAGCCAAGGTACTACACCACCATCCGTAGCACCAACACATGCTTCACGACCACCTTCCTTACATGTCTTACCTGGAATCTTGTAAAGCCAATTCTGAAAACTCTCCCGATCATTGGGTATTGTTGTAGAAGGCATGGTTATAAACTGGCGCTGGTTCTGCGTCTTACCGAATACGTCGGTCGGATCGGAGAACCAATTTACGCGGAAGAACTCATCCAAGGTCGCCTTTACAAGGGGTGTATCTACGGATGCAGCGGGTGCACGTGTCGGACTATACTTAACTTCATCAACAAGAACATTCATAAAGGGATTTCTCGGGCTAGGTATGGTCGGCATCTCTCCATCGTCACTATCATCCGCTCCGTAAACAGGAGGGGAAGAGAAGTTCGCAGTAGCAGGTTCTTCAGTTACAATACGATTTCTAAACTCCTCTTGAATATATGGTGCCTTTATCATGTCAATGATATCTGGCAGCGTTATAATTAGACCAAGTACGGATGAATATAACATGGTTGTCTGGAAATCGTGATTAAATATTGAAAATGCCACGGAAACAACCAATATAACTAAGAATGTACGAGTTAACGCATTGACGCGTTCGCTGAAGCAGGGTGGGTGACCTGTTGAACGTCTCTTCCAGCGTGCGAGCCACGAGTCTGTAATAAGTCCTGTAGGATCTTCCCACCATATTGGTGTACATAAGGGGACTTTGACCATCTCCTATCTAACACTGGCTAGTAAAGTTTACTTCTTTCCCTTCCCCTTTCCCTTCGTACGATTTACAGCAATTGATGCAAAATCATCAGTTTCCTCCTTAACTACTGTGTTTGTAGGTACAGTAGCTGTTGTAGTAGTACCTGACGCCGCACGTGCAGCCTCATTCTGAGCCTGCTTGCGTCGGAGGCGCTCTTTTACAATAGCCATACGCGCGGTTTGTTCCTGTCCGGCAGCCTTCGCTGCATCCATATCCTCAAAACTGAATGCCTTGCGCATCTGCTCCATCATTCCAACAAACGCTGGGTTTTCTGAGAATTCCTTCATCATCTCCTCCGCCTCGGCGGCGAGATCTTGGGGTCTGAATTCACCCTTCTGAAACTTTTCCTGGAGACGCTTCACAATACGCTTCATGGCTGTCTGAAGACGTTCAGGATGCCGTACAGTGCTATTCATGATAACCTCAAAGGCCTTGCTGGGATCTTCCTCACACTGTCTGATTGTCTCTGCATCTAGACCAAACTCTTCAGGCTTCAACTCTCTGACGATCTCCTCAGCGAGTTTGACAAGTTTTCCCTTTCGGAGTCTCTCGGGAAAGGGTGGCAACTTATCACCCATACCACCGGAACCAAAGAGCTCAGCGAGACGCTTAGCAAAGGAATCAAATTCTGTGCGATCCATCTTATTGCGCCACTGATCCATGAACTTATCAGCCCAGGCCTTAAAGGCCTCTCCACCAAAATCGTCGGAACCACCCTCCTTCATAACAAAGGTAAAAGAGAGAACACTGATAAATTGATTAATTGCTTTCTTTGTTCCTTCACTTGATGCAGCCCATACAGGTTCACTGATATAGACACCCGGAAGAACCATTCCAGGAAAGGTTGAAGGGTCGCGCTTAGGACTGCCTGCACCTGGAAGAACAAGGCTCTTGAACATGTCAAGACGATCCTTGGGCGCGATAGAAACAGAGACCTTAACCACTTCAGCCATTTCTGGAAAGGTCTCGGAGAGAGCCGTGGCAAATTCGTCGTACTTAGTCTGGAAGATTGCGTCTAACTGGGCACTCATCTAGACTGGATACATAGAGGTTATTGTTGAACTTTACGTGGTGCACTTTTTAAACTCTGCGTAAAAATATAAAAAGGCTAGCAGGTCTGCAAACGGGTAGCAGGTCTGCAAATGGATAGCAGGTCTGCAAACGGGTAGCAGGTGCTTAACCACGTGATCTTCTTGTCTTTCTATGAGGATGTCTCTTACCAGCCTTTTGAGCCTTCTTTAGTGTAAATGTGAGGGGTCTAGAAGTGGTCATAATCAAATCTCTAACCCTATTATTATCAAGACTTGTTACATCTGTATCACCAACCTTAATAATTACATCGCCCACGCTTGCACCAGCCGCCTTTAGTGAAGAAGTAGGTGAAAATTGTACAATCTTATTGTTTGGTGTAAGTTCTACGCCGACTGGCCCTGCTTCTGCAACTATACACGTTTTTGGCTGACCCGAACGATTAAGTATAAGTCTTCCAAGTGGCCGATGTACAGGTTGAACTGTCGCAGGTTGAACTGTCGCAGGTTGAACTGTCGCAGGTTGAACTGTCGCAGGTTGAACTGTTACAGGTTGAACTGTCGCAGTCTGAACGACTGTATAGGGTTTAGTATTGAGTGACGGTGGGCCTAGCCATTGACTTAGAGCTTTATTATACTTTGAATGATTCATCTAAAATTGCAGTGTATTTATTTTCTATACCGCTAAATACCGAAGTTAAGAACTCTTAATGTCAACACTCGCTTTGCGAGTGTGACTTATTAATAGTCTTACTTCAGTAATTAGCGGCACCACTTAGGAGTACTTAAATTAAGTACTCCACGGTAGCATATAATACATATGGCTTTTTTTATTCAATATAATAGCTACAATGATTGACTGGGTCCCTGTTGGATTTGCGACCTTCATGGCAGGCATTGATGTATTAGGCTTAAGTATTGTCAAAAATGTCAGCGGTAGGAACTATAAGATATGGACTATGGGGATAGCTGCGATCATCTATGCCTTCCAGCCATTTATCTTTCTCTCGTCCCTGAGCGGTTCATCCATGACTATTATGAATTTAATGTGGGATCTAACCAGTGATATTATGGTAACACTCGTTGGTCTCTTCTATTTCAGTGAGCAAATTGGTAGTAGGCGAATACTTGGACTTCTATTGGGATTTGTATCACTTGTCTTAATGGCACAGAAGGATGGAGATTAGAAAATGTTATTTACGATACGTACGTCTACGACCACCCTTTGCAGTGTTAGATGGTCTTCTAAATTGTGCTTGTTCAGTTTCACCAGTTTTATAGTATAAAATCTTACCCGTTGTCTTACTGAATCTATGCTTCCAGCCTTCAGGAAGAGGATTCATATAATCTTTTGTTAGATCAAGGCCCAAAATAACCTTATCAATGTGAGATAGCCTTGTAAATGCTGCTTTCATAGCACTGACCGCAGCCTTAAGTGCATCCTTATCACCACTGGTTTCTGCAGCAACAGCATCATTAAAAGCCTTATTATATTCTTCAACAGCACTTATTGCAGATTCTGATAATGAATTATTTTGTGGGTTTGGTATTCTGATCGGTGGAGGAGCAGGAATAGGTGTAGGAGTAGGAGGAGGAGGAGGGGTCCGAGCCCCTGGATTTGGTTCAACAGGTGGAGGTGTTTCAGGTTCTGCAGCTGCTGGAGCAGGCGCTGGAGGTGCTGGAGCAGGTGCTGGAGCAGGTGCTGGAGGCGCTGGAGCAGGTGCTGGAGGCGCTGGAGCAGGTGCTGGAGCAGGTGCTGGAGCAGGTGCTACAGGAAATTTTGGTTGACCTTTTGCTCGTTTGCCAAGTCTTGGTGGTGGAGTGTGTGGCGCTTCTCCAGTCGTGCGCCTCTTTGCTCCTCCTAAATATCTTTTACGACGTGTGTCCCTCTGTATCTTATGTCTTCTAGTTGAAAATAAACTACGAGACATTACCTATCTGATTAATTGTA